>Ga0209515_10005034_pt1 | contig 17423 bp, 21 predicted proteins | sample Subgroupgradi54m_FD_187454 | JGI IMG/M metagenome (GOLD analysis project Ga0209515, IMG submission 187454) | Subsurface groundwater microbial communities from S. Glens Falls, New York, USA - GMW60B uncontaminated upgradient, 5.4 m (SPAdes)... ...
TTTGCTTTTTAGGGTGAACGTTGGGCTTCTTATCAAAAGATGGTATGATGATTGAAACGGTCGAGAATGTTATTTTTTTAGATAAATTATGGTTTTTTCTATTATTTCTAGTCTTGTTAATGGAGTTAAGGGAGGCGTCTCTGCCGGGCTTAAGGGTACCGGTGATGTGGGGGGCACCCTCGTCAACGTTGTAAAAAATGTCACTGTAACCACCCTCAAGGGAACGGGAGAGTTTGTTGCGAAGGGGATAGATGTTCCCGCTTCAATTGTAAAGGGATCACTGGCAGGCGTGGCAGACATTGGAGTGTCGGTGGTAACAGCCGTTAAGGGAGTAGTGAATGGAACGGTAGAGGGATTTGTCGAGGCTGGCGGATCCCAAGATGAAGCGGTGCGAGGAGCCGTTGGGCAATCCGTCCACAGCGCTAAAGAGTTAGGGCTTGATGTTGGAGAAGTTGCTGTCGAAGCTGTTAAGGGATCCGTTGAAGCTGTTGGAAAAGTAGGCGGAGATACGGTGGCTGCCACAAAAGAAGGAGTGGTAGCGGCATTGGATGCGGCTGCGGAAGTTGGCGGCGAGGCGATTGCTTCAGTTAAAGAAGCCCTCACGGCCGGCGTTAATGGCGCGAAAGAGATCATCGAGGCAATAAAGAAGTAGTAAAATCTTTTTCATCTCAGGGGACTTACTGATAGCTATATTTAAGAAAGAGATAGCGAATGATCGTCATTCTTCACAACATTCGGAGTTTGCATAATGTGGGGTCTATTTTTCGGACAGCGGATGCGGTGGGAGTGGAGAAGATTTATCTCTGCGGGATTACACCTGCGCCGATAGATACTTTTGGGAAATTGCGGCCGCAGTTAGCGAAAGTTTCTCTGGGGGCGGAGAAGACAGTGTCATGGGAGAAGGCTAAATTAATCAGCCCCCTGATTGGTCGCCTAAAGAAAGAAGGATATAAGATTTTTGCGGTTGAGCAGAGCAAGAAATCTGTGCCGTATCACAGAGTGAAATTGGGTATGCGAGCGAAAGTGGCTTTAGTTTTTGGAGGCGAGGTGAAAGGGTTGCCGGCTAGTGTTTTGAATCGAGTAGATAAGATTTTGGAAATTCCGATGGCGGGTCGCAAAGAGTCATTGAATGTGGCGGTGGCTTTTGGGATTGTGGCGTTCAGTCTCAAACACCGTTAATATTTAGAGGTGAAAGCATTGCTTACATCGGTTTTAATCTTGGGACTTTTTGTGGCGCTGGTTGCCGCCGGGTTTTTGATTTTGGGATCGGGGTTAATAAGCAAAGAGAAGAGAGGAAAGGTTTTAATTAAGGAGCAGGAGTTTAGCGTGGAGATTGCCGATAATCCGATGAAGCGAAGCCGGGGGCTTTCGGGGAGGGCTGGCTTAGAGATGAACGAAGGAATGCTGTTCCTTTTTTCGGGGGCGGGTTATCAGAGGTTTTGGATGAAAGGGATGATAATTCCTATTGATATCATTTGGATTAAGGACAATAAAATCGTGGGGTTTGAAAGAAATGCGCAGCCGGAGCCGGGTGTGAAGCAGGGGCAACTGAATGTCTATTCGCCGCCGGAGGCGGTGGATAAGGTGCTGGAAGTGCCGGCGGGGACGGTGGAACGGTTAGATATTCAAGTTGGGGAAACGGTAGTGCTTAGTTATAATTAACCTATGGTCCATTCGACAGGCTCAGGACAAGCAAAAATAGCTATTAATGGGTTTGGCAGGATCGGAAGACTTTTCTTCCGCCAAGCAGCAGGTAATCCTAATGTTGAGGTGGTGGCGATTAATGACCTCGGGGATTTGGAGAACCTGGCCTACTTGTTAAAGTACGACACGGTCTACGGCCGGTTTAATAAGGAGGTAAAAATGGAAGGCGGTAATCTGGTGGTAGATGGGAAGGCGGTGAAGTGCCTCCAAGAAAAAGATCCGTCGAAATTGCCGTGGAAGGATTTAGGGATCGATGTCGCAATTGAGGCAACGGGTTTTTTCGAATCTTACGAGCAAGCTAAAGCCCACCTTGATGCGGGGGCGAAGCGGGTGGTAATTACCGCGCCGGCAAAGGACGATGATGGAAAGATTGGAAGAACCTGCCTTGTGGGGGTAAACGAAGAGATGATGAAGTTAGTGAAAATTACTTCCAACGGAAGCTGCACTACCAATGCGGCCTCCCCGGTGATTAAGGTTCTATCCGAAAAGCTCGGAGTGGCAAAGGCAGTTTTAAACACAACTCACGGCTATACGGCCACTCAAAATTTAGTTGACGGACCAGCCAGAGGAAATGATTTTCGGCGTGGCCGGGCGGCAGCGCAAAACATTGTGCCCTCAACAACCGGTTCGGCCATTGCCATAGGCCGAGCGATAGAAGAACTTGGTGGGAAATTTGATGGTATTTCCCTCCGGGTGCCGACAGTGACGGGATCAATTGCTGACATTACCTTAGTGACTGCAAGAAAAACTTCGGTGGAGGAAGTAAATCAAATTTTAACTCAAGCGGCTGAGGAGCCCCGTTGGCAAGGAATTTTAAAAGTGACTGACGAGCCGGTAGTTTCGAGCGACATCATCGGCGAATCCTACGGGGCAATTGTTGACCTCAACTTTACTAAAGTGATTGATGGCGATTTGGTGAAGGTTCTTTCGTGGTACGACAACGAGTGGGGATACGTAACGACTTTGGTGAAGCACGTGGAGTTAGTGGCGAAGCTGGTTTAAAATATGGTATGAACGGACAAGCTAAAGTTATTTCAATCGGAGATCTTTTTAGGCAATCGCGGGGTTTGTACCGCGAGCGGATTAGCACGTTAACGAAAATAATGCTTTTGCCGATAGCATTTCTCGCGGCAGGAGATCTTTTTGGGTTATTAAATATTCTTAGCCGGCTTGGGGTATTGCTTAGTTTCATAGGAGTAATTACTTCGTTTATGGCCGCTCTAGCGCTCATTTTTGCCTTACAAAACAATGTGCAATCCGGTGAGTCCTATCGGCTGATGCTTCGAAGATTCTGGCCGTACGGCTGGCTGACGGTGCTTTCGGGATTTGTTACTCTAGGCGGATTTGTGATGCTCGTTATCCCGGGAATCATTTTCTCAATCTGGTTCATCTTTGCTATTTATGTTTTTGCGCTTGAGGGAGAGAAAGGGATGAATGCTCTTCTCCGGAGCCGAGAGTATGTCCGCAGTTATTGGTGGAAGATTTTCGGGCGACAGGTTGTGCTTATCTTATCGGCAGTGGCTGTTATTCTGGCGTTCGGTTTTCTTGGTGCAGCGTTAACCGGAGGCAACAAATCGGGAACAAACCTTGTTATTGATTTACTTACTTTAGTCACTACGCCATTTATCACTGCTTATTTTTATGTGCTTTATCAAAACTTAAAATCATTAAAGCCGGAAGTGATGAGCCAGCCAGCGAGCGGGCCGCGAGGGTTCTTTTACTTCAGCGCTGTTCTAGGAGTTTTAGGACTCGTCGCTTTAATAGTGGTGCTGTTTATAATCGCAGCGCTTCTCATCTCCGGCGCACAATGATTATCTACATCGGGGCGGATCATCGGGGGTTTAAATTAAAAGAGACGCTAAAAAAATTTCTCCAAGAGAGCGGTTATACGGTGAGCGATTTAGGCAATACCCAGTATTTTGAAGGAGATGATTACCCGGATTTCGCGAAGTTAGTTGCCCAAAAAGTAAGCGCTGACGCTCTTAACTCCAGAGGGATTTTGATCTGCGGTTCGGGGGTGGGGGTGGATGTTGTGGCTAACAAATTTCCTAACGTTCGTTCGGCCTTGGGATTTAGTCCAGATCAAGTGGTGGAGGCGAGGAGCGATGATGACGTAAATGTCTTAGCTTTGGCAGCGGATTTTTTGGAAGAAGCTGAAGCAAAGAAAATTGTGAGCGTGTGGCTCCAGACCCCTTTTGACGGCGATGAGCGGGACAAAAGGAGAATAGAAAAAATTAGGCAAATTGATTATACCAGGCATTAATTGCCGTGACTTTGAGACAGCGGCAGTCCAAGCAAAGAAAATTAGCGAGATTTCTTCTTGGGTGCATATTGATGTGAGTGATGGGGTTTTTACCGCGACTCCGACGTGGAATAATTTAGAAGAATTCTCGTTTTTGACTTCTGAACTTCCGATGCTTCACTTTGAAGTGCATTTAATGGTTGCGAACCCGGAGCAAGCGATTGAGAAATGGCTTAAGGGTGGAGCGGAAAGAGTAATTGTCCATTTAGAAGCGATGAGCAATCCGCATTTGATTCTGAAGAAAGCAAAAGGAGCTCACGGAGAAGTGATGCTGGCAATTAATCCCGGGACGTCGGTTGAGGCATTCGCACCATATTTTATTTCCTTTTCTGGTTTTCAGATTTTGGCGGTTCCCCCCGGGCTTTCCGGCCAGGAATTCAACGAAAGCGTTTTGGAAAAAATAAAGTTTCTGCGAGAGAGGGCGCCGAATGCTATAATTGAAGTTGACGGTGGGATTAATCCGGAAACGGCGAAGTTAGCGAAAGAAGCGGGAGCAAATATTTTAGTTTCCACTTCTTACATTATGGACAGTCCGGATCCAAAAGGAGCGTATGAGAAGTTGGAGAGAAGCATGAAGCAAGAAGAATGAAGTACGAATAATTATGACTCATCTTCACGAAGAGAAAATAGAATTTTTGGAGGAGCAGGCGAACAAGGTTCGGGAGTCAATTATTGAGATGCTTGTGGAAGCGGGCAGCGGGCATTCGGCTGGGCCGTTGGGAATGGCCGATGTCTTTACCGCTTTTTATTTTCATATTCTAAATCACGATCCGAAAAATCCGGATTGGCCCCTTCGTGATCGCTTAATTCTCTCTAATGGCCACATTTGTCCGGTGCGGTACGCGACAATGGCTCATGCCGGATATTTTCCGCTCACAGAATTGAAGACCTTAAGGAAAATTAATTCGCGGTTGCAGGGACATCCGCATCGGACGGCTTTACCAGGGGTGGAGACTACTTCCGGACCATTAGGGTCTGGCTTGTCGCAGGCAACGGGCGTTGCATTGGCGGCGCGATTAGATAATAAAAAATATAGAGTGTATTGCTTTATGTCGGACGGGGAGCAGGATGCGGGAAACACCTGGGAGGCGGCAATGTTTATCGGTAAAAATAGAATAAGTAATCTAACGGCTTTGATTGACCGCAACCATATTCAAATTGACGGATATACGGAAAATATAATGCCGCTGGAACCGCTTAAAGAAAAGTATGAATCATTCGGCTGGCACGTTTTAGAAATTGACGGGCATAACTTTGAGCAGATTGTCGATGCGGTGAACGTTGCGAAAGCGATTCACGAAGAGCCGACAGTAATTATTGCCCACACGATTCCCGGAAAAGGAGTGAGCTTTATGGAAAACGATTATTTGTGGCACGGTGCACCGCCGGGTAAATTGCCAGTTGAAGATCCCGACGCACCGCCGAAAGAACAACAAGCGGCCGAAGCTTTACGTCAATTACGAACTCTCGGCGGGAAGATTGAGAGTGAACACGAGTAGGGTTCGCCCACCACCTATTGCCTATCGGGACCCAGAATAATTTTGCTCCAGCGGCAAAATTTCCTGCCTGCCGGCAGGCAGGTCTCCTCGGCTGCTGACTCCGACATAAAGTCGGGGACCAAGCCCAGCATGCCTGCGGAGATGTCCCGTACGGCAACAAGTGGTGGGCTTTGGCTCAATAGTATGTTGCTGAGCAGGATTACGTAAAAACTCCCTCAAAAAACTAATTCGATTACTTTTCTGAGGGAGTGGTCCGACGCGGAGTCGGACCGGACTCCTACTGCTTTCAGTTCGCAGGGGCTTGGGTGCAGGCCTCGAGGTAGGAACGCCAAGTCATCGTGAGCTCTTCGTAACTCTCGTTCGCATAGACTCGCCGATTGAAGCCCAACTCTGTGATGCCCCGCCGCTTGATACCGAGGGCCAAGACCCCATTCCGAAAGGAGCCATATAGCTGGCCCAACGGGCACTCGTCGAAGCCCTCGAGGGCTAGCAGCTTCGGATTGATGTGCTTACGCCAATCGGACTTCGCCTCCCGGTCGAGAAGGGCGACCCCGCCGGCGATGCGCTCGGGTACTGGCACTGCTGTTGTTGCGGTTGCCACTTCGAACTCCTTTCTCTCGTAGATTGCCGAGCTAGCTCCGATGCTATCGTCGGAGCCACTTCGGCAACCACGAGGTTACAGTAGGAGTTAGCTTTTTAAAGGACAAGGTTCTTATACTAATTTTTGGCATGTTCGTCAAATCATGAAAGAAAAGGGAATTTTGTAATGCTATAATAAGAGGCATGAATAAATATCCGTTAATAAGGAGAATCTATTTATATCTTTTTGCTTTTATTGGGTTGGTGTTAATTACGATTGGATGCGTGCGACTAGTGGGCTTGGGGCTGAAGACTTACATTTTTAAGGAGGCGGATATTTATTACAACTATCCGATGGCGAAGCCCGCGCCGATACCGGCAGATTCGACAGGCTCACTGCAAGAAGCAGGAACGACTACTGCGAGGGAACCGTCGGAAAAAGAAGTTAAAGCATTTGAAGAAAAGCAGAGGAGATCTAATCGCCAGAGAGAGGCGGCGGAATCGATCGCCATGATTATTGTTGGCTTACCTTTGTATTTCTATCATTGGAGAGTAATTCGAAGAGACAAGGAACAAGAGGTAAACGAGAAAGCATAGATGCTAAGCCTGGAAGCGAAATTGAATCCGAAACTTTTTGCTGATGGCGTGGAACAAGCGCCGATTAGGAATGGATACGGCGATGGGTTAATCATTGCCGGAGAGAAAGATACTAACGTAGTGGTGCTTTGCGCTGATCTAACGGAGTCAACTCGCTCTGAAGCTTTTGCAAAAAAATTTCCGGAGCGGTTTTTTGAACTGGGGGTGGCGGAACAGAACTTGGCAACGATTGCCGCCGGCTTGGGAATTTCGGGAAAGATTCCTTTTATCTCTTCTTACGCCACTTTTTCGCCTGGCAGAAACTGGGAACAAATTCGAACCACCATTTCTTACAATGATTCAAACGTGAAGATTGCCGGCCATCACGCCGGAATTTCAGTTGGCCCTGACGGGGCAACTCATCAGGCGATTGAGGATATTGCCACTATGAGGGTGATGGCCAACATGAAAGTGTTTGTGCCTTGCGACGCGATTGAGGCCAGGAAAGTGACCGTCGCCGCGGCCCAGATTTGGGGGCCGATCTACTTGAGATTTGCCAGAGAAAAGACGCCGATTGTTACTACCGAAGAGTCGCCCTTTACTCCGGGGAAAGCCGAAATTTTTTGGGAATCCTTCGGCAAAGCTCGAGGCAAGCCACAAGTAGCGATTATTGCTTGCGGAACGCTGGTTTATAACGCCCTCCTCGCAGCGCGAGAGTTGGAAAAGGAAAAGATTGGCGCGATTGTAGTGAATAATCACACCATTAAGCCGATGGATGAATATACAATAATTGAGGTGGCGAAAAAATGTGGAGCGGTGGTGACGGTGGAAGAGCACCAGGTTGCTGGAGGGATGGGAAGTGCTGTGGCGGAAATACTAGCCAAAAAACTGCCAACACCACAAGAATTCATTGGGATGCAAGGAGTTTTTGGAGAATCCGGTGCGCCGCAAGAATTGATTAAAAAGTACGGTATGGATGTTAAGGACATCGTAAAAGCAGTTAAGAAAGTAGTCAAAAGGAAATAGTATTTTGACTCCCGAAGGCGGATGTCATAGACTAAAAATACCATGGTCAATGTGACTATCTCTAAAAAAGAATACCAGGATCTACTCGACAAAAAACTTCGTTATGAGTATCTTCGTGGACTTCTTAAAGAAGATGTTTTTTCGCCGCCGCCAGCTAAAATTGTTAAGACAGTAACTAAGGCTTTTCAAGAGACGGGACGTTATAACGAGAAGTTTCTTAAAAGTCTTGAACGAGGACTGAAGCGTTCGAGTCACTTTAAGTCATAACATATATGAAGGTTCTTCCGCTTGACCCGGAACTGCGAACTTACTTGAAGCGAAGAGGGTTGGAGAAGAAATTTGAGAAACAGAAGGATCTCTTTGAAGATAATCCTTTTCACCCGAGTTTAAATACCGAGCTTTTGGAGCCGAGAAGAATGCGAATCTGGAGCTTTAGAGTTGATCAGAAATATCGGGCGATTTTTATTTTCCGGGCGAAAGATATTATTGAGGTTGTTGATATAAACGATCATTATCAATAAGATGATATGAACGAAAATTACGATCTTATAGCGATCGGGGATACGGGGACTGATGCTTTTATTCAGTTGGAGACGCCATCGGCTCATATTGATATTGATAAGGGGAAGCGAGAGATAGCAATGAGCTTTGCCGCCAAAGTTCCTTATAAAGAGGTGTATGTGATTCCGGGAGTGGGAAATAGCGCTAATGCGGCAGTAGGGGCTGCGCGGCTTGGGCTCACGAGCGCGTTAGTATCGAATATCGGTAATGACTATTTCGGGGAAGAATGTCTTAAGGTTTTTAGGGAAGAGAGGGTCGGGACTGAATTTATTAAAGTCCACAAAGACGCCAAGACGAATTATCACTATGTTCTCTGGTTTGATGATGATCGGACCATTTTAACTAAGCATCAAAAGTACGATCGCGAATTGCCGGAGATAGATGATCCCAAGTGGGTCTACCTCTCTTCCCTTGGAGCTGATGCATTGCCTTGGCATAAAAAGTTGGAGGATTATTTCAATAAACACCCGAACGTAAACTTAGCTTTCCAACCGGGAGGGTATCAGATTACTGCGAGTAAAGAGCTCGGCGGAATTTATAAGAGATCCAAAGCTGTAATTGTAAATAAAGAAGAGTCGCAACAAATTTTAGGGACGGATGCGGATAATATTAAAGAGCTTTTGAAGGGGATGAAAGAATTAGGGGCGGAAATAGCGGTGATTACTGACGGGGTAAGGGGGGCTTATGTTTCTTATAATGGTGAGGATTGGTATATGCCGCCTTATCCGGACCCGAAGCCGCCGTTGGAGCGAACGGGAGCCGGGGATGCGTTTTCTTCTACTTTTGTCTCAGCGCTTTGCATAGGCATGAGCGTACTTCACGCCTTGCGGTGGGCGCCGATTAATTCAATGTCGGTGGTGCAGTATGTTGGGGCGAGAGAGGGATTGCTTACCAGGGGTAAGTTGGAAGAGTATTTGAGGGCTGCGCCAGCGGACTACGAACCGAAGAAAATATGAAATCTTTGCGAGAGGTTATTGCTGATGCGGAAAGCCGCGCGGTAGCAGTGGGACATTTTAATATTTCTGATCTAACTGCCTTAAAGGCGATTACAAGGGCGGCGCGAGAATTGAATGTGCCTGTAATTATCGGTACTTCGGAAGGAGAGGCCGGTTTTATTGGATTTGGGCAGGCGGCGGCACTAGTCGGGAGTTTAAGAGAAGAAGGACACTCTGTCTTTTTGAATGCTGACCATTTTAGATCGCTGGAAAATGTGAAGCAGGCGGTGGAGGCCGGCTATGATTCAATAATTTTTGACGCGGCCAATCTCTCGCTTGAAGAAAATATTAAAAAGACAAAAGAGGCGGTGGATTACGTAAAATCACTTAATCAAAACATTCCAGTCGAGGGAGAGCTAGGCTATATCGGAACCTCTTCAAGGGTTTTAGAAGAAATACCTCACGGAGCGGCAGTGACGGAGACAACAATGACAAAGCCGGAAGAGGCAAAAAGATTTGTAGAGGAAACCGGAGTTGATCTTTTTGCGCCCGCCGTTGGAAATATCCATGGAATTGTAAAAGAAGGGGAGCCGAGATTAGACATCGGAAGAATCGCGGCGATTAAACAGGCCGTTAATATCCCATTGGTGCTTCATGGCGGGTCGGGGGTGAGCAATGACGATTTTCGAGCGGCAATTGCTGCGGGGATTAGCGTCATTCATATTAATACCGAAATTAGAATTGATTGGCGAGAAGGTTTACAAGAAGCCCTGGAGAAAAATCCAGAAGAAACCACTCCTTATAAGTTGTTGCCCGAAGCGGAAGAGGAGATTTACGAAACCGTTTTAGCCAGATTGAAGCTCTTTAATAATTTGGTGTAGGGTAACGCGGTTCTGGAAATAATCGTTTAATTCAGTTAGTATAGTGTTGATTCAATGATTACTCTTAAAGCGGAGAAAAGAGAGGTTTTTGGCAAGCAAACGAAGCACTTGAGAGGGCAAGGGCTTATTCCGGCTGAGCTTTACGGTCGCGGAGTAGAGAATTTGCACTTGAGCGTGCCGGTTAAGGATTTTCTTCAGGCATATAAGGAAGCGGGTGAGCACTCTGTTTTATCTGTAGAGGTAGAGGGTAAGTCCCATCCGGTGTTGATTCACAGCGTAGAGGAGAGCCGACTTAAACCAGAGATTCTGGCGGTTGATTTCCACGAAATAAGAATGGACGAGAAAGTGAGGGCGCACGTGCCACTGGAGTTTGAAGGTGAGCCGCCGGCTGTGCGTGAGAAAGGAGGAATTTTGATTAAGAATATGGACGAGATTGAAGTGGAAGCCCTGCCGGCGGATTTGCCCCACAGTATTGTGGTTGACCTTACGGGACTTCACGAATTTGATGAGAGTATCTATGTTAAAGATCTACCGAAGGGCAACAAATTTGAATTTGTAGTTGATGAGGAAACGGCGGTTGTGAGTGTGACAGCGCCCAAGGAAGAAGAGATTGAAGAGGTGCCGCCAGCGGGGGGCGAAGCCCCGAAGGAGGGCAAGCTCCCTACGGGGCAGGCTGCTCCAGAAGAGGAGGGAGTCGCGGAGCAAGCTGGGAAAGCCGAGGAGACGGATTCGGCCCACACGACGGGCTCAGGGTAAACAAGCTCACCATAAATGAGACCGAGACCTAAATTTGTACTAGAAATAAAACGAAGGCCGAGGACTGATGTCTTTCAGCGACGAGACAGGAGGGTAAATCTTAGTTATTTCCCGGCAAAACGTTTTTACCATTTGCCGCTTAAAGTATCTCTCGTCGCTTTAATTCTCTCTGTATATGTGGGGGGATCGGTCTTGGCTCCTGTCGGTGGGGTCGCAGTTACTGAAGATCGAGCATCACTTGAAGCAGAGTTAAAGCAGTTGGAAGCCCAGATTACGGAGTATGAGGGTACGATCAGCAAATATCGCAGTCAGGGGAAATCGCTCAAAGGAGAGATCGGTATACTAGAGACGAAGATCAAGCAGATTAATACGCAGATTCAGACCATTAATTTATCCCTTCAGCGGCTCTCCGGCAATATTTCTCAAACGACTAATAAAATCGGTCAGGTTGAAGGAAATATTGAACTTAACCAGGGGGCGTTAGCAAATTTAATTAAGGAGATTGATACGCATGATCAAAAGGGATTGATGGAGATTTTGCTTGAGAACCCGAAGTTGTCGGACTTCTTCGGAAGCGTTAATGACTTACTGGCGATACAGGAAAGCGTGGGCATAACATTGGAGAAGTTAACTCAATTGCGCGGAGAGCTTATCACTCATAGGGAATTGCTGGCGATGGAGAAAGAAGATGTGGAGGCCCTTAGGGTGTACCAGGTTCGTCAGAAGCAATCAGTCGATTCGATTCGATCTGAAAAGGATCAGCTTTTAAAAGTTACCAAAGGTAAAGAATCTGAATATCAAAAACTTTTAACACAGACCCAGAAAAGCGCATCGGAAATTAGAACCCGTCTTTACGAGCTTTTGGGCGGGGGACAGATGACTTTCGGACAGGCCTATGAACTGGCGAGCATTGCCGAGAGAACGACGGGGGTTCGAGCCGCTTTCCTTCTGGCAGTGCTTGACAGAGAATCGGCGCTGGGGAGAAATACCGGTAAGTGCAGTTATAAAACAGCGATGGCGCCCGGACCGCCTAACTCAAGCCGGGATGATGTGACGCCCTTCCTGCAAATCACGGCAGAGTTGGGGTTGAATCCTGATACAACCCTAGTCTCTTGCCCGAATACCGATGGTGCTTACGGCGGCGCGATGGGGCCGGCCCAGTTTATTCCGACTACTTGGATCACCTACAGAGATAAAGTAGCGGTGATTACGGGGAATAGTCCTGCTTCACCTTGGCGGAATGTTGATGCTTTTGTGGCAGCCGGGCTTTATCTAAAGAGTGCCGGGGCGGGGAGCAGTGAAGTTAATGCGGCGGCCAGGTATTACTGCGGGAGTAATTGGAGTCGCTATGTCTGCACGCAGGTTTACGGCAAGGCGGTGGCGGATAGGGCAGCTCAATTTGAGCAGGATATTCAGGTTCTTAAAAGCGGATAAGCTAGAATCTAGAAAGTAGAAAATAGAATCTAGAATTACTGTTCTTAAAAACTTCTACTTTCTACCTGCCTGCCGGCAGGTTTTCTAGATTTCATTTTCTGCTCTTTTGAAGGCCTTAATAACAGGATCCAGATTTCCTTCCAAGATTTTTTCAAGGTTATGCCACCCACGCACCAGAACAAAGTTCGGTGCGGGGTTCCGCCTCTCTCAGGATTATTTAGCCGATTTCCTGAATGCTTTAACGATAGGATCCAAATTACCATTTAGGATATCTTCCACTCGGCTCCATTTTTTATTGATTCTGTGATCTGTCAATCTATCCTGGGGGAAATTGTAGGTGCGGATTTTTTCGGCGCGTTCGGCGCCGCCGATTTGTTCTCGCCGCAATCCCCCTAGCTCTCTGGCTTGGTTTTCTCTTTCTGCTTCAGCAATTCTAGTTTGGAGGAGCGTCATTGCCTGCTCACGGTTAGCATGCTGGCTGCGGCCTGCTTGGGAAGTGACCACCAGTCCCGTAGGGCGATGAACGATTCTTACAGCCGTTTCAACCTTATTAACATTTTGTCCTCCGGGGCCGGAAGAACGGAAGAAAGAAACATCCAAATCCTGAGGATTAATTTGCACTTCCTTAGCTTCGGCTACGGGCATGATGGCAACGGAGGCGGTGGAAGTGTGAACCCGGCCGCTTTTCTCGGTGGCAGGAATACGCTGAACCCGATGAACTCCCGACTCCTGTTTTAGGGAATCAAAAGATTCTTCTCCGGAAATTTGAGCGATAAAGGTTTTGTAGCCGTGAAGGGTGGTGGAGCTTGAGTCAAGAACGGAAAATTTCCAGCCTCGATGCTCGGCATATCTTTGATACATTCGGGCGAGGTCACCGGCAAAAATCGCGGCTTCGTCACCGCCTGTTCCAGCGCGGATTTCTAAAATAATTTTGTCAGCCACTTTTATTTTTTCTTTGCCGGTCCTTTCGCCTTCACTTTGCCGGCAGTTTTCACCTGCCCCGTAGGGAGCTTGCTCTCCTTCGGGACTTTCTTTTTAACAGTGGGCTTGACTAGGGCGCTCCGCCGGCTGGCGGATTTCTTAGCCGCTTCTTGGCGGGTTCTGAATTTTTCAACGCGGCCGGCAATATCAAGCAGTTTCTCCGTCCCGGTGTAAAAAGGATGACAATGACTGCAAATTTCAACTGTCATCGTTTCTTTGGTGGCGCCGACAGTGAAAGTGTTGCCACAGGCGCACTTAACTTTTGCTTTTGGGTAGTACTGTGGGTGCAAATCTTTCTTCATAGCGGTCATTATACAGGGACTTGACAAACTATTCAAGGAAGAGTATGAAGAAGACATAGCTACAACAGCTAATAGCACCTTATCGAAAGTACCTTCAAACATTGATAAAAGGACGGTTTGAAGGGGAGAGAGTGAAAGGCAGTTCTAAATAGTGGTTCCGGACTTGCTCATTGGCAGGGAGTTTTTCGCTGTCAGCGAGCAAGTTCGGAGTAAAAACGCTACTTAGGAGAAGGAGGCCTCGCCATGAGGCGGAAGATCGTCATTGCTATGGGCCTCGCCATCTTGGCGGGAGTCCTCGGCGTCAGCAACGCGAACGCGCAGAACCCGCGGACGAGCACCTTCACGGTGCCCGCGGACTGCCGGGTGTTTCAGAACCGCGATTGGTCGCGGCCTGGTGCTGACCCTGTGATGAGGAACGTGAACACGGTGGAGAAACTCATCGCGATGCTGCGTTCGGCGAAAGGTCGTCGGGCAATGCACTGCGCGGGGTTTACGGCTGCCGAGCAGGTAGCGATTATCGCCGCTGCTCGCAACGCCGTGCCCGGCGTCGTCGAGAAGGGCTCGCCCTTCGCGATCATGGTCGGCGGCCAGGCCGTTCTCACAAACGGCCGGCTCACGGCTAGCTCTCTTGCGTCCTGGGTCATCAAGGCCAGGACGGAGAGTGGCATCGAGCTTGAGCTCGAGGTGGCCGTCGTGTGCGGCAACTTGTTGCCGCAGAAGCGCGTGCTTCTCACACTCAAACAGCCGCCCAAGAAGGGTGAGATCGTCCAGGTGGTGAAAACCCCGCAAGGGGATATCATCATCAGGATCACGATCAATAACAACATCTCCCAGAAGCAGGGCGGTCAGGAGCAGAAGCAAGAGCAGCATGGTGCCTCGGCGCCTACTGCTTCACGGCCGACCCCGAAGGCTCCACCAGTGCCGAAACCGCCGACGCCGACACGTGTCGGGGTGGATGTGGCCCTGGAATGCCCGACCGGGGGACTCGGGACGCTTCGTGTCCAGAGAACTCTCGGAGGAAGGAACGTTTTCTTCCCGATCGTCTGCGGTCAGACCGTCCGGGTGGCGACTACAGTGGTCAACACTCGGGTGGATCTGTGTCTCGTGGATATCCCCTCGGGAGCCAGGTTCGCTTCTGGCTCTTCACCACAGTGCGTGGTGGTAAGAGCCGGGGTGGACGCCGGCCCCAGATGGGTTCTCATCCCTTCGGCGACAACAACATCTCCTCCGCCGCCGACATTGTTCTTCACCCTGTCGGTTTCGGTAAGTGGAGTTGGCACAGTCACCGGGCCGGGAATCTTCTGCCCGAGTGACTGTTCGGAAGTTCTTCCGGATGGAGGGACGCGAGTCACTCTAACGGAGACTCCGACCAGCGGCTGGCAATTCGCCGGTTGGAGCGGCCCGTGCTCGGGAGCGAGCACCACCTGCACGTTTGCGATGGACCGTAACTGGTTCGTCGGGGCGAGCTTCACGCAGGTGTCACTGCCACCGACGCCTCCGCCGCCACCTCCACCTCCGCCGCCGACATTGTTCTTCACCCTGTCGGTTTCGGTAAGTGGAGTTGGCACAGTCACCGGGCCGGGAATCTTCTGCCCGAGTGACTGTTCGGAAGTTCTTCCGGATGGAGGGACGACGGTGACGCTCGTTGCCTCGTCTTCGTCCGGCTGGCAATTCTCCGGATGGTCGGGTGACTGCAGTGGATCGTCTTCTATCTGTTCGGTTTCGATGAATCGCAACCGGGCAGTGACGGCGAGCTTCACGCAGGTGTCACCTCCTTCGACGCCGCAGTTCACGCTGTCGGTGGGAGTCTCTGGTGGTGGTACGGTCACCGGTCCGGGGATTAGCTGTCTCGGCGACTGCACGGAGAACTATCCGTCGGGTACGCAGGTGACGCTTTCGGCGTCGCCCAGCTCCGGCTGGCAGTTCTCCGGATGGAGCGGCCCGTGTTCGGGAGCGAGTGCCACCTGCACGTTCGCGATGGACCGCAATTGGTCCGTCGGAGCGGCATTCTCGCAGGTGTCACCTCCTCCGCCTCCACCCGGCGGTGGGCCGGTCAACCCGAACCCCTAGGGGTCTCCTAGGGGACCGTCCTTCGACCCTTGTGCCCATCCTCGTGAGAGGATGGGCACAAGGACCCACTCTTAAGCTCTTCTAACAAAACAGCTAAGAGCTTAAGAGTGGGCTCCAAGATTACTAATTTTCTTGAGCTTCACAAAGGTCTCCGCCAAAGGCGGGAAAAGAAAAGAAAAAATAAGAGAAAAGAATTATGAGCGCAGTATTAAATAGAAAGACAATTAGTGCAGTTCTTTTTGGGAGCGTTATCGCGCTTGCTTTAGTCGCGCCGGCTTTGGCGGCAAGTTTAAATAACGACCCCCAGGATTTCACCACATTAAGGGCTACAAACTATTCCAGTAACCCGGATTGTAATGCGTGTTGGTCAACGACCGCTAATGTCAATGTAGGTGAGATCGTTTCCTTCGCAATTTACTACCACAACACCGGATCGGATACGGCTAATAATGTGAAAGCAAGAATTTCCACCTCCCTTAGCGGTGACGGAAGAACCATTACTGCGAGCGGAAATGTTTCAGCCGATAACGCCGGTCTAGTGAGCGGTTCATCCCAGGTAACTTTACCGTCAGGGAGCAGGGCAACGTCCTTAACTCACCTGGCAACTATCTGGCGACCGAATCAAACCGTATCAGGAAGTGCCGGCTTCCTTTTTGGTCAAAATGGCACCGAGGTGTTTAGTGGAAGCGGACTTAATCTCGGAAATATCGCTTCAGGGTGGCAGACTCAAGGGAGTGTCCTTGTTCGCTATCGAGTTGAAGGAACAAGGGGGGATGTAATAACTCCAACTACGAATGCCCCACAGGTAAATACTCTCTCCCCTACCGACATTGAGAGAACCAGTGCCAGGCTTCGGGGTGAAGCCAATCCTCGAGGGGATTCAACTGAAACTTGGTTTGAGTGGGGAACTTCAAGTTCTAACTTGAGCCGGGAAACTTCCAGACAGTCAATGGGAAGCAGCAACAGCTTTGTCTCCTTCTCTAACTCGGTTACCGGGCTTGATGCCAATACCGATTATTTCTACCGAGCGGTAGCCAAGAACTCCAATGGCACTGTAAGAGGTGACATTAGGAGTTTCAGCACTACGAGCGACGCTGTTGTAGCTGCTGATAGGCCGTCAGTTAGAATTCTAGGAGCTACCGGCATTACTTCTTTTGGAGCGACATGCCGTGGTGAAGTGAATCCAAACGGAAACCGGACTGACGCTTGGTTTGAATGGGGCTCTACTACTTCCTTGGGCAACCGAACTTCAGCGGTATCAGTCGGCAGCGGTTCAAGCTTTGTCTCTGTCTCGAGCATTCTTAGCGGACTACAGTCTAACAATCTTTACTACTGTAAATTAGTAGCTGAAAACGGCGCCGGCAGAAGCATTAGCGATGTTGAGAGCTTCCACACCAGCACTTTTGTCTCTGCGACTCCGCCATCAGTGATTACTCAAGTATTTAGGGTAATTACCCGTGAAGCAGAGGTGCCGGCCGAAGAGGTAGTTAAGCTCACCCTCAAAGCAGATAAGAGTGATGTTAGCGACAATAAAATTACTTACATTGCTACTTATGAGAACCTCACTACGAGAACCCTTCGAGATGCTTCCATTGAAGTGAATCTTCCGGACAAGTTAAAGTTCGATAATGCTTCAAGGTCAGTAAGTGAAGTGAGGGGCAATACCCTTGTCTTCCGACTGGGAACAATCCGAGGTGGCGAGAGAGGAGAAATTGACATTGACACTACAGCTAAAAGCTTAAAGGCAGGAGACGTGATTACCGTGACGGCAACCTTAAGATACATTGACACTAACAATGTAAGATACATTGTTGCGG
>Ga0209515_10005036_pt1 | contig 17412 bp, 16 predicted proteins | sample Subgroupgradi54m_FD_187454 | JGI IMG/M metagenome (GOLD analysis project Ga0209515, IMG submission 187454) | Subsurface groundwater microbial communities from S. Glens Falls, New York, USA - GMW60B uncontaminated upgradient, 5.4 m (SPAdes)... ...
GTGAAACCCTGGGCGGATCAGCTGACCGTTTTTAGCCAAAGCGAGCTCCATCATTTGCTTTCCGCTTTTGATACAGTCCTCCAGCAGGTTCGTGCTGAGCTTCGTGTAGCATATTCCGCATAAATGTTGTAAAATCCCTCCCTATGTTTGCCGAATTAATTTGGGTTTTGCCATTTATTTTACTATTGAGTTCAATTGCGATTCTTCCACTTGCGCAAAAACATTGGTGGGAGAAAAACTTTCCTTTTGTTTCCTTGGGCCTTGGCCTCGTCGTTGTCTTCCATTATCTCATCCAGCTCAAAAATTCCGAAAGCCTGATTCACACAGGACTCGAATATTTTAGTTTTATTGCACTGATCGGCTCCCTTTTTGTTGTCTCCGGCGGAATTCATATCAATGTAAAGGGTGAAGCGACGCCGCTTGCGAATTGCATTTTCTTATTCATCGCGGCAGCGTTCGCCAATTTACTCGGGACCACCGGCGCGTCCATGGTGTTTATCCGCCCCTGGCTTCGAATGAACAAATATCGGCTGACCGCGTTTCACATCGTCTTTTTTATTTTCATCGTGAGCAATATCGGAGGCGGGCTTACGCCCATTGGAGATCCGCCGCTTTTTCTTGGATATTTAAAAGGCGTCCCGTTTTTTTGGGTTTTGGAAAATGTGTGGTTGATTTGGATGATTGCCATCGGAATTTTGCTAGCCATTTTTTTTATTTTAGACAGCAGCAATTTCAAAAAAGCGCCCCGTAAAATCCGTGAGAAAGAAACCGCCAAAGAAGAAGAATGGCAATTTTCAGGCGGACATAATGTCTTTTTTCTCATGATGATTATGGGAGCTGTCTTTATCAATCAACCGCCCTTTTTGCGGGAAGCCATCATGATCTTGGCGGCGTTTTTGTCGCACAAGACAACCCCGCGTTTTGTGTATGAGCGGAACGGTTTTAATTTCGCGCCGATTAAGGAAGTTGCTATTTTATTTGCAGGGATTTTTGCGACGATGATTCCAGCGCTTGAATGGCTGGAACATTATGCAGCCGAACTGGGTTTAAAACATGTCGGGCAATTTTATTGGGGGAGCGGCATTTTATCAAGCGTACTGGATAACGCGCCAACCTATCTTAATTTCCTGAGCGCGGCAATCGGGCTTTTTGTTCATCCTGTGCACGGCGTTTTACCAACAGATCAGGAAGGTGTTCGGCTCCTCTTGATGAGCCATCCGAACTACATTCGCGCGATCAGCGTCGGTTCCGTTTTTTTTGGCGCTGTGACTTACATTGGAAACGGCCCGAACTTCCTCGTGAAATCCATTGCTGATCAATCGAAAGTGAAAACACCGACTTTTTTTGGCTATTTCTTCAAATACAGCCTTCCGATTCTCATTCCGATTTTCTTTGTGGTTTGGTTTTTCTTCTTTAGAGGATAAATTTCCGTGCGTTTATTCGAACCCGTATTTCTTTGCGTACCACATTTTCATTTTTTGTGTGGTGATTAAATATCCGCCAATGATCAAAAATAAGGCGAGACAATAACTCCACGACGGGCGCGCAAAACCAAACGGTCCGGCAAGAAATGAAAAGGTGATAAAAAAACCGGCCGCAATAATGAAGATAGAAGTTGCCATGAGAAATCGGCTTGGCTTGCTTTCGACAAATGGAATTTTGCCCGTCCGGATAATATGGATCACAAGGGTTTGTGTGCAGAGCGATTCCAGAAACCATCCCGTGTGAAATTCAATTTGTGAGGCATGAAAAACAAATAATAAAACTCCGAAAGTCAGAAAATCAAATAAGGAGCTCACGGGCCCAAACATGAGCATGAATCGCTTGATGGCGTGGATATCCCATTGTTTTGGTTTCAGAAGTAGTTCGGGGTCAACGTCATCGGTTGGAATGGCAACTTGTGAGAGGTCGTAGAGAAAATTATTCGCGAGAATTTGAATGGCCGTCATCGGAAGAAACGGCAGAAAAAGGCTTGCGCCCGTCATGCTGATCATGTTTCCAAAATTGGAGCTTGCGCCCATTTTGATATATTTCATGATGTTCGCAAAATTTTTCCTTCCTTCGTAAACACCGTCACCCAGTACCAAAAGGCTTTTCTCAAGCAAAATAATGTCGGCCGATTCTTTTGCAATGTCGACCGCATTGTTGACCGAAATTCCGATATCAGCTGCCTTGAGTGACGGCGCGTCATTAATTCCGTCTCCCAAATAACCCACAATGTGATTATTCTCATGAAGCGCGTGAATGACGCGTTCTTTTTGAAGCGGCGAGAGGCGCGCAAACACCGTTGTTTTCTCGGCCAAGTCTCGAAGTTCAATGTCGCTGAAAGCATCCAGTTTGTCACCGGTCACCAAGCCTTTGACATCGAGTCCCACGTAACTGCAGATTTTTTTGGTCACGAGTTCGTTGTCGCCGGTTAACACTTTAAATTCAATACCAAGCTCACGAAGTTTTTTAATAATTTCTTTGGCGGTTGGCTTTGGCGGGTCGAGAAACGCCAAATAGCCTTTTAAAATCAAATCTTTTTCGTCGTCTTTCGAATAAACCTCTTTTTTTATTTCCATATTTTTATAAGCGACTGCCAGCACGCGGAAACCGTCTGAGCTTAACGTGTCGTATTCTTCCTTCAAGTCGGACAAAATCAAATTTTCCATTTCAAAGTTTTCACCGTCGAGTTCGTAATGCGTGCATCTTTTAAAAATTTCTTCCGGCGCACCTTTTGCAATCAAGGTGTGCTGACTCTCTTTTTCCACGATGACGGACATGATTTTCCGCGAGAAATCAAAGGGAATCTCGTCTTCTTTTTTATATTGTTCAAGCAGCGGAACTTCGTGTTTTAAAATGGCGCGGTCAAGCAAATTTTTAAGCCCGGTTTGATAAAAACTATTGATGTAGGAATATTTCAAAACATCTTCATTCCGGTTCCGGACAACGTCGCAGTGTTTTTCCAAAACCACTTCATCGAGCGTCAAAGTTCCGGTTTTGTCGGTGCAGATCACATCCATCGCGCCCAGGGTTTGGATGGAATTCAAACGCTTCACGATTACTTTTTTCTTGGACATCGCAATCGCACCTTTTGAGAGATTGATCGTGACGATCATCGGAAGCATTTCGGGAGTCAGGCCGACTGCAACGGCGAGTGAGAAAAGAAACGCTTGGATGGGATTTCCTTTGAAAACGGCATTGATCAAAAATATGGCCGCAACCAAAACAATCATGAAACGGATCATGAGCCATACGAACTGGTGGATTCCTTTGTCGAAACTTGTTTGCGTGCGGATGCTGGCGAGCCGGCGCGAAATTTCCCCGAACTGAGTGTCCATTCCGGTTTTAACAACCAGTCCAAGTGCCGTTCCGCTCACGACACTCGAACCCATAAATGCGATGTTCGTTAGATTGGCAATGGCACTTCCGTTGACTTGAATGGGCGCAGCCGTTTTTTCGATGGGGAAAGATTCGCCGGTGAGAGAGGCTTGATTGATAAATAAATCCTTGCCCGAAAGAATGCGAAGGTCCGCCGGAATCATGTCGCCTGCGTAAAGGTCCACGATATCGCCGGGGACGATTTCTCTCATTTTAATTTCGGTTGGTTTTGCATCTCGGTAAACCGTTGCGGTTGCCCGTACGAGTTCGCTCAATTTTTCAGCTTCTTTGTTGGATTTATATTCCTGGATGAATGAAAATCCGACGCTCATAAAAATCATAAGAAACACGAGAAATGCGCTTATTTTTTCACCGAAAAAGAATGAGAACGTTCCGATGATGATCAGAACGATGACGAGGGGATCAATGAATTTAGAAAAGATTTGAAAGAGAAGAGTTCTTTTTTTCTTTTTCGCGGGCTCGTTCGGGCCATATTTTTTGATGCGATCTTCAGCCTCGGCTTGTGTGAGGCCGGCGACGGATGTCTCAAACTTGTCCAGGATATCAGGAACAGAAAAGCCTGCCAAGCGATCGATCAGATCTGATAACGACTTTCCGTTTTTATTAGTTTTGTAATTTATTTGTGACATAATAAGTTTTTTTGAGGAAACCCTTCAAACCATAACAAATGAATCACTATAAAACAAGAGAATTCATTAAAAACAAAGTTTCTTTTTGTTTCACGCTATTAGTCATCGGCACTTTTTTTGCCGGATGTAAAACTTTTTCCGAGGAAAGCGGGCTTGGCTGTTTTGTTCCTTACGAATGGAGCGGATATCAAAATGGCCGCGTGATCCACGCAAAACCGATTTCTGATTTTAAAATTTCAAAGAAAAATCCTAACACAGATTATCTTGATTTTTTTGCGCTTGGCTGTGCGGGTTCAGGAAACCAAGGCCAAAAAATCGTAGCAGAGCAAATGGCCCATGTTGCTGGAGAAGAGAAAATCTCACTTGTGCTTTATTTGGGTGACAATTTTTATGGCTGCGGCGTTTCTTCCGTCAAAGACAAGCAATGGAAAACAAAGTTTGAAAATATTTACGATCAAAAACGGCTCAATATTCTGTTTTATCCTGTTTTGGGAAATCATGATCACGCCAAAAGTGTCCAAGCTCAGATTGCTTACTCTAAAATCAGTTCACGCTGGAGAATGCCCGCCCGCTATTATACGTTCAGCCAAACTTTGAAAGACGGCACAAAGGTTGATTTTTTTGCGCTGGATACACAAGTGATCGTTCATGAAGGCGACCCAGATCAATTGAAATGGCTGGACGGCGAACTTCAGAAATCCCGCGCGCGTTGGAAAATTGTTTACGGGCATCATCCATTGTATACGGGAGACCACAAATACAAAGGTCAGCCCGAGCGGACACGCGCCATTTTGGAACCGATTTTTGTGAAGTATCGCGTCGATTTATATTTGGCTGCTCACAGTCATAATATTGAAGCGATTAAACCCGTCTCCGGCGTTCATTATATTGTGAGCGGGGCCGGTTCGCGCCCGCGCAATGTGACTTGGAGCGATCAAACCATTTTTGCGAGTGCCGAAGTCGGATTTGCCTGGCTTAGTGTTTCGAGCGCGCAAATCGACGTTCAATTTGTTGGCGGTGACGGCAAAGTAGGTTACGCGTACACAATCAAAAAATAAGCTTCGCTCAATCCTTGACAGCTTTGTTATAATGCAAGCCATGAAGTTTCAATCCAAAAGATTTTTACTTTTGGTGGTTGCAGTTTTGTTATTGGCCGCTTTGTTTGGCGTTTTCTTCCATCATCATAACGATGGCAATGACCATCATCCCGATTGTTCGGTCTGTCACTTTGTCAAACACATTTCAATCATTTTTGGCCTTTTTGTTGTTTTGATTGCCGGCATTTTTTGCCAGGAATTTTCTCAAGTTCCATCTTTTGATTTTAATCCTCTCTTACTTTCCTCTCAATTCACAAGCCGGGCTCCTCCCGCACTTTCTTGATTTTTTGATTTTGTTTTTCAATCATTTAAATTCAAGGAAGGGGTGTCTACCATGCGGAAAAAATCTATTTTTATTTCTCTTTTATTTTTAATTTTCTCAGCACAACATGCGTTTGCAAGTGAAATCTCTCTGCAAACGCTGCAAGAACAAATCGGAAGTTTGGCCAATTTAGTGAAAGACCTTCAGGGAACGGTTCAACACCAAAGCCAGTTAATTGAATCCCAAAATGTGAAAATTCAATTTCTGGAAAAAAAGTCTGAAGAACGTACGATTTCCGCAAAAGGATTTCAACAACCCGTTTCTTCTCTCTCTGAACCGGTCAATGCTCCTAAAACCGCCGGGCTTTCGCAAGGATTTAATCCGGACATTGGTTTTGTAACGTCTATTCAGGCGAATTCGACACAGAGCCGCGAAGATGCTGATGGAAAAGACACGATTGCTTTGAAGGAAGCCGAGCTTTCGATTTCGCAATATGTCGATCCTTATTCGCGGCTCGATGGGATAATTTCTTTCAACGATAATCTCGAGAGACAAAACGTCGATGTCGAGGAAGTTTATTACACACACTGGGGTTTGCCTGCCGGTTTTATCGGACAAATCGGGAAATTTCGCTCGAAAATTGGAAAAGCGAATTTACTTCATTCTCATCAGTTGGATACGGTCGATTATCCGCTTGTGATCCGAAACTTCTTTGGTGACGAAGGGCTCGCTTCATCGGGTGCGCGGCTTCAAAATTCAATTCCGAATCCCTGGGACATTCCACTTGAAGTGACGGGTGAAATTCTTCGTGGAAATAACGGCAATAGTTTCTCCGGAATTTCGAGGCGCCCTATTTTCAATACGCACGTGAAAACTTTTTTTGAAATGTCGAAAGATTCCAATCTGGAATTTGGCTGGACAACTCTTTTTGGCGATGAGAATCCGGCGATTAATATTTTCAACGGTGACGGAACGACAACGCGCGAAATTCCGGAAGCCGGGCAAAATAAATATGGCGTCAAAGTGTTTGGCGGCGATGCCACATTCAATTGGTATTTGCCGGAAGGGAAAACGCTCAAGTTTCAAAATGAAGTTTATTTTCAAAACCGCGCAACCGAAACCCGTCACGCAAATCGAAATCCGTGGGGTTTGTATTCTCTGGTCGACTACCGGTTTTCGCGGCGGTTCAGCACCGGAATTCGTTATGATTTTCTGGAACCGCTTGATGTAAATGCTCACGAAACCAATGCGATCTCGCCTTACTTTACATTCTGGCAAAGTGAATTCGCCGATTTCAGATTGCAATATTCATACACGCGGCCTGCCGGCGGGGCCGAGGAACCCAATCACGAGGTTTTCCTCAAAGCAAATATTTTAATTGGTGCACACAAACATCCTGTTCAATAAATTGCTGGAAAACATTTTTGAAAGGAATTTGACATGAAAACAAAATTAAGATTTTTGTGTTTTGGTATTTTGCTTAGCAGTATTTTATTTTCCGAAAACGTTGCTCTTGCGGCTGAGAAAACTCGAATGGTTGCCACCACCAGCACATTGGCCAGTATGGTTCGGGAGTTGGCCGGCGATTGGGCGGACATTCACTATATTGCATCGCCAAGCCAGAACATTCACTTCATTCAACCGACACCGAAAGATGTTCTGAAAGTAAAGAAAGCGAATGTCTTTGTTCATCAAGGTTTAGATCTCGAAGCGTGGCGTGACCCGCTACTAGTGGCGTCGGGCAATTCTCTTTTTTTGAGTCAAGGTAGCCATTCAATTGATGCTTCAAAGGGAGTTCCGCTGATCGAAATTCCGGCGTCTCTTTCAAGAGTTCAAGGCGATATTCATGCTTACGGAAATCCGCATTACGCGATTGATCCGGAAAACGCGAAAATCATGATGGGAACTATTGCAGATGGGCTTTCAAGAATTTTTCCGGAGTCTGCAAGCGAATTTGCGAAGAAATCGGAACTTTGGATTTCAAGGCTCGATCAAAAAATAAAAGATTGGAACGCTCGCATGGCGCCCTTCAGAGGTTTTCCGATTGTCACGTATCACCGAAGCTGGCCCTATTTTGCAAATCGGTTTGGTTTGGTGATTGTGGGTGAGTTGGAACCAAAACCCGGAATTCCGCCGACACCGCAGCATCTTTCGGAATTGATGAAAACGATGAAAGAGAAAAATGTCAAACTGGTTATCAAAGAAGTTTTTAATGAAAGTTCATCCGCTGAAAAAGTAGCTAAAGTGACGGGCGCGAGAGTTGTGACTTTGAATCAAGATGTGGACGAAGATAAGGAAACCGCCGATTATATAGCAATGATCGAACACAACATTCAATTGATTGAGAAAGCATTAAAGACATGATTGATTTTGTTTTACTGATGTGGAAACCGCTCGTGGCTTGTTTGATTTTAACGGGCATTCATGCGTATTTGGGCGTTCACGTGGTCGAGCGAAAAGTGATTTTTGTCGATCTTGCGCTCGCCCAAATTGCGGCGCTTGGCGCAACGCTTGCATTTCTTTTTGGATTCGGACTTCACGATCCTGCAACGTATTGGTTTTCACTCGGCGCAACTTTTATTGGCGCAATTGTTTTTGCCGTTACGAGAACGCGAAAAGAAAAGATTCCGCACGAAGCGATCATTGGAATCGTGTATGCGGTATCAGCCGCACTTGCCATTTTAATTTTAAGCCGCAATGCGGAAGGGGATGAAGAAATCCGCCACATGCTCGTTGGGAATATTCTGCTGGTGAGCATGCCAGAAATTATGAAAATGTTTGTTCTTTATAGTTTGGTCGGACTGGTTCACTGGCGATTCCGGGAAACTTTCGTTTTGATTTCTACGAAACCGGACGAAGCATTTCGCCGCGGCATTTCTGTGCGCGGCTGGGATTTGCTTTTTTATTTGAGCTTCGGGCTTGTGGTGACAAGTTCGGTCCAAATTGCGGGTGTTCTTCTCGTGTTTTCGTTTCTGATTGTTCCGGCAGTTGCTGCGATATTATTCACCGAAAGTTTGCGGAACCGGCTTTTGTTTGGCTGGGCCATGGGTGCCGGAACGAGTGTTTTGGGAATTTGTTTTTCTTATTACCTTGATTTTCCAACGGGCGCCACCATCGTCTGCACTTTTGGTTTTGTTTTGATTGCGCTTGCGCTTCTTCGTTCTTGGCTGAACCGATAAGAAATTATTTCAGTCCTTCAGCATTGGTTTTTTCTTTTTGACAAACCAAATGAGATAAATAGCCAAAGCAAAAGAAGCCGCAGTGGAACCAATGGCGGCTGCAAGATCAATGTAACTTTTGGAATGTGAGAACGCAGCAAATTCCCACGATCCAAACCAAAAGCCGAAAATGGTGGCTGTTGAAATCAAGAATATATGGAAATTAATAAGAGACATAATCTTGCGTATTCTAAAGCCATTCAGAATGTTTGCAAATCAAATTCTTTCAAGAGTTGGCTTTGTAAATACAAAAAAATTAAAATCTAGGCAGCTTGGAGTTTATTTTTTTTGCTCAAGTGTATTCACATCAAAAGATAAATTGCGCAATTGTTTTGCAAAGCTTGCGGTGAGGCCGACGATCGCGAGCGTCACAAACCCTCCCAGCGCCACGCACGGAACGGTGCCAATCCATGCTGCCACCATGCCGCTTTCAAAGGCACCGAGTTCGTTGGAAGCACAAATAAAAATCCAGCTTGCTGCTGCAACGCGGCCGCGCAAATGGTCCGGGGAGAGAAGCCTAACCATAGAACGCCGGATGACCATGCTGATTCCATCAAAAACACCGCTTAAAAAAAGAGCTGTCATGGAAATGAGAAAATTTTTAGAAAAGGCGAAAATAATAATGCTCACTCCAAATCCCAAAACCGCTAAGATTAAATTACGTCCCGCGCGTGCAATCGGCGGATGTCGTGTGGCAATGAGCATGATCACAAGTGCGCCTAAGGAAGGAGCGGCGTTTAAGAAACCCAAACCTCTGGCGCCAACATGCAGAATATCATCTGCGTAAATGGGCAAGAGAGCGATGGCACCGCCGAATAAAACAGCAAACAAATCCAGCGCCATGGCTGCCAAAAGCGGCTGGTTCGTGAAAACAAAATGCCACCCGAGCTGCATGCTTTTCCACATCGATTCCTTCTTCTCGGGTACGGGTTGCGGTTTTGGTGGAATCACTGCTGTGCAAATCCACGACAATACAAAAGAACCTGCAATGAGGAAGTAAGATCGGGAAGCGCCCCACAGGTCAAAAACAAAACCGATTGCCGCAGGTCCCAAAACTGAACAGCTGATCCATGTGCTGCTGATCCACGAGGCGGCATTGACAGTCAAGTGTTTCGGAACAATTTGAGCCTCAAACGCCGTATTTGCGGGATCTGCAAATCCCCGCGCAATACCGGCCAGAAAAATGACTGCATAGAGGCCGATCAAAGAAGCCGCGTCAGATTGCCGCGATAAAAATGCCAAAATGACCGCACACAAAAAGGAAACGGTTCTTGTGATTAAGAGAATTCTTTGCCGGTTGAAGTGATCCGCCACGTAACCGCCAAACAAAACGAGTGAAATGGCCGGAATGGCTTCCACGAGCCCGAGCCAGCCGAGAGCCGCAGGGCTTCGCGTGATCCGGTAAATTTGAAAGCCAATCACGACAGCCATGGAACGGCTTGCCAGTGTGAAAAAACCGACGGAGCCGATGAAAAGGCGTATTTCCGCGATTTTTAAAGCATCCGTGAATTGGCGATCTTTGTTTTGCGGGTTCATAAGTTTTATTATGATGGCATTTTACAAATGTGTTGAGCGATGGCTCCGAACATGAAGTCGTAACTTTTCACATCTGCGAAACCCAAATGGCTAAAAATAGATACGAGCGTTCTTTGATCCGGGAAATATTTTCCCGACGCGGGCAAATAATGAAATGAATTAAATTCATTCCGGTGAAAGAAAAGTTTCCCCAAAAGAGGGACTGTCGTTTCGAAATAAATTTTGTGAATCCACCGAAGCCAGGCAGAAGATGGTTTTCCAAGGTCCAGATTCATCATGACGCCGCCACTTTTCGTGACCCGCTTCATTTCTAAAATTCCTTTTTCAAGATCATCCAAATTTCTCAAACCAAAACTAATGATGGTAAAATCAAAAGTACGATTTTGAAACGGCAAATTGAGAACATCTGCCTTTTCATATTGAATATTTGGAAAGTTTTTTGCGCGCGCTCGTGCAAGAGTGAGCATTTTTTCCGATGCGTCGATTCCGACGATTTTACAGGCGGGATAACGTTTTGAGATTAAGAGCGGAATGTCGCCGGTTCCCGTACAAAGATCAAGAATTTTTGAGTTGGGTTTCATGTCGAGGCGCCCGACCGCCCGCTTTTTGATCGCATCGTGCCGGCCGAAACTCAGCACTTGATTTAGTGCGTCGTATTTCGGAGCGAGTCCGTCAAAAAATTGTTGGTTATACCCAGCCCAATTTTCGGCTTTGAAATATTTCTTAAAACCAACTTCGTCAAGCAATTGGTATTTTTTTGTTTTATCGTACGCGGCAGTCATGAGGAATTTTTTTGAAAGTTGCCAATCGCTTGAGGTTCTCCTGATAACGCAACTTCATACCAAAAGCCGAAAATCCTGCACCAAAAGCAAATAAGAAAATGGAATCGGCTTCCGCCAGTTGACCGTTCGCCAGAATTTCCTTTAAAACAAACAACACACTCGGAGAGGACATGTTTCCATAATGGCGCAGCACTTTTCTGGAGGCTGTTAGTTGTCCTTGCAGTTCCGGAATTTGATGCTCAAGCTGGTCGAGAATTTTTCTTCCGCCGGGATGGAACGCGACATGGGGAATTTCGCCGGAATCATTTGCATCGTGACATAAGTCCATTAATTGATTCATAGCACTGACCACAAGAGAAGGAACTTTTGGGCTGATGACATTGCAAAGGCGGGCATTTTTGTGTTTAAATCTTAATTCTTCCCGGTGTTCGGGCCAAAGGAGGGAATTGAACCCCTCGATTTTAAGGCCCGATTTTTCTTCCCGGTTTGTCAGAATGGCGCAAGCTGCTCCATCCGAAAAAATAGAGTTGGATAAGATCAAATCGATCTCTTGACCCCAATACATCGCAGCCGAACAAACTTCAACACACACGAGAGCGACGTGAAGGTTCGGTTTAGAATTCAGAAAAGCGTCCGCAGCCCGAAGCCCCGGAATGGCAGCGCCGCAGCCAAGGCCCGAAAGGTCTAATGCGTAAATGTTATTTGGAAGGCCTGCTTTTTCTGAAATGTAGGAAGTGAGCCCGGGGCAAAGATATCCCGTGCAAGTGGTCACGATCAAACCATCCAGTTCGTGCGTTTCGAGTTTGGCGCTCTCCAAGGCTTTTTCAAGTGCCCGAGATCCTATTTCTGTGGCAATCCGTTGAAATCTGTCGATTGATTCATCGGGTGTTTCCTGAAAGATTTCTTCGAGACAAGTAAGACCAAAATAACGGGTTTGAATTCCGTCGTCAGACAGAAATTGTTCGTATTTTCTTAAAGTTGAGGGAGAAATGTCCGGCCTATTTTGAATACAGGAAAGTATTTCTTGCTGTGTCGCCGAAAATTCCGGATTGGCTGTTTCAAGCGAAATCATTTTTTTCTCTTTCATGCGCACGTCATTTCCCATATTTTCCGTTTGAGGTGGATTTCATTGTTTTTTTAATCAGCATCAGAAAAAAGAAAAAGTTTGCCGCGCTCGGGGTCGCACACCCAAACATGACCTATATCATCGCTTGCTGCGCAATGAGAATGTTTTTCTATTTTAAGTTCTTGCACTGAATGAAGGTGTCCTTCTTTGGATACTTGAGCGATCGTCAGGGTTGCGCTTTTAGAACTTGGTAGGTAAAGGTGTTTTAAATTTGGATTATAGCTAATGATGTCTATTCCTGAACCTGTTTTCAGATTACCAATCAATTTACCTTCATGATTCAAATCAAGTACGGTCGCTTTTCCTTCAGCGCAGCCTGCAAATAAGAATCCAAATTCTGGATCAAGGGCAATGCCTCGTGATCCGTTACATCCGTTCGGCCACACAGCAATTACTTTACGTGTTTTCACATCAATATCTACGGTTTTGCCTGCCCATAAATGGGTATAGGCGCGTTTGCGTGAGAAATCGTAAATGAGAGATTCCGGCCCTCCTTCAATAGCAATGAAATCCGAATGACTTAAAGTTATTTTCTCAGTTTTAGTGATGCCAAAAGTTTCAATTCGATCATGATCGGGCTCTGTCACCCAGACTTCGTTTTCTTCCGGAATATATCGAACGTAATCTGGGCTACTTGCAAGCGGTGCAGATGCGATGATCTTGTTTGTAGAATCAACGGCGTTTAACAATTTTGTATTGCGGTCTACGACAAAAATTAAATCATTGCCGTAATCAGCAGATGTAATTCCGTGTCCATGTCCTCCCAAGTACTTCTCTTCAGAACTAAAACCAGGAATTGCTGTAACTTCATGAGTTTTTGAATCAACCAGGTAAAGATTGCCAGTCTGGCCTCCCGGAACTAATACTTTTTTTAAAACAGAGGAATAGGTAAAATCGTCGAATCCAATTCCGCCTTCTCCGCCAGGCAATGCGATAGACACCGCTTGCGAAGAAGCTACTTTCTCCGCATAACTTAAGGCAGTCAAGCCTATTAGGTAAAGAAAACAAAAATAAACCAAAAGACGTTTGCTGCTCGCTAAATTTATCTGCATTTAAGAATCAATCCAAGGATGGCTGCAACCAGAACAATGAAAGGTTCAGGGATCTTTTTTGATTTCCACAAAAGCATCGCTGTCACAATTGCAAGCAAAGCAGTTGGAATATCCACGATCGATTTTCTTCCCAATACGATGACCGCCCCTGTAATCGCTCCGATGGCTGCGGCTGTTACACCGTTGACGAAAGAGAGTAGGCCTGAGTTTTTCCCGTATTTCTTAAAATAAGGCGCGGGGATAATGGTAAACAAGTAACAAGGAAGAAAAGTGCCTAAAGCTGCAACGCAGGCACCTGAAAATCCTGCAACCAGATAACCGATAAATCCTACGGTAATCACGACCGGTCCCGGAGTAATCATGGCGACAGCAACTGCGTCAAGAAACTGATGATCATTAAGCCAATGATATTCTTTTACAACTCCTCCATAAAGAAAAGGAACGATGGCAAGGCCGCTCCCGAAAACAAATGTTCCTGCCTTAGCAAAAAAGGTAAAAATCTTCCATAGAACACTTGGATTTGAAATGGTTGTTGCCGCTGTTATCGGCACGAGAAGCAAGCCGAGAAAATTAAAAAGATTTGCTTGTTTCTTAAAAGGAGGATTTTCGACAAACCATACCAGAAAACCTGCAGCTAAAATTAAATAAATATTTTCAGATTCTGTAATTGCAGTCAATGCAGCTAAAACAAGGTAAATCGCCCAAAGGAGTTTATTTTTCCCAAGTGTTTTATTGGTTAATTTGTAAGCACTCAATGCGATAATTCCGATGACACTTGCGCCGACTCCGTAAAACACGGCCTGCATCCAGTTGAGTCCACCGTAGAGTTTGTAAAACCATCCAAGGCAGACAACCATGAAAAAAGAAGGTAAAACAAAAGCAACACCAACCAGCGTTGCTCCTAAGATGTGATAATCGAAATAGCCAAGATAAATGGCGAGCTGTGCTGCGAGAGGGCCGGGAGCAAGTTGAGCGAGTGTAAGGCCTTCTTTGTAATCAGCTTCAGAAATCCATTTTCTTTTCTCCACCAAATCTCGAAACATATAACCCACTAAAGCGACAGGGCCGCCAAAACCAATGGTTCCGAGCTTGAAGGCATAAAGAATAAGTTGGCGAAGATTATAAGAAGGTTTGTCAAACATTAGATCATTTCCATGAATTAAGTTTAATCGTGCCAATAGCAATTAAGATTATAATTATATTGCAGTTTAACACCTACTCTTTTTGTCTAGGTAAGTTATCTCGAAATTCTTATCGCAAAAAAAAATAAAGGCTTACGGATAAATCACGTAAGCCTTTTTATTGTAGCTCCGCACCGCACCTCCGGTGCTTCTGGGACGATACTCCTCTTTTTATTAACAAATGTTTGGAATAATTTAGAAGAAGAGGAGTATCGGGGCGACAGGATTTGAACCTGCGACCGCACGCACCCCAAGCGCCGATTCGAGTTGTTTTCGTAACTTTTTGGCGCACAAGAAATTATATCAGAACCACTTTTGATATCAATGAGTTAGAAAAATTTCACGCATCGTCACGCAATTTTCGAAATCGTTAAAATTACCAATTTCACGTAGCAAAATCCGTAGCACTTTTTTTGCTCAAAAAACCGCCGCACGCACCCCGTTTGAGTGCGTGTGGTTTTTAAGTACCAGTGAGGCACCACTTATCTTTCAACATTTCCTATCCTTCGACGTTTGCTGAAAGATTGCTTTTTGCAAATAATCCGAATTGCTCAATAGGCAGTCTGTATTGTTTAAGAGCGCGCATTGGCATCTCATTGAGCTTCTTATTTATTGAGCTTATGTCCGGTTCTCCTTCAAAGGGTTCATCTTCCATATGCCATTTGAAATGGCGGATGAATTCATTCATGGAACCAACCACGGCGCGGCTTTCTGTTTTGGCTAATGAAATAGGATTGACCTGATCTGAAATATTCTTGATTTCTGCCGCGCTGAATTCTTCATAAAACATAGCCTTGCACAGTTCTTTTCGGAATACTTGATCGAGATGTTGCATATCTTGCTTGCGAACACCCAAGACAACAAATGAAAATAGAGACTCTGCATGGGTAAAAATCAGGCATTTCTTGCGGCGATATAAGAAAAGATGGGTGTACCAATGTTTCCGGGAATTCTCCTGGGGAGGAAAAGCATTCAGATTGGATTCTGAGAATCCGCCTTCGGTTAATACTTTTTTAGTGCAATGGAGGACGGTCAATTTTGCTTCCTCTTTAAATTTTCATGTCATACTGCTTAATCATTTCAAGGAAAGCTTCGGCATTGCCTTTGGCATCATCAACGGGATGGTGTGTGTGCTTGGTCTTGCGCAGATGCTTGAAATTTTTAAATACATCCTTCGCCAATCCCCTATAGAAAGAACCGAGATTCATGGAGGAATGGCCAAAAGGATTTTTGCTGAGAAAATGGTGGAAATACCAATTAATGAACTGCCAGTCAAAGCCGTTGTTGTCCGAAACAAATATCGGCCGTCCCTGAGCGTTTTCCGTTACCCATTGGTCAAACGATTCCATCACTGCCTTGGGATCATCAAAATTCAGTGTCTCCTCACGACTGAACCCTGAAACCTTCAGAGCATCTGGAACCCATTTCTCCGAAATCGGCTTCAACTTCCCGTAAAACGTCTTGGACAACGACGGCTCAACAAAAATCGCGCCGAAACAAATCATCGAATAATCGCCCGGAATAGGCCCGTCGGCTTCAATGTCAACCACCACATAGCTCATTTAGCGGTTCCTTCACCTTGCGCTTTTCCAAGGGCCGGGCGCCTTCCAAGTGCTTTCAAAATCTTTCCCAGCAATAGTCGCTTCCACTACAGGCCGGAGAAAATTTTCTATTACTGAGGCAGCTTCCTTCAATTTCTCTGGCGTACGGATATCGTTCTTTTCCAAAAAGGCCTGCCAAATTCGATTTCTATCGGATTGCTCACTATAAATTTCAACAGCAAAAAATGGGAGTGCTTTCGGCAGTTCTGTCTTTCTATTCTTAAACGTCCGGGCAATAGCATTCGCCAAGCTCGATCCGTTAAAAGCAAACTGTCGTATAAGAAGCCAAACATCATAATAATCTTTCATCCGGCTATTAAGGGCTCCCAATTTGATCATCGCTTCGAATTTTTCGGCAACAACGGTTTCAAATGCATAACCCACCAAATGGGGTTTTGGGAAATCAAGAATCACAGGATAATCAATCACCTTGGGTTTCGGCACGACCGCATCACCAAACCCAATGTCAATTTGCATGGGAATGCGCGCAGTTCCGAGATTCCCCCTAAATTTAACCCGGACTCCTTCATAATCCGCGTCTTCTTTGATTTTTTCCCCTTTGACGGATTTTGGGTCAAATATCACTCCGTCAGGAACAACTTCTGTCTCGCAAACTTCCCGGATGATCTTTTCCATTTTAAGAATTGCATTGTCGGAATAGGCCAAAAAATCAATATCCGCCGTCGTCCTTCTGGATTGAACGCCCCACACGGTGAACATCAATGCTCCTTTCAAAATAAACCGCTGGTGATATTCGGATTTGGAAAGCCGGTAAAGAAATCTTTCCATGCCGTAATATTGAAGCACTTCAGCAAATTGGCGCTTGGTATCTCTGGCGGTATTTTGAAGACGGCTGCGAACCGAAGCTTCAATGTTTTTCACATTTTTCATAGAAGCGCCTCAAGGTAGGGTTTCATCACTTTATCCACACGGCAAATCTTTGCATAGTCATAAATGATTTTCGGCTTGGCCTTTTTTGTACGAATCGATTCTTTAAGGGCATTTGTCGCAACGTCAAGCCCGATCCGGTTCCGAAACTTAAAGCAATCCGCAAGGGTTTTTTCAAGCTTATAAATTTTTACCGGATGTCCATCGAGTTGATAGATTTCAAGTCCTTCTTTCCAGGCTTTTTCCGAAAAGTGAAAATACCGAATGGGAGGATGTTCAACCTTGTTTTCCCAAGCTCCTTTTGGAAGAGCCATATCCACCCATCGGGGGATTTCATCCGTGACTTGATAAAATGAAAGCGCAGAAATAAGACAAATCACTCCCTTAGGCACTTTAAGCGCAGCCGTAACGAGATCAGGCTGGGACAGTTCTGAGGCGTTCGCCAGACGGTAAATGCCCCGACTCACTTTTTTAAGCGTGCCCGACTTTACCAGGGAATGGATATGTACCGGATGAAATCCTTCTTTCACCACGTCCGAAAATTTCTTGGGTCCCTGCTGGGCTTTAAAGTAATCGACCAGCTTTCTCTCTCTATTTGTATGCTTAGGCATATGTCTATTTCCTCTATACTTATTAATAAGTATAGAGACTAAATA
>Ga0209515_10005037_pt1 | contig 17409 bp, 24 predicted proteins | sample Subgroupgradi54m_FD_187454 | JGI IMG/M metagenome (GOLD analysis project Ga0209515, IMG submission 187454) | Subsurface groundwater microbial communities from S. Glens Falls, New York, USA - GMW60B uncontaminated upgradient, 5.4 m (SPAdes)... ...
TTTTCCGCTAGTAATTACCTTATCCTCATTAATATTAATTGTATTTGTGATTTATCCTCAATTAACAAAACTTATTGGTAATCATAAAGAAGAAGGATCAATTGAGACCAAGTCAAAATTTTTAGAAGCCAAGGTGCAAGCACTTGAAAGTTATGACCAGGAAGATCTAAAGAATAAGGTAAATGTTGTTTTAGATACTTATCCAACAGATAAGGATTATATTACTGTTTTAGGCTTGTTAAACAATCTAAGTGCTCAATCAGGTTTTAGTGTTGCCTCAATGTCTGTTGGTTCAAATGCTGCTAAAAACACTAATAGTCAAAGCTATACGATAAAGCTGGATATTATGGGGCCTGCAAATTCGATACCTATTCTCCTGAGCAAAATTGAGAGCTCATCCAGGCTAATGAAAATAAATAATGTGGAAGTAGTTTTAGGCAGGGATAATAAGCCTTCAACAATTACTTTGAGTGTGGATGTTCTATATTCCTCTGCTCCTAAAGAGTTTGGAAGTATTGATTCAACTGCTCCTGAGCTTTCCCAAAAAGAGGAAGAAATTATAGTAAGACTTGCTCAAGTTGCCAGTACCTCAAGATCAAAATCTTCACAGGTTGAAACAGCTCAACCTGGTCCCAGAGGCAAAGCTAATCCTTTTGAATAAATAGATCAGGCCTTGTTTTTTCTGTTTTTTCAATAGATTTTTCTTTGTGCCATTTGGCTATCTCAGCATGATTTCCTGATAATAAAACTTCTGGAACTTTTTCCCCTTCAAATTCCTCGGGCCTGGTATATTGAGGACCCTCTAAGAGATTTTCAGTAAAGGACTCATTAATAGTTGCTTCTGGTTTTTCCAGGACTCCTGGTAATAATCTGACAACAGAATCCGCAATAATCATAGCCGGGATTTCTCCTCCTGTTAAAACATAATCACCTATTGATATCTCCTCATCCACATATTTATCTATGAATCTTTGATCCACTCCTTCATAATGTCCACAAATTAGGATTAGATGTTTAAGTTTAGATAACTCTCTTACCTTTGCCTGTTTATAGGTAGTACCTGATGCAGACATTAGTATTACTTTTCCTTTTGGGATAGATTTTAGAGCTTTAGCCAGGATATCAGCTTTAAATACCATTCCTGCTCCCCCACCATATGGTTTGTCATCCACAATTTGATGTCTGCCTTCTCCAAATTCCCGTAGGTTTATCAAATCAAAAGCAACCTTCTCTTTAGTTTGAGCCCTTTTAAGAATAGAGGAGTTTAAAACAGCAATGAACATTTCAGGAAAAAGAGTAATAATGGAAATTCTCATTAAAACTTTAGGTTTTTGCTGGTTCTACCAGTTGCAAGTTTACTCTGACATTTTCAGCAATAGCCCTGACTGTTAGAAGTCTTCTAATGCTTCTTATTGTTTGACCACTTTTGCCAATGATTAGACCCATATCTGATGGATCAACAGTAAGATTTAAACTTACATCTCCTTCTTGAGATTGTTCATCAATTGAAACAGCCTCTGGTTTGGTAACTAAATTGGTAACTATAAAAAGGAGTAAGTCTTTCATGCTTTTTGATCTGGAATAGGTTCCTTAGGGGCTTCAGTTGGTTGTTCTACAGGTACAGTAGGAGCTGCTGCTTGTTTTTTCTCCTTCTTGGGTTTCCTTGGAGGTCTTTGTGGAGCTTTACCAATAATTCTTAAATAGCCAGTACTTGGCTTTGCGCCTTGCTTGATCCAATAATCTATTCTATCTTGCTTTAATTTGATTTCTTTTGGTTCTGTTAAAGGATTGTATGTTCCTACAAGCTCAACATACCCGCCAGTTCTTTTGGCTCGCTCATCAACAACAACTACCCTATAAAACGGTTTTTTATTGCCTCCAATTCTCATCAATCTGATCTTTAGCATGGGTGTAAGTATATGGTAGATTTAGTTTGAAGTCAACCACGTTCATGTAAACTGAACGTGGTCAATCTCTCCAAAGCTTTCGCTGCTGCCTGCTCTTCAGCTATCTGTTTACTTCCTCCCTCACCTATGCCTAATTCCTCATCTTTTAAATAAACTGCAACTATAAATTGCTTAGCATGATCAGGTCCTTTAGTCCGAATGATTCTATAATTAGGAGACTCTTTAAATCTCTCCTGAGCAATTTCTTGTAATGAGGATTTGGCATCTTTAGGAGGTCCCATTTCTAATTCTTTTTCAAAAAGAGCAAGTAAGGTATCTTTAATTACTCTTTTTACTTCGCTCAATCCCTGGTCTAAATATATTGCTCCCAAAAGTGCCTCATAGGTGTTTGCTAAAAGTTGAGAATTTTCTCTTCCTCCCCCTAACTTTTCCCCTTTTGATAAATGGAGATAACTTCCCAGATTCAGTTTTTTAGCAGCTTGGGCTAGAGATTTAGTCTGTACAATATAGGCTCGAAGATTAGTTAAATCTCCTTCAGCATCTTTTACTCTCTCAGAAAATAAAAATTCTGAAACAGATAGGGATAAAATTGAGTCTCCCAAAAATTCTAGCCGTTCATTTGATTGAATATCCAGTTTTACTTCATTCAAATAAGAGCGGTGATAAAAAGCTTGTTGTAAAATCTGGTGATCTTTAAAACTTATTTTTAGTAAATTTAACAGTTTAGTAAATTCCTGATTTTCTTTGAGTTGCATTAGTCCAATAAATTATCTTCAATTAAGACAATTAAATCCTCCACTTTTTTCAGGCTTGATGCCTCATGAGGGTTAATAGTTATATCAAATTTTTGAGATAAACTTGATAGCAGATCATTTAACTCAATTGGGCCTAAACCCAGTTCATCTTTTAGCATAGCTTGTCTATCCAAGTCCTCAGGATTTAGTCCCAAGTGTTCTGCTATTGCCTTAATTATTTCCAGTCCAGTAGGCATAATAAATTTATACTTTAATTCCTTTTATTTTAAATACTTGACCTAAAGCTCCGTTAACAAAAGAACTAGAAGAATCAGACCCAAACTTTTTGGCCAGCTCCACTGCTTCGTCAACAACAACTTTAGGAGGGGTCTCTTTATCCATTATTAACTCAAAAATTGCTAAACGCAAGATAGCTAAATCAATTTTATTGATTTCCGAGATCGGCCTGTCTTTTGCAGACTCCGAAATAATATCATCAATAGATTTTAAATTTTTTACAATCTCTGCAATTTTTTTAGGAGGTCTACTTTTTTGTAGAAAGTTCCAAGTAAATAGTCCTTGCATTAACTCAATACGTTTAATGTGTCTGGGGTCTTTAGATGTCTTCATAGCACAAGCCGAAGTGGTTGAAATGATGGAAAGGTTTTTAGGCCTTTGTCACTTGGACTTTCTCTTTTCTAACTGACTTTCCACCATAAAAGCCACATTCTGAGCAAACAATATGAGATAAGATGGGTTTAGAGCAATTTTTACAAAGCACTAAATTTGAAGCTAATTTAATGGCAGCTCTTCTGGTTCTTTTTCTTCCCTTACTATGTCTTCTTTTTGGTTCTCCTGCCATATTTTTTAATTCAATCAGGCATCACATTTGATGCCAATTCCTGTAATTTTGCCTTTAAATAGGGGTATTTGTCAAGTTTGGGGTCTTGAGTAAGTAAATTGTTAGCTGCTTGTTTTGTACTTTCAATTAAATGAATGTCTGAAAAATCAGCTATCTTAAACTCAAACCTGCCTGATTGTTTAATCCCGAAAATCTCTCCACTCCCTCTGATTTTTAAATCCAGTTCTGCCAGTTTTAACCCCTCATGAATAGTCTCCATATTTTTTAACCTGTTTACTATTTGGGATTCCTCCACCTCAGAAAAGAGTAAACAGTATGATTGTTTGTCTCCTCTACCCACCCTGCCCCGCAGTTGATGCAACTGAGCTAACCCAAACCTTTCAGATGATTCAATTAACATAATTGTGGCATTTGCTATATCTACTCCTACTTCAACCACAGAGGTGGAAACCAGGATATCTATTTTTTTATCCTTAAAGTCCTGCATGACTGCATCTTTCTCTTTTCCTTTTAACCTGCCGTGGAGTAAGCCCAATCTTAAATCAGGAAAAACTTTTGTTTGTAATCTTTCATATTCAACCTTGGCAGCTTTTGCAGATTGCAAAGTTTCTGATTGTTCTATAAGTGGAGTAATAATATAAACTTGATCTCCTTCTTTAACCTTTTTTTCTATAAAATTATATGCATCTTCCCTTTTTTTATTTGGTACAACATGAGTTTTGATTTCTTTTCTGCCCACAGGTAAAGCATCAATTATTGATAGATCCAAATCTCCATATAAAGTTAAAGCTACAGTTCTAGGGATAGGGGTGGCTGTAGTTGTTAAAAAATGTGGCAGTTTGGCTTTACTTCTTAAAAAGCTTCTTTGTCCAACTCCGAATCTTTGTTGTTCATCAATTATGATAAGACCCACATCATTTGTGATTAATTTTTCTGAAAGTAAGGCATGAGTACCGATAATAACATCAGCGTTTTTTACTTGCTTTTTAGAACCAGTGTAAATACCAACCTTTATTCCAAATGGTTTGAGTAAGTTAGAAATTGTAGAAAAATGCTGAAAAGCTAAAATCTCAGTTGGAGCCATCAAAAGAGTTTTTAGCTTGTTTAAGTAAACTAAATAGATAATAACTGCAGTTACTACTGTTTTACCTGAACCTACCTCTCCTTGGATTAATCTATTCATCGGAGTTTTTTGTCCTAAATCAGCTAAAACTTCCTTAATTACTTTAGTTTGAGCAGAAGTTAATTTAAATGGCAGCTTGGCTATAAATTTTTTTATTTTTTTCTCATCAATTATTAAAGGTTCAACCAGGGGTTTTTCTCTCCATTCTCTTCTTGCCTTGGCTGTTGCCAAAGATACATAAAATATTTCATCAAAACCCAACCTTTCTCTGGATTTTTCTGCATCCTTGAAGCTTTCCGGAAAATGAATTTTATCTATAGCTTCATTTAACTTGAGCATTTTACCTTTTATAAAATCAGGTAAGGGATCTATTATTTGCTGTGCTATTTTAGGCAGGAGCTGGGAAATTTTAGTTAAAATCCATTTGGAAGAAAGACCCAGGGTCTCAGGATAAACAGGAACCAGTTTGCCAGTATGAAGTGTAGCTTTAGGAATTAATGCATCATTTGCTAATTTTTCCCACCTTGGCATCATGATAGATAATTTATTCTTGTACTTACTTAATTTACCTGAGACCTGTAGCCTGTCGCCTGTTTGGATTTGTTTGGTAAGCCAGGATTGGTTAAACCAGGTGAGTGTCAAAGGTGAAGTTCCATCATTAAAAATAGCCTGAGTTAAAACTTTTCTGGACCTTGTAAAGATATTTTTAATAGACCAAATCTCGCCTTGTAAAGTTACTACTTCCCCTATTTTTGCGTCAGTTGCAGGTTTTATATTTGAAAAATCATCATATCTAAAGGGAAAATGATAAAGTAAATCCTCAACAGTTTCTAACCTCAACTTTTTTAACTTCCAAATATATCCTGGCCCAATACCAGCAACTTGAGAAAGAGGAGTTTTTAAATCCATGAAAGGATTATACTATTAAAAGTACGTTAGCTATCACGAGTTCTAAAAACGATTGCAACCCCTCAGGCAAGAGAAAAGTAAAAGAATAAATAATTTGAAAAGCAGATGAGATAGTAGTACTCTGATAATATGAACCAAAAAGGATTTGCCCCAATTATTGTTATTATCATTATAATTTCCCTGATAGGAGGAGGGTTAGCAGTTTCTAAAAAAATACAGCTCTCTAATACAAACTCTCAAACTAACCTTAAGACAACTAAACAACCTTTATCAACTGATTCTGCCAAACCAGAAGCTAAGAAAGATGAGAAACAAACCACAGCTAATCAAAAAGGTACTAACCAAACCAAAGCCTCTCCTACTCCGAAAGCCACAGTCCAAATTACTAAAACAGGAACATTGAAAGGCAAAGTAGCGGGAGGATATTATTTAAAGGTTTTACCTGATACAACAGTAACTTTAAAAGGAGAAAATATTACTAAGACTAGCAAAACTGACAGCAGTGGAATTTTTACATTTTCCGCAATACCAGTTGGCACATATAATTTATCATTTTCTCACCCAGATTATAATATTTCTGATGTAAATAATGTGACAGTTTCAGAAGGAGAGACTTTTTATCCCAGGACTATTAATGGCTTCTTAAAAGCTGTTAAACATACTACCTTTAAAGGCATGGTTTTTGTTGACCGTAATGATAATAGGCAAAAGGATACAGGAGATGAGGGGTTAGATGCTTTAATCGAAGTTTATAATAAAGTTGGTGATGGTTGGTCTTTAAATCATAATATTACTGCAGATAAATCAGGTAATTTCACTTTTGAGGTAAAAGAAGATGGTATTACATATAAATTTGTACCCACAGAATACACGTTTTATAGAAAACCTTCTCCTTTAGAATTTGTTGTTGAGGGGTATGGTGGAACTAAAGAATTCAGTTTTCCATATTACCCCACTTCCTCAAGTTCTAAATTAACTATTTATGTTTTTAATGACAAAAATGAAAACAATGTCCAGGATGGTGATGAAGAAAATATAGACTTCTATTATGCTGATATTACTAATATTTCAACTGGTAAAAATGATAAAACTTCTGTTGTACCCGAAGGAGCAAGCTATTCTTATTATGACTATGGAGCTTACAAAATTAAATTAGTGGCAGGTGATAGTGCTTGGGCTGCCCAGTATAAAATTACCAAGTCTGAAGATATTGTTACTATTACAAATACATCAGGAGACCAGGCTATTAAATTAGGAGCACACAAGTTATACTAATTAAGTATGAACAGAAAAACTTATCAATCAGGTTTTGTGGTTCCACCAATTATTATTTTAATTGGTATAGTTTTAGCAGTTGGCATAACTACAATTGTTTACAAAAACAAAACTACAGATAATCTAGCCACACAACCTACTCAAGAGGCTACATCTTCTGCCAACTCTCAACAATCACCTACTCCTACCCCAAAATCTACTAAAACACCTACTCCAGCTGCAACTAAAGCTCCTACTGTAAAACCAACTTCAACTCCCACTCCAAAACAATCTATCACACCTACCCCTAGATCTACATCAACACCCACTGCTACGCCAATACTTACCTTCACTCCTACGCCGACTCCCACCCCTACACCTACCTCAAAGCCAAAACCAATTTGTAGTGTGACAGTAGTACCATCAAATAGCGGGTCTGCCCCTCTTGAAACAAGTATTTGTATAGGAAATAACAGTAACCCTTATCAGTCTATACAACAGGAGCTGGTTGATTATGATGGTGAAGGAAACTGGAATTATCAGGGAGCTCAATATGGATGTCATTCTTTCACTTTCCAAAATCCGGGTACTTATACTCCTAAAGCAAAAATTATCAGTACCTCAGGCGAAGAAAGTGATACTTGTCAAACAACAGTAACTGTTAATTAAAACAATCATGAAGATAGTAGGTTTGCATCTATTTTACCTCTGCAAGTGGTATACCATCAAAATGCTGTTAAGAGAGGTAGAAATGAAGTAAGTATCAAAGCTAAACCTGCCATTACAGATAAAATAATCCAGAAAATTCTAAACTTCTTTGAGAGCATATCAATAATATTTTAATACTTGTAGGTCAAAAAATAAAGTATGATAATCTAGTGATAATGCAAAGTTGGTTTACTAAAGAAAGATTGAATATTTTGTCACAGCTTTTTACTAATTTAGCTGCAGGTTGGTTCGGAGTAATATTAATCATTCCAGGAGTTACTAAATTAGATGCTTTTTCAGATTTTTTGTGGTTGTTCAGAAATCTGCTTTTTGGTATACTTGCATTATCGGTGGCTATGATTTTATCCCGGGAGAATTAATATGAATTATGATATTCGTTCCATTATTGATTCAGCTGGACTTACCTACTTACTTTTAGTTGTAGCCTTTTTATTGGTGTATAGTATAGCTACTAGGAAGTCACGCAAAACACGTTAACTTAAGTTTTACTAGTTAATCTCTCAATTTCCTCTAAAGCAGATTTTCTTTTTGGATCTTCAAAGTATTATTAAGCTATGATAATCTGGTCCTGTGGTAATTTTCATTGATGAATCTGGAACCTTGCCAGATGTGTCTGATAGATATATTGTTCTTGCAGCTCTAGTAGCTTCAAATCCGCAGGGTCTTGAGAAAATTTTACCCAAATTCCGCAAGAAAACTCCTCTCAAAGGTTCAAGGAAAAAAGAAAAACAAGTTAGAGAATTTAAGTTTCACTATGTAGGAGATATTACCAGAAGAAGGGTATTGGAAGAAATAATTTCAAAGAATATAAAAATTTATGTCTTAGTGGTTAATAAGATAGGTAGAAAAATCAAAGATAGCCCAGAAAATTATGGAAAACTGATTAAAAGTTTAGTCACAACTTTAATAAGAAAGGAAAATCCCAAGAAGATTTATATTGATAAACACTTTGGCAGTAAAAATGATTCAGAAAAACTTCAATCTTTTTTGGACTCAATAAATGATCAAGTAGAATTTAAACAAGTAGATTCAGTGGCTGACCCAAGAATTGATTTGGCTGATTTTATTGCAGGAGCAGTTTTAAGAAAATTCAGGGTGGAAGATAAAACATTCTATAATATCATTTCCTCTAGAATATCTTGGGAAAAAACTAAGAAGTGGAATGAACTCTAAAAAATCTAGCTATCTAACCGTGGCGAGCCACCATCAGACAACTAGATTTATAAGTGCATTATACAAAAGTTCATTAAATTTGTCAAACTCAATGTTTATTTTGTCATAACAATCTAAACTACTACTGTGTTGTGGGGGAAGGAGGCTGTTTGAAACTTTTATCTTACTTAATAATAAACTAGAATTAAGTATGACATTTCAAAGACTGGTAAGAAGAGGAAGAAAAGAGAACAAGATGATAGATATTCCTCCAATCACAGCCAGAATAGTCCAAAGAAGTTTATATTTTCCTGAGATCATAATAATGAGATTTTAATACTTGTAAATGAAAAAAGAAAGGAGTATATAGAAACTATGTCTAGCGGTGTAGAGGGTGGTTCACATGTTCCAGAATCAATAACCTCTCGTGGCCGATCCCTATTTGAGAGAGGCCGTCAACGTTTCTCATCAGAAAGAGCATTAGTTGGCGCTGCAATTGGTGCAGTTGCTCTACCAGCTTCAGCGTTTGGCATATCTTATCTAGCAGGATATCTTTCTTATATTCCACCTTCTGAAGTGCCAGCTATGATTGGAGTGGCCACATTACAGGTTGTTACAGGAGCAGTACTTGGTGGACTTGTAGCAGCAGTGTATAGAAGTAGGTAGTTACTATTTAGAAGTTAATCTCTCAATTTCCTCTAAAGCAGCTTTTCTTTTTGGATCTTCAAAGTATTTGCGGGCTGGTTCTAATTTGGCAATTAACCATTCAGCAACAGCAGTTTTTAAATCCTGCGGGTGTAATTTTTTTTCTTGATAGTCTTTTTCGAGATCCGCATATGAAGTATAAGTTAATTCTTTTCCCCACTTTGCATCCCTTTTTATATTAAAAGTTGTACCTTTGTTATAGAAGATTAAATATTTGGTCCAGTTAAGTATTGGATTATTTTCTATAATTCCCTCTGGAGCATATGCTGAATTTATTTTTCTTTTAATATCATCAGGACTATCATGGACTGAAACTCCACTGTCTGCTTTGGATTTGCTCATTTTAGTTCTCATAGCCACCTCATCTATTTCACCTGTTGCATCTGCGTTATCTGGTGCATTTAACCCAAGCAATATTGGCATATGAATGGCAATTGGTTTTATTTTATTTCCCTGCTTATCTTTGAAAGCAAAGGTTTTAATTTGATTTGCAGCATCCCTTGCCACCACATGAACTTTTCTTTGATCAATGCCAGCATGAGCAATATTTGCGCCAAGCATAAAAATATCAGCAGCTTGCATCATCGGGTACATTAATTTAGCTGTATCAATACTATCATCCCCTGCCTCCCTTCCCATAATTGTTATTGATCTTTTAGTTCTGGCTAGGGTTGTTGCTTTACCAACTTCAATAAAAGTCATCCAAAAGTTTGGATACTTTGCGTAATCATCAGAACATAATCTAAAGATTAGTTTCTCAGGATCACCGCCAATACATTCAAATAAAGCTTTCATGGCTGGGGTAAAATAATCCTTACCAACTTTTTTAATTGTGTCTAAATCTCCGCCTAATTTATCATTTACAGCAGAATGTAGATCAGCCAGAAAAATTTGGGTTTCAACCCCAGCTTCTTGCAAATCCTTAACTTTTAACAGTTGAAAAAAATGACCAATATGTAATTTACCTGAGATTTCAAAACCAATATAATGTTTTAGCGGTGTACCAGATTCAATAAGCTTTCTTAATTCTTCCTCAGTTAAAACCTCCTCCAGATTTCTGGTAATTAATTTAAGTTTTTCCTCAGTAGTCATAGATGTATATGATAAGATTATATTAGAAATGGTAAAAATTGCAACAAAATTAACTGAAAGTTTAGTTTCAGCTTATGACAAAGTCTATTCAAGATCTGATGATAGTACTATCTCGGTAAATCCATTAGTGGCAGAGCTTGCTACCTGGTATGAAAAACTTAGAACCGCTATGGACTATAGAGCAGATGAGGTATTACTCCGTAGTGCCATTGAGAGAATCTTGAAAAGAAGGTTGATTTTAGGAGGAAATGGTCAATCTGCTGCTGCACCTTTAATCAGAGAACTTGTTTGGGCCAGATATTTTCCTGATTCAAGTATTCCAGAATCTATAGTTAATAAAGTCGCCAAAGAAATAGATCTATATTTATCTTTAGAGAAAAAAATTAACGAAAAACACCGGATTAATAAAGGAGTAGTAAATGAGTGGATGCTGCATCTTTTATCCTCTGAAATTGAAAATATCTTAAAACCTAATAATCCAGAGGACTTCATGAATAATTTTATGTATAGAATTTTCAAGGATAAGATTGCAATTACAGATGACAGTGGAGAAGTAAAAGATATCCAAGTATTCATAGCTGTAAGAAGAGCCTTTGCCAATGATGATTTAGCATTTTTACGTTTTCACTTATTTAAGCAGTATTTTGGTGCTTTAACTCATGAGAATTTAGATAAAATTGCTGATAATTTCTTGAGTGGGATAAAAATGATTGAAGAGCAATTTAACTATCCTGCTAAAGATAAAATTTATTCCTACATTAAAAATCACACTATCCCCTTTTTAATCCTGGATGATGTTTTTAGAAAAAACCGTGGACATGTTGTCACCATAGTAAAAGATGAAGAAAAGTTAAATCTGGAAGTTTTAAATACTTGCTCAGCAAAGTATAAATCCATAGCTGGAAAAGTAAGGAGAGCAATTTTTAGAAGTGTAATCTTTATCTTTTTCACAAAAGCTGTCTTTGCTCTGGTTATAGAAGGAACATTTGAAAGAATGATTTATGGTCATATAATCTGGTCATCTATTGTTATAAATATTGTTTCCCCGGTTATTTTAATGATTATTGTTGGGGTACTGATTAAAACACCAAACAGAGAAAACTCTTTTAAAATCTTAAAGAAGATACATACTATTTTGTTTGATGAGATTCCTGATCTGGGAAAAACATTAACTGTTAAGAAAAAACCTTCTAAAACTGATCCATTTCTCTGGGCAATATTTATTCTGCTTTGGCTGGCAACTTTTGTCTTAAGTTTTGGAGCAATTGTGTTTATTTTGTCAAAGTTTAGGGTAAATCCTTTATCTACTGCCATTTTTATGTTTTTCCTGGCTATAGTTTCTTTTGTGTCATTTAGAATTAACAGGATAGCTCATATGTATAATTTAAAAGATAAAACAGAGCATCTAGGATCTTTACTTTTTGACTTTTTCTTCATGCCATTTATTCAGGTTGGCCAAAGGTTAACCTCAGCAATTTCCCAGTTAAATATAGTTTTGTTTATATTTGACTTTATAATTGAAGCCCCATTTAAAGGAATATTTGCCTTTTTTGAACAATGGTTACTTTTCTTAAGAACTCAAAGAGAAAAATTGGATTAGGATCTGAAAATTATTTTCTTTGTCTCCAGAAAGTTTGCACCAAAGGATGTTTACTTTCGTGTCTTACTATTGCAGTAACCTTATTATTCCATTCCTGAGTGATCTCAGTACTTCTTTTATCCCATTCTGCTTGAGGGAAATGAGGAAGGACATATCTGGAAAGTGCGGTCATATATTGAACGGGGGCAAGAAATCTGCAATTTCCTTCTTGCCACTGTGTATCTGCACTAAATTCCGTAGCAGCACCAGTAAGTAGATGTAGCTGTAAAGTTGGAGAAGAATTTAAATTTAGATCTTGAGATAGCTGTCTAATTCCAAAAGGAGAATAAAATATTTCCAGTCCACTAGGAAGAATATTTAAGGAAACTTGTATATTTGTACCATCTATTCTAACTATCTCATTAATAGGTGGGAAAGGAATGGCGTCTGCTGGTTTTTGAGCAGGTCTCGCTATTAATCTACTCCGCTCCTGATTAAGCCTTTGATATTCTTGTTCAGAAATAATGGTAACAGGAGATGGCCTTGGAACAGGGGCTGCAGTTGGTGAACTTGGAACCCGTGAGGCATTACATGCTGTACCAAATAATAAACTGCCGATTAAAGCAAGCTTTCTTCTATGTGATATATGTGAACTTAACCCTATTTGTTGTTCAGCAATTTTTAAAGATTACTTCAAAGGTTTCTAAGAATCCTTGTCTACCAAAAAGTGGTGGGATATCTGATCTTGCTAAAAAGCCAATTGGGGCATTTTTCTCTTTTTGTAAGATGAATAAAGGGTAGAAAAATAAAAAGACAACCTTTTACTTATTGTGTAACAATCTTCCACCAAATGATTTTAAATAATTTTTGGTTTCATCATTCCAACCATATCGATGATATTCCGACCAGCCTTTAGTTGAGTGCATAATAACGATTTTTTCTTCATCTATAATCTTTAGGTCATTAAGTGTAAGTATTTTATCTGTAATTTTGTGTTTAGACCACATTTCTGGATCATAAACAGAATACCACCCAATCCAGAGAGGTAGGGTATGAAGATTATAGGCTTTGGAACCTAACGCGGTACTGTTTTTATCTACAACTGTTACTTTTGCCTTGATTTTCTTGTGTACCTCTTCTGCAAATGATGTTATCTTTTTGGCTAAACCATCATAGTCACTTCTGCTTTGAACCCTCATAGGAGGCAATATATTTATTCTTACGCTATATTGATCACTATTTGTGTGAAAGTATAAACCTCCTCCTAGATATGTTTTTTCTGGCTGATTCCAATTTGCGTTAAATTTGAAGTCAACTTCGTGTTCAGATCCATATTTACTAAAATCGAGGTTCCACAATAAACCTACGATATCTTCTGTTTTAGTAAGATGACCTTGTTGTGCACTCGGATTTAGATTTTGTTCCTTAAGCCAATTAATAAAATCAATGGCAGTAGATCGACTATCCTTTGATCGCAGAGCTCCCATTGCAACTATAGTTAAAGAAAGATCGATAATCACATCGGTATTATATCAAAAAATGCTATGTTCGATTTAGACTTTTCTATTACTGCCTATAAGTCCTAGATTTTTGGCGTTTAATTTTGTGATTACTTTTTTCCCAGTCCTTCTTTCTAGTCTTTTTCTTGCTAACCCTGCAATTGAGCCACCTTCTTTGGCGACTTTTTTATTTTCTTCAAAGTTTTTTGGTTCCACCTTTTTTGAGATTTCAGTTGTTGAAGCCTCAGCCAGCATATTGAGAACCAGTTCCAAATTAGTCATATTATCCCGCAAATTTTCTTTCTTTAGTTCTTTAAGTTTTTTGTAATCTTTCGTTCTCATCCCAGCCCAGGCAAAAGTGATTTCATCAGTCAGTGTTGCAAATTGGCTGCTTTCTTTAACACCTCTTTGCTCCCATTCGTTGGTTAGTTCTTTCCTAATCTCGATGCTTTTTAATCTTTGATTAATCCAGTTTTGGGAATACCCACGCTTGAGATAAAAGTGCATTGCCCGCTGGATAGCTTTTTCTGGGTCTTCAGATTCCTCAACTCTTTCATATCCAACTCGTGCAAGCCACAACTTAAATGGCTCAGCATTTGGAGAAGGGATTGATTGGATAATTCGAAACAAGTTTTCGGTATCTGCAACATCAGTAAGTCGCATTTTGCCATCAGAGGCTGGCATTTTCAAAGCGTTACATTTTGTAACGGTTTCACCTGAACCTTCATCTCGTAACCTTTTCTTCATTACTCGCCAGTAAACTTGCGGGTTCTCACTTTCAGAAAGAGCAGCAACAACATCGACTACCGAGAAATACCATTTCTCTTTATTTTCATCCCAGAGTCTACGGATTTTTTTACCCTCAAAGATCGCAAGCTTAGCAGTTTTTACCACAAGGCTATTGTAGCAGTTTTTTATTAGTATGGATGTTTATGAAGTTATGATGTATAGAGAATCACCTAACAGTGATAAGTTATTTTAAGTCCTTTATATTTATATAAAGTAGAGAAGACCAAGTTTCTTTAAAAACTAGCTTCAAAAATGCCAAATTTTACCTGGTACGCATACCATCAGCTTTCTTGTAAAGATTATGGATGAGGAGCTTGAGGAAGCAAAAAAGTCTGTGTTTAATTTTAATGTAGAAAAGTACGTCTAAGATCAATGCAATTTGTAATCGATACGCACTCCCTGCATTGGTATTTACAAGACAGTAACTCACTCTATTATTACCAAGGATGAAGAAATTACCAAACAATACAAAAGAATAATCTGGTAAATAATCTTTGCCTTTTTTGAACAATGGTTACTCTTCCTTAGAACTCAAAGGGAGAAACTAGATTAAAAGTGGTATACTATAAAGTAAATATTATGAAGAAAGATTTAGGCCAAGTTAAAGAAACTATAAATAACAATATGGATTTTTTAAAAAATACCTACCACATTAAAGATATAGGTGTCTTTGGTTCTGTAGCTAGAAGAGATAATACTGTATCAAGCGACATTGATATACTTGTTGAGTTTTCAAGGCCAATTGGCTTTTTTAAGTTTATTGAGATGGAAGAGCATTTAGGAAAATTACTGAGTAGAAAGGTTGATTTAGTGACCAAAAGAGCTCTAAAACCAATAATAAGAGAAGAAGTACTACAAGAAGTGATTTATGTCTAAAAGAGCATATACACTTTTCCTCCAGGATATTTTAGCATCCATTCTAAAAATAGATGAATTTATAGAAGGATTAAACTTTAATGAGTTTTCAACTGATGAAAAGACCAGGGAGGCTGTAGTAAGGAAATTGGAGATTATAGGAGAAGCAGCAAGGAATCTTCCTAATGAATTTAGAGATAAGTATCCGCAAATTCCCTGGGAGAAGATGATTAGTATGAGAAATAAAATGCTTCATGAATATTTTGGTGTTGATGAAGAAATACTTTGGCAAACTATCACTGAAGATTTACCTCTATTAAAAAAACAGCTTCAAAATTTACCAGAAATATCAGCTTAAAGGCATCTTTGCCTTTTTTGAACAGTGGTTACTATTCCTCCGAACCCAAAGAGAGAAGTTAGATTAATAAATTATTCTATTCAGATGGAGGAGCTAAAAAAACACCAACTATCCTATCTTCTAAGAATCTTTTAACTCTAAGTAGTTGTCTTTGGGCTAGATTGTGAGTATGGAAATCTTGAGTAGCTCCATTTTTTACTGCTTCAGTATATAAACTTTTATATCGGATTCTTCCTCTTCTCAATCCTTCAGCTTGAGCAATAAAAAAAGGTGTTTTAGGATCATTGGTATTATCTCTCTTTGTATGTAAGTCAAATCCAGTGGGGTCAATAGCAATGCTTGTGTTAACTTGTCTTAGTATGGCAGGGATATGTCTTCTTAGATCTTCTGCTTTGATAGCCATAATCATTCCTACATCTGTATCAATATATTCTGATATAACCATAGCTTCTCTACGTCTCTCTGCTGTAATTCTATCTACCGCAGCAAGTCCTTCATTGTGAAGATTACAAGCGTACGTCATTCCTTTTCCAACTTGACCATAATAAAATCTTCTTGTAAAATTAGGGTCGTTAAAAGCATGACCGTAAAAACTTGGATTATGTATAAATCTTCGTAAAAGTTCTTGTCCTTCTCTGACAACTCTTTCTGCAACTGTCTCCCTAAGTGGCGATACCTTTGATTGTGCAATAATTTGTTCTAAGACATCATCTGGGATAGTTTGATCTGGCCAGTCATCAAAAGTAGGCATGTTTCTTCTAGGTAAGTCTCGTTCAGGAACCATAAGCGGCTATTATACATAAAAACATAAAAGATGTTGACCAGATACTTCCTTCTCTTGTAAAATAATCAGAATTCAAGCACAATATTAATTATGGAACATGGGATTGTTTTAAAACCTGAGGTTTTGGGATATTTTAAAGATTTCCCAATCACAAACACGTTATTAACTAGTTGGATAGTGATGATTGTTTTAATTTCTATTTCTGTTCTAGCCACTTTTAGAGTTAAATTAATTCCTGTTTCTCCTTTACAAAATTTGTTTGAGCTGATAATTGAAACAGGTTATCAGACAGTTGCAGATTTAGCTCATTCTAAAACCAAAATATTTTTCCCAATTGTGATGACCTTTTTTCTCTATATTTGTTTTGGAAATTTGATTGGGTTGTTCCCAGGTTTTGCCACCATTACTTTCAAAGGTGAACCTCTTCTTCGTTCGATTAATTCTGATTTAAATATGACATTGGGGTTGGCTTTAACTTCTGCTGTTTTAACCCATGGTTTTGCCATTTATTATTTAGGAGTTGTTGACTATTTAAAGAAATGGTTTACCCTAAACCCGATATTTTTATTTGTGGGACTTTTGGAACTGGTTGGTGAAGCTACCAAAATAGTCTCGCTATCTTTCCGGCTTTTTGGTAATATATTTGCAGGTGAGGTAGTGCTTTCTACAATATCTTCAATTTTTGCTTTTATTGTACCTCTACCTTTTTATTTTTTGGAGATTATTGTAGGATTTGTACAGGCAGCTGTTTTTATGATGTTAACATTAGTATTTATGGTGTTACTGTCTGAAAAGCACGCAACAGAACACTAAAAAGAAAGGAGTAAAAAATGGAAAATTTGCCATCTGCTTTAGCAATTGCTTTAGGTTCGATAGGACCTGCAATTGGTATTGGTTTAATTGGTGCAAAAGCTATGGAGGCAATTGGGAGAAATCCCGATGCCCAGGCTAAGATTTTACCAGCCATGCTTTTGGGAATGGCTTTTGCTGAAGCTATTGCTATTTATGCTTTAGTTATAGCTTTCACCAAGTAGTTCATGGAAATTTTGAATCAATTTGGTATAAATCCTATACTTTT
>Ga0209515_10005039_pt1 | contig 17402 bp, 19 predicted proteins | sample Subgroupgradi54m_FD_187454 | JGI IMG/M metagenome (GOLD analysis project Ga0209515, IMG submission 187454) | Subsurface groundwater microbial communities from S. Glens Falls, New York, USA - GMW60B uncontaminated upgradient, 5.4 m (SPAdes)... ...
GCTCAACCTGCTTTGTACTCAAGCAAAGCTTGAGAATGACAATAAAAGCGTCAATATCACCGAGGCACTGAAACTTAAAGCTGAAAGAGGTGTCTTTCCGGGACGAGCCAGACCAGGATATATAAATAACCACGAAAAACCACAAGGCCTGCGAGATATTTCTATTCATCCTCTCTATTTCAATTTAATGAGAAAACTTTTTGACCTTGCTCTAACAGGTAACTATAGTGTTGAGGCATTGATGAGAGAAGCTAAGATACTTGGAATACGAAGTTCAAAATCAGGCAAACCCATTGTAAAAAGCTGGATGCATAGACTACTACGTGATCCTTTTTATACAGGGCGGTTTATGTACTGTGGAAAGTTATATCAAGGTCAGCACCAAGCAATGCTCAGTGACACGGAATTTAACCTATTACAAGACATTTTGGATGGTAAATCAAAAGGAAGACAGCAGAAACATGACTTTGCACTCAATGGCATTATCAGATGCGGTGAATGCAAATATTGTATTACTGCACAAGAGCACACGAAGAAGTATAAAAACGGTACACAGCAAGTTTTTGGCTATTATTGCTGTACCAAGAAAGGTGAAGCAAAATGCAGCCAACGCTACGTTGGAACCGGTAAACTAGAGCGTCAATTCTCAAATGAGCTCGGTCAGTTTGAAGATATCGATACAGAGTTTGTGGATTGGGCCTATGAAGCTTTGGATGAGACAAAGACTAAGAACCAAGAGGTTCACAAAGGCAGCTTTGAAGCTCTACAGTGCGTTTTAGACGGGGTAAATAAGAGAATTGATAATCTGATAGCACTGAAAATATCCCCAGCCAATGACGGAAGCCTGTTGTCTGATGCAGAGTTTTCAGATAGGAAAAGAGAACTTATGATGGAGAAGGAAACAGTTACCCGACAACTCGCTCAATGTAATCCCAATTCTTCTGATTGGGTAGATGTAGCAAAAGATGCGTTTGAGTTTGCACTGCTCGCCAAACAGCGGTTTGAAAATGGCGATTCGGAGGATAAAAAAGTGATCTTCAAGGCAATCGGCGTGAACCCGATCTTACTAGATCAAAAATTGGCCTATCAGCTTCGATTTATCTTTTTGAAGATAAAAGAGGGTGTTGAAAAAACTAACGACGAAACTAATCGGCGTGTACCTAAAAAAAGCCCGTCCGATCAAGCTAATCTAAAGAATTTTGTAAAAAGTTCTGTATGGTGCGGACGAGAGGACTTGAACCTCCATGCCTTTCGGCACAGCCTCCTCAAGACTGCGCGTATACCAATTCCGCCACGTCCGCATCATGGAGAGAAACCAAGGTTTCTCTCCAACTCTTTTCCTATAACGGTATCGCGACGGATCTTCCCGTAAGCGCCCGTCGCGAAGATTATATCTATTTAAATTTAATGTGTTTACACAGAGAATATTTCTTAATATTGTTCTGTGCCCAAGGGGAGACTCGAACTCCCAATCCCTTGCGGGAACTAGCTCCTGAAGCTAGCGTGTCTACCAGTTTCACCACCTGGGCATCTTAACCTGCGAGCATACAAATTATATCATAGAGAACACTCATTGAGCTAGCAAACACCGGTGAAATACGATACAATATCGATACAGCCGCGGTGGTGGAATGGCAGACACGAAGGCCTTAAGAGCCTTTGTTCGCAAGGACGTGAGCGTTCGACTCGCTCCCGCGGCACCGGAACAGGGGTGTAGTAATTAAAAAGGATCTAAATCGTCGCGACGGGCGGTTAATTGAAGATCCCGAGACATTTATAGGAAAAGAGCTGAATGAGAAACCTTGGTTTCTCTCCATGACACGGGGTGTAGCTCAATTGGCAGAGTGCGCGCTTTGGGAGCGCGAGGTTCCGAGTTCAACTCTCGGCACCCCGACACGACAAGACGAACAAAAGCTTGACTTTCTGTGAATGTATAACTTACACTGTCATTAGTCTAAAAACATGAATAAAAATTATCTCGTAGCCAACAGCATTGTTTTTTTTCTCGCAGTATTGATGGGTTTCCTCTGGTACACATCGGTACGTGCTCAATCTCCCACTTCTAGTAATTCAACAACAACGGTCAGTGATTTTGCCAAAGACGTTCAGGAGGGAGAACGAGCAACTGCTAATGATGAAAATGCGCAAAAAAACCAGCAAGGGGAAAAAGAAAACGAAAATACGGAAGGACGAGAAGAAGGAGAAACACAAAATGTGAACAACAACATTGGCCCTGATGAACAGAATGAATCAGTAAACAACTTAAATCAGCAAGGAGAAAACGAGGACACAAAGTCTTCTCAAAATGCAAATCGACAGCAGAGAAAAAGTAGTCAACGAAACGAAAATCAAAATACCAATCAAGGGGACAATACATCACAATGAAAACAACAGGACAACAAAACAAGCAATGGTTTCTCTATGGTAGTATTATTCTCGTCATTATCATTGGATTGATAGTGGCCACACGCAAATCTGGCATGCCCCTCATCCCCATGCCAAAACAGGCGCTTCGCCGAAGTATTGCACCCGGAATCATTACCAAAGCTGTGACTGCAAAAAGCATTGACCCTACTACTGGTGAAGCCCTAAATCCTACGACCTCGTTTGCATCAACCGACAAAAATATATTCTTGGTATTGTCGTTGAAAAACCCGAAAGTTGGTGCAAAATTTGAATATGTGCGATACCTCAACGCTATGTACCTTGACAAAGGGAGCGTGGTCGTCACAAAGCCAGAAACAAATAACGTGAGCTTTGTCTGGACACTCAAAAAGGTTGGCGCAGTCCATCCAATCGGGCAGTATCGAGTGAAAGTATACACGAATGGAATCTTCGAAAAAGAAACCTCTTTTGTGGTTTTCTAAACGTACACTATACTTACCCTCATTAGAGAAACGTTCCTTACGGTGTATGCACAAACAATTTCTTGTATACAAAAAAGAAATCACCGATGTTCTCTACGAATTTTTCAAAAACAAGCAAAAAGAGCTGGTCAACGTGAATGCGTGGGGGAGTGACGTATGCAATCGTTATCTTTCATTTGCTACCCAAGGGAAAATGATTCGCGGATGTTTGACGATCTTGGGCTACGAGATGTTTACGAACCAATCGTCCGATGAAGTAATCAAGCTAGCAGCGGCCATGGAGATTTTCCAATCGGCTATTCTTATCCATGATGACATTATGGATCGCGATACCATGCGGCGAGGCGCTAAAACGATGTTTGCCCAATATCAAGATATAGGGGAGAAGAAAAAAGTCAACGATGCGCTTCATTTTGGCGAGAGCATGGGAATATGCGTCGGTGATCTTGGCTTTTTTTTCGCATTTGAACTCTTGGCAAACATCCCCAAAATACAATCTATTGTTGCAAGAGAACTTACTAACGTTGGCATAGCACAAATGCAAGATGTAGATTTTGGATATTCCAAAACCATGCCCAATGAACAAGCAATCCTTAATCTTTATCGATACAAGACCGCTCGCTATACGTTTTCTTTACCCCTTATGGTTGGGTCAATAGTAGCCGGTCAATCAGATAAAACCGTCAAAACACTTGAAAAATTGGGCGAAAATCTGGGAATCATTTTTCAACTAAAAGATGACCAACTGGATGCAGAAAGCGACCTGCGCGAAGGGAAAAAGACGTTCGTTGGGCTCTATGGGGAAAAACGCACGCAAAAGAAGATTTCTGACCTTTCTATTCAGGCAAAAGATGGTATTTATAAACTTCCGATGGCGAAACAGTGGACCCACATACTTTTGGAACTTTTGGAGTACAATACAAAAAGAATACAATGAAGAAAGCACTCATTTTCTTTGTAGCACTCCTTTTGATATTCACCATCTGGTACTACTGGCGCAATCCTTTGGGCACGCGCATAAAAATTCATGATCACGTCTTTACTGTGGAGATTGCGGCAACAGCCAAAGAAAAAGAGCAAGGACTGGGGTATCGCGATAGTTTAGCTCCTGACCACGGTATGCTTTTTCCGTATGACCATAAAGATCAGTACCAATTTTGGATGAAGGGAATGCGATTCCCCCTCGATTTTGTTTGGATTGATGGAAAGAGGGTCGTCGATATTACAATCAATGTGCCCGTTGCAACAAATGAACCGCTTCCTGTGTATCATCCAAACGTACCGGTTGATAAGATATTAGAACTCAATGCCGGCACCGTCGAGAAGGTCGGCATCGCAATCGGCGACACAGTAGAGATTCTCCGGTAAAAACGATATAATAGCTTCCAGAATGCGGGTGTAGCTCAATGGTAGAGCGCCAGTTTTCCAAACTGGTGACGAGGGTTCGATTCCCTTCACCCGCTCCAAGCCCCCATAGCTCAACGGATAGAGCATCTCCCTTCTAAGGAGGCGATGGCAGTTCGATTCCGCCTGGGGGCGCAAAACAATTTTGAAGACAAAATTTTCTGTGTGAACGCTATGATCTTCATTTTTTTCCTCCTCTTGATACTTTTCACTCCGCGACAGATATATGCGGTATACGATCCCTCATCTGTCCCAAACAACAAATACGGCATCCATATTGCCGATTCCAATGACATCGATCAAGTCGGTCCTCTCGTGAACTCCTCAGGCGGGGATTGGGGCTATGTAACCTTCGTGATTAGTGAAAATGATCGAAATGTAGCCAAGTGGCAAAAAATATTTGACCAAATGCGTCGTCTTCACCTCATCCCTATTGTTCGCTTGGCAACGCATGTGGAAGGAAACGCCTGGAGCATCCCGAAAAAAGATAGTTTCCGCGAGTGGGTGGATTTTTTAAATAAACTTCGCTGGATAGTAAAAAATCGTTATGTAATCATTTTTAATGAACCCAACCATGCAAATGAATGGGGGAGAACCATTCGCCCCGAAGAATATGCAGATATTCTCGTCACATTCGGGAAAGCACTCAAAGAAGCTTCTTCTGACTTTTTTATTCTTCCTGCGGGACTCGATGCTTCTGCGTCAAACGACGGTGAAGCACTAGATGAACGAGCGTTTGTAGAGCGCATGCTTGCTGCAAAACCCGAAATTATAAATCTTATTGATGGCTGGACGTCACATTCGTATCCTAATCCTGGATTCTCCGGTTCTCCATATGCCTGGGGCAGGGGGACGTTGCGTACATTTGACTGGGAGCTTAATCTGCTCCATCAATTTGGAGTAAGTAAGGCACTGCCTGTATTTATTACCGAAACCGGCTGGATTCATAGTCAAGGAAAAATACTCAATAACGGACTTTTACCACCGGAAAAAGTAGGAGAAAATTTGAAAGTTGCGGGAACAATGATTTGGAGTGACCCCAGGATTGTCGCCATCACGCCCTTTGTTTTTAACTATCAAGACTACCCGTTTGACCATTTCTCTTGGAGAAAGTTAGGAAGTAACGAGTACTATCCGCACTACTTTTCCTACCAAATCATTGCCAAACAAAAGGGGAGACCGAAGCAGTTGCACCGATATGAACTCACTTCTCCATTTCTTCCAGGAAAAATGATCACAGGATCATCATACACGTTTGCAACCAATATCATAAATATTGGAGAAAGTATTTTAGACCCTTCGGATGCATTTGACCTGACAATTGATGATGCGGGAAAAGGTTTTTCCATATATGCTGACCCAGTGCCCACTGTGGAGCCTGGAGAAACAGGAACGATTACTATCCATATAAAAACGCCGCAAGCGCCAGGGAAGTATTCTTTATCGGTAAATCTTAAGCATTTTGATGAAACGATACCGATTGAACAAAAAGACGTCACGGTGCTTCCGCCACCGGCAGTACGCATCAGGGCACAACTGGGATGGAGAAAAATAAATGAGGCCTCTAACGTTTCGCTGCTCGTGTACAAAAAAAATACGCTCATCCATAAATTCACTGACTTAACGCTGAAAAACGGCTCGCTCACTGTTTCTGGCTTGATCGGTGTGGTGCCAAAAGAGGAGTACCGGGTGGTGATGCTTGTGCCATATTACCTGCCCAGGCAAGCAGTAGTAACCCTCAATGAAGAGCTAGCAGATATCACGATGAAGCGGTTTGTCCCTTTGGATTTTAATAACGATGGTACGTTCACCATCGCTGATCTTTTCGCATTGTTTCAGCTTCAACCCAACGCGGTTGTTAACCTCTTTTTCGGCCCGTAAAGCTTCCGTTTGACGGGAAAATACGCTATACTTCACTGTATTGGTGACTGTAGCTCAACCTGGCAGAGCACCAGCCTGTGGAGCTGGTCGTTGCGGGTTCAAATCCCGTCAGTCACCCCAAAAAATTTAGCCTTGACAAAGATTTTGAGATAGCCTCGATTTAGTAAAACCACTGAACAGAATCGAACCTCATGCTATAATTACTTTTATGCAGGAAAATAATAAACCATTAGCACATATCATTATTGGATTTATAGGTTCAGGAAAAACCACATTCGCTAGAAAACTTGAAAAAGAAACAGGAGCTGTTAGATTCACTAAAGATGAATGGATGGTGAGAGTATTTGGCAATACTCCTCCTAAGGACAAATTTGAAGAATATGATAATAGAATGGCTTCCCTTGCAACTGATATGGCACTTAAATGCTTAAAAGCAGGAATAAGTGTCATTATTGATGAAGGATTTTGGGTAAAAGAGCATCGAGATGCAATAAGCGAAAAAGTAAAAAATGTGGGTGCTATTCCAAAACTATATTATCTTGAAGTACCTTTTGAGATTATGAAAACGAGAACTCTCAAACGAAGCGAAAGTCCTCCTGTTGATTCTTATACTATTGACGAAGACTCATTTAATCACTACTGGAAACTTTTTCGGCCTCCTGGTAAAGATGAAGAATTTGAGTTAATAAATCAAGAGAGTATCGATAAAAAGGAATTATTCAAATAGTCGAGAAGTTTGGTATTGGATACTGGAAATTTGCAACCTCCATTGAGGTTCTAAAATCCTGTATCCAGTTACCCCAAATCGTATGACAATAGCCTATTGGGACAATCCAAACTATCGAAAAATTCTATTGACAACTTTGCAAAGGTAGTGTAATATAGAACCATAAACGCCTCGTCTTAGCGTAAGCTCGACGAGGTTTTTTAGTGCTATAATGGAGTAATGGAAACGTATTTATTCATTGACGGAGAAAACTTTTTATTTAAAATCGAAGACGCGTTACGTGAATCTGGAATCCCGAAACATAAAATTGACACAAATCGCCTTGATCTTTCCTCGCTCATTACCGAAGTGCTTACAGGATATAAAATCACAAAGAAGACATTTTATGCCGCAAAGCTACGCATGTTTACTGAGACGCAAGATAAATCACGAATGCTTATTCACAGACAACGAATATTGAAGCAAAATCTAGAAAAACAAGGATTTGAGTTTCTCATCGCTGGTAATGTCCGTCCGCAACCTATATCCACTAATGGAAAAACGACATATATCTTCAAAGAAAAGGGGGTGGACGTAAAAATTGCCGTTGATTTAGTAAGTTTATCTTGCGATAAAAAGATAGATACGGCAATTCTCTGTAGTTCAGACTCAGATCTTCAACCTGCAATTACAGAGATAAAACGAAGAGGAGCAAAGGTTGTCTATTTAGGCTTTGAGATATCACCTAATAAAGGATTAACATTTACGTGTAATAAAACTATCCTATTCCGAAATAGTGAAATCCTCAAATATTGTCCTCCCAAATCATAGGAACCCAATCCGTGGTCCGAACTTTGTCCAGCCAGTCACCCAAAATTTTTAGAGCCATACAACAATCCATTTTTACCTATGACTGACTGAAGTTCTTGTCATGATATAATTACTTCATGGATGCCAATATAGAATATGTTGGATCATCGAAACCTCTGTCTGGCAAAAAAGATGCAAGCCCATATCATCAAGGACTTGATTTTATTAATCTCAGCTCTCCAAAAGAAGAAATAGTGCGTGCTATAAAAATGCTTCATCAACTGCAAGAAGTACCTACGTGGGTTGAAAATAAAAATGAAGCTGTTGAACGATTAACGAAACAAGATGCAGAACTGATCTTTGGTGTTATCGACGTCTTACAAGAACAAGGAAAACTCAATAAAGTACGTGATTTTCTCCTTCATCCTCCATTTAATGTTCCATATGAACATCTTCCGGTTCAAGAAGAACAACAAATACTTGAACAATATCATCAAAAATTTGACAAAGATTATCTTACCAAAGAAGGAGCTCGTGTACTTCTTTCTCTTATTTCCGGATTGCCATTGAGTCACATTAAATATCTCACTGCTGGCGGAACAAAATATGCTTTTGCGCTATATGGAGAAAAAGGACAACGTAGCGTCATCCGGGAGTATGGCAGCTGGTTCCATCCTCTCGCCTGGAGAATAAATGCAAAACAAGCTATTATGAATGAACCCCATGCGAGCAGTATTGCCGGAGAACTCTTTGCTTCTCGATCACGGAATGTGCCGTTCTTACCCATGGATATAGCAGAATATGTCCCAACGGAATGGGAAGCACAACGGCTGGCCCCGCTGGAACAGTTCCCTGATTTCTGGAAAGCAGTGAAAAAATCAAAAAAGGGAAATCCAATCCTCATGAGGAGAGGCGATGATTGGGGATTTGCTATACGGACATTTGAAGGTAATGAAGGTCTTTTCCCTGTTACCATCGATTTTAGCCATTTGAGTTATTTGCCCGGAATAGAAACATATGACGGAAGCGATTTAGCAGATGTCACTAAAAAAGCTCACCCCGAACCTATACCATTAGAGCTTTGCCCTCCCAAACTAATAAATTTTATTCGTACGACACAAGGGGTTGATCGTCAAAAAATCTAAAATTTTTCCAATCCAGGGTCCGAACTTTGTCCAACCAGGCACCCCAAGACAGTTCCTACAATTTCTCCCTCCAATTGTGATACACTTAACAATACAATGGCATTTGCACCGGCTGTTGATGCACTCATTACTGTATTTGGAGAAGAACAATTACCCTACAAAGAGGGATCTCGTTTTGCCGTCAGCCGCACCGTTTCCCTTCTGGCCGCCCTCTATGAAAAAGCACGAAATGCCATAGAATTTCGCGCGGATCACCTTATACGCCGCGCCGCTACTGAGCGCATTCTCAAAAGGCGAATTATTATCAACGGTGGTTCCAGAACGATTGCAGACAATCTGGTCGTGGAGCTTTTATGGGCACGCTACATCGACAGCAGCCAAGTAGACGATGAAAAAGTACTGGAAGTTGGCCGTATCATTGACCGCTATCTGATGGTCAAACATGAACAGTTTGATAATGGTAAAAATGCCTACGGCTTGAACTGGGACATTATGCTGGGATTGGCATCTTCAGAAATTGAAGAAACACTCGTTCCCGCCCGTAAACGCCAAGCACTCAATAACTTTTTTTACCAAGTCATCAGGCCCAACGTCCAAATACCGGGCGAGGAAAAATTGGTGAATATGCAAACATATATTGCAGTGGAGCGAGCCTTCGCCCAAGCTGATGATGCGCTCATTGCGTTTCACCTGATCAAAATGATCCAGCCAACGTGGCTTGCTGCTACTGCAGATACCGCCCGCGATGGACTCCTTTCTTTCCTTAAAAACGTCGAACTTATCCGAACAAGCTTTAAACATCCGTTAAACGAAGGATTGTATCGCTATGTACGCAAACAAACTCCACCATTTTTTTTAATTCGTGACTTTTTCTTAGAAAATGGGAAAAAATCAAGGGAAATTGTTGAAAAACCAGAAGAGCTTGAACAAAAACTTCGAGAACTGGCCACAAAACGCTATCAGGAAATCGGGGCTAAAGTGCGCCGATCCGTCGTCCGCAGCATCATTTACATATTTTTTACCAAAATGCTTTTTGCTTTAGCTTTGGAAGGCCCGTTTGATGCATTTATCGCTAAAAAAATTTCGTATCTTCCATTGGCCATCAATACGCTCTTTCCGCCTATACTTTTGTATTTAGTCGCCGGTTTTCTGACCGTACCTGGGCAAGAGAATACGGATCGACTCATTGCTCGGATCAATAAAATTTTTTACCATTTCGAAGAGCTTAAAAATGAAACAAGCATATTTATTGCTAAACGACCAGTCCGCCGACCGCTCCTTACTGCAATATTTTCTGTCTTCTACCTTGCCACATTCCTTATCTCTTTTGGCTTCATCACTTGGGTCCTCACTCAACTCCATTTTAACATAGCGAGCCAAATTATTTTCGTCTTTTTCGTCACATTGGTAAGTTTTTTTGCTTACCGCATTCGCCAATCTGCCAAAGAATATGAAATTGTGGATCGACAGGGATTTTTAACACCGGTGGTCGACTTTTTCTTTTTACCGATTTTACGCGTCGGACACATCCTTTCCAACGAAATTGCCAAACTCAATATATTCATCTTCTTATTTGATTTTATTCTCGAAGCGCCACTCAAAGTAATATTTGAAGTTATCGAGGAATGGATACGCTTCATCCGCACCAAAAAAGAAGAGATTATTTAAACTCGGTATTGACAATTGTTTTTTTCTACTTTAGAGTAGATTGAGTAACTACATGCAAAGATTTCTGGCTTCTTTATCAGGAAAACGCATCGTCATTCTTTTTGTTATTCTCTTTGTCGGGTTCCTTTCCTTTTCACAGACGCAGCCGGTCCACGCAGGACAACAAGCTCCCTACCAAAGTGGGGAAATAATTGTTGGTTTTCAGGCAAACGTGGGTGACCAGCAACAAGATGAAATAGAAAATCGGCATGGTGACGAGACAAAGACAACATTAGCCGGTATCAATGCGCGACTGGTAAAACTTGAAGGAAGCCGCACCGTATCACAAGCGGTGAAGGAATATCAAAGGGAGAGTGCGGTGTCGTATGCTGAGCCAAACTATATAGTGCATGCATTTGCCATACCCAATGACCCTTTTTATTCGCAGCTGTGGGGCTTGAAAAATACTGGGCAGATGGTGAATGGTATCACGGGAAAAGCCGGTGCAGACATAAAAACGGAACCAGCATGGGCAATGACCACGGGAAGTACGTCGGTCGTCGTCGGTATCGTGGATACCGGCGTTGACTATACGCACCCTGACCTTGCTGCCAATATCTGGAGTAATCCAGGTGGTATTGGTGGCTGTTCAGCAGGTACCCATGGCTATAATGCCATTACCCTTACCTGTAATCCATTAGACGATAATAATCATGGGACGCATGTTTCGGGTACGATTGGTGCTGTCGGTAACAATGGTATTGGCGTGGTTGGCATAAACTGGACCACTCGCATCATGGGGCTCAAGTTTCTGGATGCGAATGGTTCAGGATATATTGCTGATGCAGTTACTGCTATTGATTTTGCAGTCAAAGCAAAGATCGCCGGGGTCAATATTCGGGCGCTGAATAACTCATGGGGAGGTGGCGGTTTTTCACAAGCGCTTCTTGATGAAATTAATAAAGCAGGTGCCAATGGTATTCTCTTTGTCGTTGCAGCGGGCAACAGTACTACTAACCTCAATCGTCGTACATTTTACCCTTGTAGTTACACCACAGCTGCAAATCTTATTTGCGTTGCCGCCACTGACCAAAATGACTCGTTAGCGTGGTTCTCCAACTATGGCAACAGTACAGTACACTTAGGTGCTCCCGGCACCAATATCTTGTCTACCATTATTGGAGGAAACTACGCCTATTTCGATGGTACCTCCATGGCAACCCCGCATGTCGTGGGTGCAGCCGCACTCATTCTTTCCGCTCCAGGCCAAGCAAACCTCACTGTTTCTCAACTAAAAAGTGCAATCTTAACCAATGTGGATCTTCTTCCGAGTTTAGCCGGTATTACGATTACGGGAGGCCGCCTCAACGTGTGTAAAGCAATCCCGGGATGCAGCACCAGCCCGACGCCGAGCCCAACTCCTACTCCTACCCCCACGCCGACGCCTACACCAACACCGATAGGAACACCAACGCCCACGAGCACTCCTACACCGACTCCTACGCCTACCCCGTCTCCAACCCCCACACCCATCCCGAAGTGTGTGAATGGTGAGGGCGAATGTTAAAGTTTCAATGCAAAGAGCAAGCGGGGAAAATTCTTGTAGAAGTTGATGACGGAGCTTTGTAAGCTACCACAAGCCCCGGCCTCTCTCAATCCCAGTTAGTGAGCGCAGAAGGATTCGAACCTTCAACCGACTGCTTAAGAGGCAGTTGCTCTGCCGTTGAGCTATGCGCCCTATAAAATTTCGCTGAAATTTTACAGGGCGAACCCTGTTTTAGGATTCTCCTGTATTATCTTTTACTAATTGTAATTTGTATTTTCTCTTCCAATTTTTAATTGCCGCTTCCCTTTTTCTTGCTTCAGACTGATTCACCTGTTGTTCAACGTAAACGACTATAATTGGTCTTTTATTCCGAAGCGATTTTGCTCCAAGTTTGTTGTCAGTATTATGTTCAATTTCTCTTCGTTTTACATCTGTTGTGATTCCCGTATACAGCGTATCGTCCTTGCATTTTGCAATATATACATACCACGACATATATTAAGTACAGGCGTCTACGCAGAAAATTTAGTTTCGAAATTGGGCTGCGTTTACGCAGAAAACTTCTTCTGAGAAGTTATTCTGCGCCTCTGAAGGGATTTGAACCCCCAACCTCATCGTCCGAAGCGATGCGCTCTATCCAGTTGAGCTACAGAGGCAATCTATTTTTATACCATCCAAATTCTTTGGCAGTCTTTCGTTTATGGCAATTACCACACCTGACTTCACATTTTTTAATCTCACCTTTTAAATCACTTAGAGAATGATCTCTCATTAAGAATGCGATATCAAATTTTTTATTTTTTATATGATCAAATTCTAATACAATTGGGTCATTTTCTCCGCAATCTACACACGTATGAGCTAACAAGTACTTCCAGATATAGTTCCGATTCCGATCCCTTATGATTTTATTTCTTATCTTTGCCTTTTGTATATAATATTCGCGATTACTTTTATAATGATTACGTATTTCAAATTGCGTACATTCTCGACAAGCTTTTTGTCTTATACCGAGTTTTTTGAACTTAAAATTGAATTCTTCAAGTGATTTTTCTTTTTTACAGCGACTACATTTTCTCACACATACAGTATAACTATTTTCGTCTTTGAAATCAATTTGATTTCCGAAGACAGATGCTCTGATCCGCTGGGCTACGTGCGCATTCTGGGGTTTATTATACCAGAACCAAGGATGATATAGAAAGCGTTATTTTGCTTCTCTTGACAGAGGTTTCTCACCTATGGCACTATAGGTGCATGGTACCAAAAAGCTTGGTAGCATTATTGTGGTTTCCCTTGACCTTGGTCCTCTTGATCGTTAATTTAACGCTTCTTAAAATTATGGTCAAAAAAACGCACACGGCTTCTTTATCTGTCGTGGTATCACCACTTGCCGATATGCCATTTGGCATCACGGCTGCTGCCGGCACCTCACAAGTATTGGGAGCACATGTGATTGCCGGTGATGCGCGAGGCTTGCTTCTGCAGTCATTTTTAAAAGAATATGATTCTCCAATGGCGCCATATGCCAACCTCATTGTTGCCGAAGCTGATGCCAATGGCTTTGATTTCCGACTCTTGGTTGCCATAGCCATGTGCGAGTCAAACTTAGGCAAACATATGCCTACAAGCGATTCTTACAATGCCTTTGGCATAGCAGTTTATACGGGCCAACAAACCGGCGCTACGTTTAAAAATTGGCCAGAAGCCATTCGATGGGTTTCTCACTATATCAAGGAAAGTTACTATGAGCAGGGGCTTATTGACCTAAAAGCCATCGGCGCCAAGTGGGCGCCACCATCTGTAAACACCGGCTACTCCTGGACGAGCTGTGTCTCCGAATTCCAAAAAAGCATCCTCTAAACCTCATTTTTAGCTTCAAAACATCCCATAGAACTTGACAAAAAGCCTCTTTTGGGCTATACTACTGCCTAGATCCTAAAGTGGAATTCGATGTCTGCTTTAGGATTTTTTTGTGGAGTCGTTGCTCTTTTAAGTCATCGAAAAAGAGCGTACGAGCCACGATCCCGATGAGCGAAGCGATATCGGGATGACAACTCTAAACTTATGAAACACCAATTTAGCCTTCTTGCCATTTTCCTTGTGGGAGCCTTCATTTGGGCCCAGTTTCAACCTGCTTTTGCCGTGGGCAAAGAGGCGGAACCTGCCGCTACCCTTTCTTCTCAGCTGGTAGAAAAAGATAAACGTGTGGATCATCTTCGCAAGTTCTTGCTTTCCTATGATTCGCCCCTTGCCTCTGAGGCTGGGCACTTTATTGCTGAGGCTGACCGCCTTAACTTAGACTGGAAGCTCGTTCCTGCTATTTCCGGTACGGAATCTACCTTCGGAAAACAAGTTCCTTATGGTTCTTTTAACGCCTGGGGGTGGGGGATTCCTACCGGTGCCCAATGGGGACTAGCATTTAGCAACTGGAAAAGCGCAATTACTGCCGTTTCTGAGGGCCTTCGGTATAACTATGTGGATAAAGGTGCCGCAACTATTGATCAAATTGGCTACATCTATGCCGCGTCTCCAGCCTGGGCGTCTCATGTTCGGTTTTTTATCGATAAAATTGAGGCGTTTACTCCTACCAAGCCTTCTCTCATCGACGTCACCCTATAAGGGCGATATAATAAGGTTCATGCCGCAGTGGTGAAACTTGGTAGACACGCAGGTTTTAGGAACCTGTGCCGAAAGGCTTAGAGGTTCAAATCCTCTCTGCGGCACCCTTCTTGACCCAACACAGACACCGATGTACGATAAAATTATGCGGAAGGCTTTCTTGGTGTTGCTTATTCTTCTTTTTGTACTCACATCTTTGAGAAGCTTTATCTACGCTTCCTCTGATACCGCCTACCAAGACTACCTCTATCAATTTGATCTCTATAGACAAACCTACACAGACTTTCAGGTGGCAAAAAATGAATACCAAAAATTTAAAAGCCTGGAAAGTCAAACAGCTGCACTGGATAAAACCCGCATCATGCTTGCCCAACGGGACCAATTACTTCGTGCGTACCTTTTCCTCCTCAACGAAAAGCTCAATGAAAATACCGGCATGGGGAGTTCAGAAAAACTTCTCTACCAGACGTTGATCCGCAATGAAGTGGCGTTTTTGGAAACTCATGCAAAACTTATTCCATCCATCGGATCACTCGACGATGCCGGTACCATTTCTAAACAACTGGAATCTCACTACTTGATCCTTCAGAAATCCATGCGGCAGGCGATTGTCGGCATATCTGTAGGAAAACTTACTGAACTCCGAAAACAATTTGATACTACGTTTGCCACGGCGCAAACGCTCATCAATGCCACCCGCGGTGCGTTTATCCCCGAAAAACAAGCAACAATGGATCGATGGGTGTTGCAAATTAACAACAAAAAGAGCCTCTATCAACAAAAAATAGATAGTATAAATAGTAGCAATTCTTCCTGGGACACCAACAGCTTAGATGAGATGAATAGAAAATTTCTAGGACTACAGGGAAATGTCGCAAGCGCAAAACAAGAACTACAAGAGGGAAGTTCATTTCTTGGGGAACTCGTCAATACACTCCGATATCAAGATTAATATATGGAAGAAACGAAACCACCATCACCAATGACCCAAGCGCCACAAGGTATGCCAGCTGGTGAACAACCAATGCCCCCACGCGCGCCTTCAAAATTAGACGAACTTTTGGACCTTTTACACACTCCCTGGGTGATTGCAGCAATCGTTATCGTTGGTTTCATCATCCTTTTGGGTATCCGCCAAGTCATGCAGAAACCTCAAGTCGTGGTTCTCCCGACGCCCTCTCCCACTGCCAGCCCCACTCCTACTCCTATCCGAAAATTTTCTGCTATTGCTAGCACTAGTGCATTCACCAATCTCGATACTGCGGTATCTACTCTTTTTACTTCGGTAAAATCGTACAACACCAGCGACCCCAGTCTTTCTCCACCGGTCATCGATCTTCCATTGGGATTTTAAAATGATCAAAAAAATCCTCTTGATATTTATTGTGTGGCGGTTTTTTCTCTTTCTCCCACTGGTTGCTTCTCACTTTTTTCTCCCAGATCGCAAGGGATACGAATACACCCTCCTGACCTACTTTACGCCGACGGAAAATCCGATCGAGCACCCGCTCCTTGCTCCCTGGGGAAATTTTGACGGCGTATATTACCTCCTTATCGCTGCCAAAGGCTATACCGTCAATGCTGGCTTTTTCCCGTTGTGGCCGCTTACCATTAAGCTCATCACCCTCCCATTTGGCAATCTTCTTCCCTTTGATCCCATCCAGTACATAAGCGCTTTAATGTTGGTATCTGCACTTTTTCTCGCGGCGCTATTGGTGCTTTATAAACTTGTTCGTCTGGACTATTCAGAAGATATCGCTCTGGGTACAATCATTGCACTTTTCGTTTTTCCTACCTCGTTTTTCTATGCAAGTATCTATACCGAGAGTCTTTTTTTATTTCTCATGGTCTTAAGTTTTTACTTTGCCCGCCGCCAGTGGTGGATACTTGCCGGGATTGCCGGAGCGCTCCTTTCGGCCACTCGTCTGGTGGGCATTGCCATACTGCCGGCGCTGCTTTTTGAATACATATCTTGTTGGCCCAAAGAAACTAATAAAAAGAGATTCACGGGAGCGGCACTTCTTCTCGTACCCTTGGGTCTAGTTAGCTATATATGGTACAACGCGCGCCGCTTTGGAGACCCTTTGTTTTTTATCAAAGCGCAAGGCGCATTTAAAAATAATCGTTCGGTGAATGCGATAATTTTTCCACTCCAGACCGTATTTCGTTATCTCAAAATCCTTGTGACGGTGTCACCGCATATTTATGAGTGGTGGGTAGCGCTTTTTGAGTTCGTTTGCGTTTTGGCTACGGCAATTCTTCTCTATGTCGGCTGGAAGAGGGGAATACGAAAAAGCTATCTTTTGTTTGCTCTTCTGGCAGCCTTACTTCCCGCATCAAGCGGCACATTTTCCGGCATTCCGCGCTATGTGGTCGTTTTGTTTCCGCTTTTTCTCTCACTGGCAATTCTTCCCAACAGGAGACTTCAAAAAATCTATGTGATCGCAGGAACTATACTGCTTTTTCTTTTCTTCATGCTCTTTTCCAAAGGCTACTTTATCGCGTAAAACTGATAAAGGGATTCTCAAATAAGGCTAAATATGATACACTGCTCCCATGAATACCGCAATGCAACGCCTTAGTGACGGAACCATCGAGCTTACCATCACCATCCCATGGCAGGATGTCCAAAAGTCATATGATCACGTCGTTGCCGAAATTGTCCAAAAAACGGAGCTTTCTGGCTTTCGCAAAGGCAAAGCACCAAAGAAGCTCGTCGAGGAAAAACTTGACCGTGGAGAAACATATGAAGAAGGGCTCAAACACGTAATCCC
>Ga0209515_10005040_pt1 | contig 17401 bp, 16 predicted proteins | sample Subgroupgradi54m_FD_187454 | JGI IMG/M metagenome (GOLD analysis project Ga0209515, IMG submission 187454) | Subsurface groundwater microbial communities from S. Glens Falls, New York, USA - GMW60B uncontaminated upgradient, 5.4 m (SPAdes)... ...
ACCTCCGCCATCTGCTAAATTAGTGGTCACCAAATAAGCGACGTACAAGTTAGATTTGGCCGAAAGATCAAGGCCAATAGGAACCCAATCTTTAAGTTCTTGAAATGTAGCCGGTTCCATAACCGGCATGTGGAGATGTTTAGCTAAAAAGCGAGAGTCGCTCGGCACTTGCGTGCTTTCAGACCATGGATCATCTCCGATGACTACCAAAGCCCCGCCCTTATGAGAAGTTTTGGAGAGATTGCCCAAAGCAAGTCCATCGCTTGCCACATGAGCACCGACACTCTTCATAGCGACAACGGCTTTGATGTCTTCCATTTGAGAGCCATTAACACGAGCCACTCCCAGGGCTTCATTATTGGCTATTTGGAATAGGATACCTTTGTCCTTGAGGAGTTCCTTGACGTTCCTGGCAGAATTAAAAAAATCGGCAATCGGAGAGCCTGGATATCCGGTTAGTAAACTAACTTTACCTTCCAGCGCTCCTTTTAAAAGAAGTTCTGTTCCTGTAAAGACCTGGATTCCGCGATCCTGTGCAAAACGAGCATCCATAAACTGTATTCACCAATTCCTTTACCGCTTATTGTAACAGAATGGCTCAAAAAGTGTAAAAATTTAAACCTAAACTGGTAATTTAAACTTCTCGCGTAACGTGCCGTAATAACTACGTTTTGAGCTTTTGACGAGTTGAAAACGATTAACCGAGCGCGTCACTTCAATCACAGAACGATTATCAATCGTAACATCCGATTGTCCGTCTGCGGTTAAAAGCGCTTTTTCTTTCGCTTCATCACAGGTAATTCGGATTCGAATCGATTGTTCACCGGAAACAACTAAAGGTCGAAGCGCCGAAGCATGAGGGCAAATCGGAGTTATAATGATGTTATCGAGCGAGGGATGAACAATGGGCCCCCCTGCGGATAAAGAATAGGCTGTGGAACCGGTAGGAGTTGCTACAATAACACCATCTCCAAAAAACCGGGTGGCTCGTTCGCCTCCTATATCAACCTGAATAGCCATATAACGAGTCAGACCTTCCCGGTTGACCACAATATCGTTTAAAGCCTGAAATCTGCGTTCGGGTTCTGATTTACCTCCATCCGCATTCCATCGAACTGACGCGCTGAGGAGCATTCTTTCTTCCACTTCAAACTGGCCTGAAAAAATAAGTTTAAGCTCGTCATAGAGCTCTTCTAATCTGACTTCGGTCAAAAAGCCAAGACTTCCAATGTTAACTCCTACAACCGGAACCGCCCGATCGATCATCTTCCCTGCTAGATGCAGAATCGTACCATCTCCACCTAAACAAATAAAAAGATCTGCTTGAGAAAGTGTTTTTTCAATCGGAGTTTCAACTACGTCCAATACTTCAAGATTGCGTTTCAGGAGCCAATCACGAAGGTCTTTACGGACCTGCTCTGCATTTGGTTTGTTGGGGTTGGTTAAGATGCCGACGTATTTAATCGATGTCGAAATTACCATCGGATTAAGTGGTCAAGTGCTGACGTAAGGCAGGAGTCATTTTGATCGTTTCAATAATCGTTTTCGCCATTTTTTCAGCGGAAAGACCAAATCGATCAAGCAATTTCTCACGGGATCCATGTTCAATAAATTCATTAGGAAGGGCAAAACGTTTCACTCGAACATCTTGAATTTCTTTACGCTCAAAAAATTCGAGAACTTTGGAACCAAATCCACCGGTTAAAACGTGTTCTTCTACTGTAAACACCGTCGGAACTTTTTGAGTTATTTCCAAAATTAATTTTTCATCGAGCGGCTGAGCAAAACGGAGATTGCAAACCGTTGCTTCAAGGCCTTCGTTTGCCAAAAGCTCTGCGCACTTAAGCGAAGGTTCAACCATACTTCCCAAAGCAAAAATAGCTAAATCATTTCCTTCTCTCAAGATTTCTCCTTCTCCAATTTCAAAAAGTTTTGTCGGAGCCTTAACGCTTAAAGGAATGTTTGCTCTGGGATAACGCATGGCAAAAATATGAGGATAATCCACCCCTAATTTCATCATATGAAACATCTCAGCACTATCTTTCGGAGCCGCAATCACGGCATTCGGAATATGGCCTAAATAACTGATATCAAAAACACCGTTGTGAGTTGCGCCATCTGCACCCACTAATCCGGCGCGATCCAAACACAAAGTAACATTTAGTCTTTGAAGCGCTACATCATGGATTAACTGATCTTGGGAACGTTGAAGAAAGGTAGAATAAATCGCGCAAATGGGTTTCATTCCTCCTTTTGCCAAAGCTCCCGCAAAAGTAACGGCATGTTGCTCGGCAATTCCAACATCAAAGAAACGATCAGGAAATTCCTTTGCAAATTTATCCAAACCCGTACCGGATGGCATTGCCGCGGTAATGGCCACCACTTTTTCGTCTTCACGCGCAAGCTCGAGAATCGCTCGAGTAAACGCCTGAGTATAAGTAATTTCGTCTTCCTTTTTATTCTCAGTGGGGCTTTTAATTTTCTCGCCCGTCTTTACATTAAATGGTGTTACTCCATGAAGACGTTCTGCGTCCTTTTCCGCAAACTCATAGCCTTTTCCCTTTTGAGTAACGATATGAAGCAGGCAAACATCTTCGATTTTTAAAATATTATTGATCGTTTTAACAAGGCCAACAACGTCGTGACCATTGACAGGCCCGAAATAACGGAATCCAAGTTCTTCAAAAATTAGTCCTGGGACAAGAAGATGTTTAAAACTTTCAAAACCATAATCGGCCAGTTTTCTCAAGCGGGGGAAATGTCTAAGCTGTTTTTCTACTTTCGCCCGAATGCGGTTATATAAAGGATTGGTGATAACCTTGTTTAAATATTTGCTGATTGCACCGACATTTTTGGAAATGGACATTTCATTGTCGTTTAAAATAATGAGCATGCGCTTCCCTAAATGGCCCGCATTATTCAAGGCCTCATAAGCAAGCCCTCCTGTCAAAGCGCCGTCGCCAACCACTACCACAACCTTTTCTTTCCCGCCTTGCAAATCACGAGCTGTGGCTAAACCAATGCCTTGAGAAATGGCTGTGCAGGCATGGCCCACAATAAATTGATCGTGCGGACTTTCAAAAGGCGAAGGAAAACCGCTTAAACCATCTGCTTGCCGGATAGTATTCATTCGGTCTCTCCGGCCCGTAATCATCTTATGAACATACGCTTGATGGCCAACATCCCAGCAAATTTTATCTTTTGGAGAATCCAATACATAATGAAGCGCTACATTTAACTCAACTCCTCCGAGGCTAGCGCCTAGATGTCCGCCGGTCTTTGAAATGGTTTCGATTAAAAATGAACGGTATTCATCACACGTTTTTGGCAATTCAGAAAGCGGGACTTTTTTGAGGTCTTTTGGGGAATTAATTTTATGAATGTAATTCAACTGTTCCATAATTAAATTCGCTTATTTCTCTTCTCCGCTACGACTTAAAATGAAATCCGTAATTTGCATTAAATGTGAATTCTTCTTGAAGCTTTTTAACTCTTTCTTTGCTTTTGCAATGACTTCGCGCGCTTTAACCCGTGCCTCATGAGCACTCATAAAGCGAAGATAACCATCGCCATCCAGTATATCATCTACGATTTGGAACGCGAACCCCAAATATTCTCCAAACCTTAGGATATGTCTTTCTTCGTCTCGATTTGCACCGGCAATAATGCTTCCCGCCAAACAACTCGTTTTAATCAACTGGCCGGTCTTTTGAATATGAATAGCATCAAGGGTGGTGAGATCCATTTCTCCTTTATCTAAAAGAATGTCCATCACTTGCCCGCCCACCATTCCCAATGTTCCTGCTGCTTGGGAAAGTTCTTTCAAAATTCGATGTGCTTTTTGACTGTCCTTAAGCTGTCCCACAACCTCAAAAGCAAGGGTTACAAGCGCGTCACCTGCTAAAAGTGCAATCGCCTCACCGAACTTTTTATGGCAAGTCAATTGTCCTCGACGAAACTCATCATTATCTAGACAAGGAAGATCGTCATGAACTAAGGAATAACAATGAATCAATTCAACCGCACAAGCTGGAATCATGGCTTCTTTCTCATTTCCTCCAAGCATCTCGCAAACCGCAAGACATAAAAGAGGCCGAATTCGTTTCCCTCCGTTTAGAACGGAATAGCGCATGGCTTCATGTATTTGAGCTAAATTTTGAGACGGCTTTGGCAAAAAGCTGTCTAGCGCTCGTTCAACACGTGAAGTTTGAGTTTGGAAGAAACCTTGCAAAGATTTTGGGTCAAGCGATTCTTGGGTCAATTTTTTTCCATTTTGGATTCTTAAAGCAAGAGATTATCTTCTGATTGATTCGGACTTTGTTGCGCTTTTTTTGTTTTCTTTTTTTCCGACTTTTTAGAACCAGACTCTTGATCAAGCGATGCCAATTCTAAAGTTCCGTTTAAAGTTTTGGTAAGTATCTCAATTTTGCTTCCAGCTTGGGTCAGTTTTTGGGTACAAAGCCGAGAAAGTTTCACACCCTCTTCATATTTTTTAAGCGCATCTTCAAGCGGCATGTTTCCGCTTTCCAAATCTTCCACTATTTTTTCAAGCCGTTCCAATGCCTTTTCAAATTTAAGCTCTGGCTCCATGCTATGCTCCTACTTCTGTAATTTTGGACTTAATCACTCCCGATTTCAACTGTGTTTTAATTAATTCTCCAACCTGAACCTGTTTCATTTCTTTAAGCAAATTTCCCTGTCCGTCGAAAGTGATGCTGTAACCTCTCTCAAGAATCGCAAGCGGACTCAAAGCTTCGAGTTTTCCTACCCAATTTTGAAAAAGTTGTTTCTTTTCCTGAAAAATTCCTCTGAGGTAATTTTGCATCTGTCTTAAGAGCTCATCCACCTGCTGTGAAAGTTGATTAATATAAACCAAAGGCTGTCGAAAAGCATAGGTCTCTTTAAGATTTACAAGCGCTTCCCGTTTTGTATTCAATAGGGCTTGAATGGCGTTTTGCATCCGTTCACGCGATTGACAAAGCTGTTCATCAAGTTCATCCCAATTCATTACCACTTTTTCGGCAGCCGCTGTCGGGGTATGAGCACGAAAGTCAGCTACAAAATCGGCGATCGTCCAATCGACTTCATGACCCACTGCAGAAATAATGGGAATTTTAGACCGCGCAATCGCGCGAGCTACAACTTCTTCATTAAAAGCCCACAAATCTTCCAAACTCCCACCGCCTCGGCCTACAACCAGAAGATCCAATGGTTCAAACTGGTTCAAACGATCAATGGCTTCGCTAATTTCATAAGCGGCTCCATCTCCTTGCACGCGAACAGGATAGAGATAGATATGAAGGCCAAAAGCTTTACGTTTGAAAATTTTAAGCATATCCTGGATAGCAGCACCTGTTGGTGACGTCACCAATCCAATTCGCTTTGGATAAAGTGGAACCTGCTTTTTTCGCTCTTCAGAAAACAATCCCTCCTTCTCAAGTTTTTCCTTTAGTTGGAGAAAAGCAAGCTGCAGGGCGCCCACTCCTTTAGGCTCCATGCGTTGGACATAAATTTGGTATTGACCCCGTTGGTCATAAACGGAAATGCGTCCGATGCAAATGACTTTAAGTCCATCTTCCAATTCAAACTTTAAAAATTGATTGGCTTTCGCGAAAAAAACACACCCGATCTGTGCAGCTTCATCTTTCAACGTGAAATAAATATGACCTGAGGTATGCCGCTTATAATTTGAAATTTCGCCTTCAATCCAAACGGCGGGAAATTGCGATTCCAGAATGGCGCGGATTTCGCGCGTAATTTCGCTGACTTTATAAATTTTCTGCATTCGAGCTGTCTCAGTTGCGATTGCTGCCATTGAGTTTCTCATGTATTCGTTCAATCGATAAGGCTTTCCCGGTATTAACATCAATTTGGATGATTGCTCCGGATAATCGAATGTCTTCTGTTGCAACTTCCATTGGACCTGGCATTTGCGTTTTAAAACGAAAGAGCACCTGCTCAATATCTCGACCGATGACAGACCGAAAAGGACCCGTCATGCCGATATCTGTGATGTAAGCCGTCCCTTTAGGAAGAATGGTCTCATCTGATGTTTGAACGTGGGTATGCGTTCCATAAAGAGCGCTTACTTCCCCGTCTATCAACCAACCCATCGCCACTTTTTCTGAGGTGGCTTCCGCATGTAAATCTACAAGTATGATTTTAGTTTGTGATTTCATTGATTTTATCGCGGACTCAACCGCTTGAAAGGGACAATCCAGGCTTTGAATAAATACTCGGCCCATTAAATTGATGATACCTACTTTCACTCCGGTTTTTGTCGTGAAAACAACTGAACCGTTTCCGGGAGTGCCTTTTGGATAGTTAAGCGGTCTCAAGACAAGTGGATTTTCTTGAACGAGCGCTATGCCTTCTTTTTTTCTAAAAATATGATCGCCGGTTGTAATGACGTCTGCCCCACTTTCAAACAATTCTTCAGCAGTATCATGTGTAATGCTTGAACCAGCTGCTACATTCTCACCATTCACTATAACTAGGTCAATTCCGTGCTTGTCCTTAAGTTTATGGATGAGTTTTGAGCAGGCTTCTCGCCCAGGCTTTCCAACTGTATCTCCGACCACTAAAACTTTGATTAATTCCATAAACGTCACTCGTCGTTTGCTATCACTCGGTCCACCGAAATATCGAAATCCTCTGTTGGAACCGATTTAAATACTTGAAAATCAAACGCAAGGCCAAAACATCTTACATGGGAGGGTAATGTTTTAAGAAACCGGTCATAATAACCTTTCCCTCGTCCCAGACGATGGCCTTGGCGATCGAAAGCAATTCCAGGCACAAGCACCAAATCTAAACGATTTATATCGAAAGGGCAGACTAAATCAGACCGTGGTTCTAAAATTCCATAAGTTCCTGGATGAAGATCTTGCTCTGGGTTATGAATTTGAACCGAAATGAGAGAGTTTGTCTCCCGATCCACATAAGGAACCGCCACTTCACGTCCTTCGCGAAGTACTTCTAAAAGGAGCGGCTTGGTGTCAACCTCACCGGACATCGCTACGTAAAACATCAAGGCCATGCTCTTGCGGAATTCAGGCGTTCGTTTTAGTTTTTCAAGGACCAGCTTATTTTTTCTGAGCTTTGATTTGGGCGGCTGTCGCTTAAGTTCGGCAAGAACTGTCTGCCTGAGCTTTGCTTTGTCTTGAACAATAGTCATCACGGTTGGATCCAATCTTACCCAGTGCGCCTACCCTAAAGCTAAAATTAAACTTTAATCCTGGCGCTCGAACTGGTTTTACCTTCTTAAAAATTCTAATCAAAAGGTTAACCTGCGCCTGGACGGAATTGAACCGCCAACCCCCTCCTTAGGACGGAGGTGCTCTATCCAATTGAGCTACAGGCGCTGATATCCTTAATGATTCTTTTAATTAATCGAAATCAGCGCCAGCCCCACACGCTTTTCGTGGGACAGGCGACGGCATCTCTAATGTAACTTTCTTCAAAGGCAATCTAACTTCGTTACGTTGTCGCAGTCAGGACAGGTTAATGAAAATTATTTTTCAATTAATACTGAATCAGCGAATGAACTTGATAATTTTTAAGACGATCGCGGCCTTTCAAAAATATAAGTTCTACCAAAAATGCGAGACCTAGAACAGTGCCGCCCAATTTTTCAACAAGCTTTACCACTGCTTCTGAAGTACCGCCTGTTGCAAGCAGATCATCAACAATGACAACTTGGGTTCCTTTTTTAATCGCATCTCGATGGATTTCTAAAGAATCTTCTCCATATTCCAAACTATAGGAAACTGTTTCTTTATCAGCTGGAAGTTTCCCTTTTTTTCGTACAGGAACAAATCCTGCTTCTAATTTATAAGCGAGCACGGGACTAAAAATGAAGCCCCGAGATTCAATTCCGATCACTTGATCAATCTTGATTCCTTTAAAACCTTTTGCAAGTTCATCGCAAGCAAATTTCAAAGCAGGTCCATTCTTAAGAAGCGGGGTAATATCTTTAAAAATAATTCCTTTTTTCGGAAAATCAGGAACATCGCGGATCAAAGCTTTAAGTCCCGCAAGATCCATGGTTTCTTTAGCGAACGTAGTCTTCAAGTTTTTCTTCCTTTAACTTAAGCACATAACGAATCTTTTTAATTGCTGCAAGCTCAATCTGGCGAATCCGTTCCCGCGTTACTCCAAATTGTTTTGCGGTATCTTCAAGCGTGTGCGACTCGCCGCCTTTAAGTCCAAACCGGAGAATCAAGACCTGCCGTTCACGTTCATCCACCCAATTAAGCAGCTGATCAACCCGCTGACCCTCAAAAAGTTCTTCGATATTTTGAACGGGAGAAGCCATGGTTACATCCTCAATAAGATCCATCATTTCAGCAGCACCATCAAGGCTAACGGGAGCATTTAACGAACCAGGTTGTGAAGTAATCCGCTCAATTTCTTTTATCTTTTCAACAGACACGCCCATTACCTCTGAAATTTCTTTTGGGGTAGGAATTCTGGAAAGCTGCTGAACCAAACTGTCTCTCGTCTTGCGCCACTTTGAAATGGTGTCAAACATATACACGGGAACCCGAATCGTCTTACCCTGATTCGAAAGAGCCCGCATAATAGCCTGTTTAATCCACCAAGAAGCATAGGTTGAAAAACGATAACCCTTTTTATAATTGAATTTATCGACAGCTCGCATCAAACCGATGTTGCCTTCTTCTACAAGATCTGAAAATGGCAAACCAATATTGGTATAACGCTTTGCAATGCTGATCACGAGACGAAGGTTGGAACGGATCATCCTCTCGCGCGCTTCCTTAGCAGCGGAAGAGTCTGAATTAATTTTCTTGGCAAGCTCGACTTCGTCTTCAGGTGTTAAGAGCGGGATCTTCTCAATTTGCTGCAGATAAATCCGCATCGGCGTTTTATCAAGAGTTGATTCATCTGCGCCTTCCTCGTCTTCACCGATTTGGGCAGATTTCTTCTTGTGGGGTTTTTCGTCTTTGCGAGGCGGAATTAGCTTAGCTTTTCTTGAAGAGGTTGCTAGCTGATTTTGCTTCTGTCTGCGCTTGTTTTTGCGCAAAACAGTTTTCTCAGCTTTTCGCTTACCGCGCTTAACGCTTTTCTTTTTCTTTTTTGCCATGCAACGGACAGTCTAGTTTTTCTTTTTGAGCACTGCCTGAGCTGCCGCAAGGCGAGCAATAGGAACCCGATATGGAGAACAGCTCACATAGTTCATTCCAACATTGTGACAAAATTCAACGGACGCAGGATCGCCGCCGTGCTCACCGCAAATTCCAATCTTTAGATCTTTCCGGACCTTCCGTCCTCGTTCAATAGCCCACTCGACCAAAGCACCGACGCCTTCAGTATCCAAACTTTGGAATGGATCCTTTTCAAGGATTCCTTGGCTAAGATAATCTTTCAAGAAAACTCCTGCATCATCTCGTGAATAACCAAAGGTCATTTGCGTCAAGTCATTGGTCCCAAACGAAAAGAACTGTGCTTGTTCGGCAATTTTTCCTGCAACAATCGCCGCACGCGGAATTTCAATCATAGTTCCAATGGTGTATTGAACAGTGATTTTCTTTTCTTCAAAAACCGTTTCAATAACTCGCTCCATATCTTCTTTGAGAATCGTAAATTCCTTACCTGTTCCTACAAGCGGAATCATAATTTCAGGAATTACACGAATTCCTTTTTGCTTCATATTGCAAGCCGCTTCAATAATAGCCCGCGTTTGCATGTCATAAATTTCGGGGTATGTAATCCCTAGTCGACAGCCTCTATGACCCAACATCGGATTAAATTCGTGAAGAGCGGCTACTTTTTCGCGGACCTTGTCCACGGGAATATTCATTACATCAGCCATTTCCTGCTGATTTTCCTGTTCGTGAGGAAGGAATTCGTGAAGCGGCGGATCCAAAAGGCGGATTGTAACGGGATTACCATCCATCGCCTCAAAAATCTGTTCAAAATCCTTGCGCTGAATCGGAAGGAGTTTTGCCAAAGCTCTTTCGCGTTCTTCCTTTGTATTTGAAAGAATCATTTCCCGCATGGGAATAATTCTGTCCCCTTCAAAAAACATATGTTCCGTCCGGCAAAGACCGATTCCTTCTGCGCCAAATTTTAATGCCACCTCAGCATCCTTTGGCGTGTCAGCATTCGTCCGCACACGGAGCTTCCGAGTTTCATCTGCCCATTTGATGAGTTTTGCAAAATCTCCGCTTAACTCAGGATCAATGGTATTCACTTTTCCTAGGTAGACTTCGCCCAAGCTCCCATCAAGTGAAATGTAATCTCCTTCTCGAACGATTGCATCACCGGCACGAAATTGTCTTTTGTTATAATCAATTTGAATTCCATCGCAGCCAGCAACGCAACACTTGCCCATACCTCTAGCCACCACCGCAGCATGAGAAGTCATACCTCCGCGACTTGTCAAAATACCGCGCGCCGCGTGCATACCGCCAATATCTTCGGGAGAAGTTTCAATACGAACTAAAATTACCTTCTCACCTTTCTGAGCCCATTCTTCAGCAGCATCAGCATTAAACACCACTTTTCCGGTAGCTGCACCCGGTGATGCGGGTAAACCTTTTGCAATTTTTTGTTTCTTTTCTTTGGGATCAAAGCGAGGATGAAGTAACTGATCTAAACTCGCAGGTGCAACCCTCAAAATAGCAGTTTGCTTATTGATAAGGCCTTCCTTGACCATCTCCACAGCAACTCTTACTGCCGCATGAGCGGTGCGCTTACCATTGCGGGTTTGCAAAAGATAGAGTTTCCCTTCTTGAATGGTAAATTCCATATCTTGCATGTCTTTGTAATGGTGCTCTAATTTTTCCCTGATTTTAGAAAGCTGCTTATAAACTTCAGGCCACTTGACTTTTAATCCGTCCAAAGGCTCTGGCGTTCTAATGCCTGCAACCACATCTTCGCCTTGTGCATTAACTAAAAATTCACCATAAAATTTATTTTCTCCAGTTGATGGATCTCGAGAGAAACAAACTCCTGTCCCAGAAGTTTCTCCCATGTTTCCAAACACCATCGCTTGCACGTTCACTGCAGTACCCAAAAGGCCGCGGATATCATTCAGTTCGCGATACTTATTGGCGCGAGGATTATTCCAAGAATTGAAAACAGCATCAATAGCCTTGGCAAGCTGTGCTTTGGCATCAGAGGGAAATTCTTCGTGAGTATGATCTTGATAAGCTTTTTTGAAATGACGAACGACGTCTTTTAAATCATTAGCGGAAAGATCAACGTCATTCTTAACTTGAAGTTGATTCTTTTTATGCTGAAGAATTTCTTCGAAAGTTTCATGCGGAATATTCATGACGACATTGCTAAACATTTGAATAAACCGTCTGTAAGCATCCCACGCAAACCGTTCATTCTCTGTTTTAATGATAAGGCCTTGCACCACTTCAGAGTTAAGCCCTAAATTCAAAACGGTATCCATCATACCAGGCATAGAAACAGCGGCTCCACTCCTAACTGAAACCAAAAGTGGATTTTCCCGGTCTCCGAACTTGGCACCCATAGCTTCTTCGAGCTTCAACAAATTTTTTTCAATTTCTTCTTGAAGACCAGTAGGCCATTTCTTTCCGCTTTCATAAAATAAAGCACAAGCCTCTGTGGTGATGGTAAACCCGGCTGGTACTGTAATGTCTAAATTGGTCATTTCGGCCAGATTAGCACCTTTTCCACCTAACAGTTGCTTCATCTGAGCATTGCCCTCGGCTCTACCATTACCGAAGAAATATACAAATTTTTTGCGGGTGCCCTTTGATTTAACAGAGTGTGTTTTGGACTTTGATTTCACCATACTGGCCATTCCTATCTCCTTTCAAAAAAAAGGTTTACGATAATTTCTGGAAAGTGAAAAACAGGGTATTTTATCCTATGCTTGGGGAAAAATCTAGATATTTGTCATTTCGACAAATTTGTTACATAAGACAAGTCAGCAACATGACTTGCACACAAGCCGTTAATCTTTTTAACAAGTGCCTGGCGATTCGTGCGGGTTTTTGGATCCTCAGCGTTCACCATCACATGGTCAAAGAAATTATGAACCGGTTTGTAAAATACATCGCCGTAAAGTTTGACGGCACTCCCATATTGCTTTTCGGCAACTAATTTTTGGATTGCAGGTTCTTCCTTGTTCAATAAATCAAACAACCCACGTTCCAAATCATCTTGAAAAAGCGAAGGTTCAATACGATCGTTTATTTTTTCCTTCACACTTTTTAAAATATTACTGGTTCGTTCTGCAACTTTGCAAGCCTGGATGAAAAAATCCTGGCCGATTTTTGTGCTAAGCTGATTGAATTTCTCATACACATCAACCAAGTATTCCATATTGCTCGCTAAGATCCCTTCCATCAGCTCAAGTTCACGGGTCCCCGTTTTTAACTGAAGTTCAAAAATCAGGCGGTCTTTGAAAAAAGGGATTAGTTGTTTAAGAATGTCACTTCCTGATTTTGAAATTACTTCTCCGTATTCACTGCAAGCGGCATTAATAAAATTTGAAATTGAAAATTTTAATGGATGAGCTCTCACAATTTTTACGATGCCGCCTCCCGATCGCCGCAAGGCATAAGGATCCTGACTTGCGCTTAGCTGAACACCGAGGCTAGCTGCGCCTACCAAAAGATCCATTCGATCTACCAATCCAACAAGCGCGCCCTCCAAATTAAGGTGTTTCTTTAAATTTTGAAAATTTTCAGAAAGGCTTTGTGGTAGATAATGACCCAAAATTGCTTTGGCTACTTCTTCGCCTTCTCCATCCAATCGCGCATATTCAGCACCAGCCACGCCTTGAAGTTCCGGGAATTCATACACCAAATGAGTCGTCAAATCCGCTTTAGCCAATCGGGCAGCGCGACTGGCCCGCCGAATCACATCGTTCGAAAGACCTGCTTCTTTTCCCAAAAACTGAACGAGCGCTTCAAGCCGTTTCGTCTTATCCCGGTAAGATCCTAAAGAACCCAGGAAAATCATTTCCTTTAATTTCTCAATCTTACTTTCCAATTTAGTTTTTCGATCCTCTTGAAAGAAGAATTGTGCATCCTCAAGGCGTGATGTTAGTACGGATTCGTGATTCTTAGCAATTTGTTTCACATTTTTTCTAGGTCCATTAATGATAGCAATAAAGCGATTGATCAGGCGGCCTGAAGAATCGTAACACGCAAAAATCCTCTGATGTTTTCCCATAGAAGTCGTCAACACTGTGGAAGGAAGCTTTAGATACTTTTCGTTAAAAGTTCCGTTAATAGCGAAAGGTTCTTCGACTAAATTGGCAACTTCCTCAACCAATTCTTGATTTTGATTGTTGGATCCTTTGAGGAAACCTTTAATTTTTCGAATTCTTTCTTCTCTATTCACAATGACGTGCTGTTTCAACAAAGAGCGTCCAAATATTTTTAGGTCTGCACTTGCCACTTTAATTTTGGAAGATGAAAAAAACCGGTGGCCAAAGCTGGAATTACTGCTCGTGACATCTCCGATTTTATATTTCTGCACTTGTTTCCCTACAAACGCAAACGTCCAACGGATAGGCCGCGTAAACGAATAACGCGAGGTTTCCCAACGCATCATTTTGGGGAATTCAATTTGAGTAGGAAGTGTTTCAAAAAAATAGCGAAGTGGTTTGCGTTCTCTTTTGATTTTTACGCACACGCGCGGACCACGCGGTGATTCCTTAAAAAAAATATCAGATTCGCTTCGGTTAACTCCCTTTAAAAAACCAATCAAAGCAGGGGTCGCCTGGCCATTCTGATAAGCCTGCTCTTTAAGAGGCCCGAGTTTTTCCTCTTCTTGAATAGCCAAAGGACGGAAATTTTCCGCATGAACAACAAACCGTCTCGGCGTTGTGTAAACCTTTAAATTTTCAAACTGAAAACCACACTCTGATAAAAGTGCGGGAGCTTTGATTAGGATGGATGCTTCGGCAGCTTGGAAATAACCTGAAGGAATCTCCTCGACACCGATTTCAAAAAGAAGCGAAGAAGGGGTTTGTTTCATTATCTACCATTCGAATTGCGACAAAGCGGAAACCCCAAAGCTTCTCTGGATTTCAGATAGTTTTCTGCACATGCACGTGCCAAAGCACGGACGCGGCCGATATAGCGGGGCCGTTCCGTTACGCTGATTGCGCCGCGCGCATCCAATAAATTAAAAGTGTGTGAGGTTTTCAGGCAAAAGTCATAAGCAGGCAGGACGAGACCCTTTTCAATTAATCTTTTTCCTTCTGCTTCAAATTGATTGAAATGTTCAAGTAAAATCTTCACATTTGCTTCCTCAAAATTGTACTTTGAAAACTCACGCTCACCTTGCAGATGAACTTGTCCATAAGTTACATGCTCATTCCATTGAATATCAAAAATAGATTTCTTTCCTTCTAAAAACATAGCAAGTCGTTCCAATCCATAAGTAATTTCACAAGAAATCACTTCAAGGTCAATTCCACCGCATTGTTGGAAATAAGTAAATTGAGTAATTTCGAGACTATCAAGCCATACTTCCCAGCCTAAACCCCAAGCACCCAGTGTTGGCGATTCCCAATCATCCTCTACAAACCGAATATCATACTGTTCCACCGGAATTCCCACATACCGCAAGCTGTCCAAGTAAAGATCCTGCGCGTTATTAGGAGATGGTTTCAGAATAACTTGATATTGATAATAGTGTTGCGTCCGATGCGGATTTTCTCCGTATCTTCCATCTGTAGGCCTCCGGGAGGGTTCCACATAAGCCGCTTTCCAAGGTTCAGGCCCAAGCGCTCTTAAGAAGGTATGCGGTGAAAATGTACCTGCTCCCACTTCAAGATCATAGGGCTGAACAATAAGACAGCCCTTACCAGCCCAATACTCATTTAATTTTTGGATTAATCCCTGGAAGGTGTGAGAATGTTTGGTTTTGGTAGTTTTCATTCAGAGCTTTCTTAACTTCTTTTATCGGCTTAATTGATAACAGATTGATACTGTTATCTTTATACGATCTTGATTTTATCAGAAAGGAGAGGTTGAATCAAGGTTGGTACTTTAAACAAGGAAAGGGACAGCCGCTCTTTGGGGTCTACTGACCTTACTAAGACAACCATCCCTTCCTTCCCGCAGTACTCGGCTCCTGACACTTCCCACAAGTTTCACCGATCCGAGTACGCAAAGCAACCAAATCGCTTAACACTTAAAGCGTGATCTGGTCTTTCATCTTTTCAAACTTTGCATCACCGATTCCCTTTACTTCTTTTAATTGATCCAAAGTCTTGAATCCACCGTTGGCTTGACGGTAATTGACAACCCGCTCGGCCAAGGCTGGCCCAATACCACGAACAACCTGAAGTTCTTCAGCGTTTGCCTTGTTGATACTTACAGATTTCTCGGCAATGGCAGAGCCGCTTGTGTGAGCCGGCGCTTGAGCCAACGCTATATTCATCGGGCACAAAAAGAAGCTGGAAACCATGGTGCTAATTACCATCCAACTTGCTAATCGAATAGAATTCATAGATTCACCTCCTCACATCTGAACTTGTTGAAAATACTCTAACACAATGTTATACTATTGTCAATAAAATTATTATTATTTATCATAATAGTAAGATTGACAATTTCCGTTTTTGGCATAAATAAATTGCAAAACAAATAATCTGAAAATATAATGCATTTAATCCGAAAGGGGTGCTATGGGAAAGAAAAACTTAATTTCGAGTGAGCTTGGGGGAAGGATTCGTAATCTCAGGCGTCAGAAAAAAATTACATTGATTGAACTTGCTAAAATCACAGGCGTAGCTCAGGCAACGCTCTCTCGCATGGAAACAGGTCTCATGATCGGGACGGTCAAAAGCCATCAAAAAATTGCAGAAGCGCTCGGCATTTCTCTGGGCGAACTCTACGGTGGAATAGACAGCCGATACGACCGGATTGGACACCACCCAGCGTCAGCTGAAAGAAAAATCTTTGCGAAAACGGATCAAATGAGATGTGAGCTGCTGACGCAGGAAATTTCAAAGAAAAAGATCATTCCCCTTTTGATTACCCTGACAAGCCATGGAAAAAGTGAAACAGAACGTTTAGAACGCGGAGTCGAAAAACTTCTTTTTGTGCTGGAAGGAACTGTGACTGTTCAACTCGAAGAGAAAGAATATACGCTCAATCCACACGATACGCTCTACTTTGATGCTTCCATCCCTCATCAACTATCCAACCCAGGCAGTAAACAAGCAAAAGTTTTCTGCGCGGTTTCCCCTGCAAAAATTTAAAAAGAATAAAATTTAAGAAACTGAATCCATAAGCCATTTCAAATATGGCTTATGTCCCCAAGTAATAGGCCAGCCAATCATTTCGGGGATTTCGTAAGGATGATGCTTCCGAATGGTCTTCTCTATTTTTTTAAGAAAACGTGAGTCTGTTTTAATCACTAAAAGCAGTTCTTGGGCTTGATCAATTTTTCCGCGCCATCTGAAAATGGAACTTACGTTCGGGATAATATTGACACAGGCAGCTAATTTTTCTCGAATGAGCACACCCGCTATTTTTTCTGCATTTTTGCGAGAGTTAGTTGTCGAGAGCAGCAGATAGGGTTTTAAAGAGCGCATGCCAGAAACTAGAGCGCCTTAATTACGTGGTAAGCTTAGACGGGCTAAATAACCTGTTTTTTCATCCCCGAGATTAACGTGACCTTCGCGCGCAAGCCAGCCTAAACTCATTAATACCAAATCTTTTGGTTTTCCAGTACCTTTCGCCAACTGGTCAAGCGTAGCGCTTTCATGTTTATCTAAATAATGCCAAATATCCCCTGCTGTAATTCCAATCTCGGTAATCATATAAGACCTTCCTTAGTTGAAAACTAGATAATTTAATACTAACAGATCTAGTCTGAAACTTCAAATAGTTTTGAAATCTAAAATAAACGGAAGTATTTGGGAGGGAAAAGCTTAGGTAAGGCTCATCTCAACGACAAGGTCGTCGTAATTGACAGTGCCATCCTCAGTATTAACAGGGGCACCTTCTATAGCAGTGCTGTCAATGAGGATATTGATTTTACGGATTTTAGACAAATCTATATCAGTAGGTACATAATCTCTCAAAAACTCGTAATAACTAGCCAAGGTATTAATATTAGTGACATACCCTCTTACTTTTGAACCATTTTGATCTTCCAATTCAATTCCAACTCTGGTAAGGTCAAAACTTGATTTAAATCCAAACACTGCTTTGGCCACAGAAAAATCCTTATTCACAGGAATGGAAGTAAAAAAGGTGTCACCCTTCGCTTGAAGCTGGAGAACGTTAAAGTTAAGAATTTGATTCATATCTAACGTTGTGGGAGCGACAACAACGGTAAAGAGCTGTTGAGGCACTTGTGATGGGAATTGACGAAACGTAATTTGATTAATAAAGAAATCAGCATTTGATCCTGTAACAGAAGGATT
>Ga0209515_10005041_pt1 | contig 17400 bp, 19 predicted proteins | sample Subgroupgradi54m_FD_187454 | JGI IMG/M metagenome (GOLD analysis project Ga0209515, IMG submission 187454) | Subsurface groundwater microbial communities from S. Glens Falls, New York, USA - GMW60B uncontaminated upgradient, 5.4 m (SPAdes)... ...
AGTGGAACTACTGGGCATCATCACAATCCTATCAATTTCTGTCAGACAACCATTCAAAGTCGTAACGAACTCCTGGATGTCCTTGGCTCCCTTGGTGGTCAAATGGCTCTCAAGCGCTACCCCCCCTGCCACTTTCTCCTTAAGGAGGAACAACTTGTTTTCAAGATTTGCATAGAAGGTATGACTGGATGCGACTACGTCTGACTTCGGTTCTCTGAACATCTTCTTGAGTATTTCACCAGGTACGTCCGTGATACCAACGAGGTTGAGAAAGATATTACAACAACTATGAAAAACCTGAAAAAGGTAAAAGAGTGACATGATGCGCCATGGCTCAGTCCTCTTGTCCTCGAGCCACCGAACAAAAACCGGGATTAGCATGAGGACCAATATGACTTCGATCAAAACGCCAGTTACTGCAACGATTACTCCGTGGAAGTACTCTGTTGTTGTCACGTACTGCCTGACGCTCTCAAATGACCAATTCATCAGATTAGCCTCAGAAAAACAAAACCCCACTTTTTTATCGACGAACGCCTCGTACACTCCAGTAATCGTAGATTTCCTTTGAAATCGGGAGGCGTTCCAAATGTGCCGACCCAGATCAGCTAGGCGGGGCCATTTAGGACGGCACGGAGTTTTCCCATACGTGAAGATCGCTATTAACTCACCAACGTTAGTTCCACCGGCATCTCATCCCACGTACGTCCCTTGAGGAGCCTTCCGGCAGCTTTTTTGCCTACCCGTCGTCCGTCGGGCGTGTGGGCACCCCATTGCTTGAAGAAAAACTTAACGTGGTGCTGTCTACATTGTTTCAGGATTGCGTAGACCCATTCAGGATTCATAGGGCGTGCATAAGGACCGCTCTCACCGCCGACAATGACCCAATGTATCCCTTCAAGCAGTGAGCTATCTAGCTCCACCGGCCCAAGCAGCGGCTCTATTGAGAGAAAGCGAATCTTCGCAGGAACTTGTTGCAGATCACGAATGCGTGAAACGTAGGCCTGCGTTTCCACAGATACGCCAGCCCAGACTTGCTCTGGCCAGACTTGTTTGCTGTTCGGGGGATAGTCGCTCGAGCAGAAGTGTTTGTTTGACCACACCCGCATCCGCTCGGGACGCTTTGTCAAAAGCTGAAAAATGTGCCAGTCCGCCTGTCGCATAACATCGAAGACCTTACTGATAAACTCGTCTGGCACATCCTTGTGAAACAGATCAGACATGGAGTTGACGAAAATCTTCCGCCGCTCTTTCCAGCGAAGCGGTAACTCCAGTCTCTCTGGCCACAGCCTTAGGTCAAACCCCTGTTCGTAGGGATGCCCTGGAACCCCACGAAATCTCTCGGCAAATGTTTCGGCATAGCAGTGCTTACACCCCGGACTGACCTTTGTGCAGCCTGTTACAGGATTCCAGGTCGCATCCGTCCACTCAATCGTAGACTGGTCGCTCATCAATACAGACGTCTTGGCCTAAAAGAACTCCAGTTGGTACTGTCCCGTCTCATCTCTTGCAGTTATTTTATTCCAAAACTCAAGCCCCTTTGGGTTCTTTGATGCAAAGAATAAGAAATACATCGGCACATTTCTCTGAACATTTCTGACGACGATTTCCCTAAACTCAGCAGTCTTGTATCCCAGCCCCTTGATCCGCTCCTTAAACAGTTCCAACGCTGCATTTGCGTCTCTGACAACAGACCAGTCCACATTTCCACCCAGGAACTTCCAAAGCTTGGAGTGACTACCTTGTTTCTTAAACTGTTCGAAGTTCCGCTTCATATCCATCCCGAACTGAACCGTCATGAGAAGGTCAACCGCACGTCCGAAGGCTAACTTGCGAATGGTGTCGAAGTGGATATCTATTCCGGTCGGGTCGATGAAAGTAAGGCTCAGCCCGTCGGGAACAACCTTGTCAATCACCGCATTGCAGTCGCCTTCGATGATCTGAATTGACCTGTGCTTCGGGGATTTTCCACAGCGCTGGCGAAGGGCGCGTAGATTTTCAGGGTTTTCCTCGACCAGGATGTATTTTGAGAACTCGTGGCTCAACGCGATCAATGGGGAACCGTCCACTTCACTGTTTGTATCCCTGATCAGGCATCGTCCAGGCCCGGCAAAAAGATCTATGTAGCTCAGGCGATTCTGCCACTTTGCTTTCATGCCCCGCGTGAAGATATCCATGTACCTTTTGAGGAAAAAATACTTGCGTTGTATCCAAGGTCCACTATCCCTCACAGGGAGGCCATCAATCGACGAGAGGTGGCTGCTCATATTTGCGCTGCCCACTTAGCACAACCCTTAGTTCCTCGCGCCAGAATTCTTCGATAATTCCATTACGAAAATATACTCCAATCATTGGGTCATTCGGATACGATTGCCCGCAACCACAGCTAAAATCAAAATAGATGACCTTCCCTTTTCGACCTACGAATGTGGCGGACACGGTATTGTCGCTTCGCTTAACAATTCTAACGTCTTCCCAAATCTTGAAGGGGCTACCAGGAACATCCCTGAAAAATGTTTGTTTCATGGTCAAAGTGATTTGAGACGATATCTCCCGCCTCCCAAAAAACTTAAATATCCTAGGTCGCGGAGAACCTGTAATTGTTGGCGGATTTTATCTCGAACGTGACGATTTTAGGATGAAGGGCAGAGAGCGTGTTTTCAAGACCGTAGGCGTCGCTTAAAGCAAATTCTATCGTGTTTAATGAACGCAACGCCGTCAACAAATCCAAAACCCATCCTCTCCTTTGCGTTTCAATCTTCAATAAGCCACGAGACAAGCGAAATCTTGACCTAACGTCATTCTTGGGAGACACAACACCCTCTTTGACTACGCTGATTCGTCCATCGGGTGGGACATTGTCCAAAACAATATTGCACCCTATCCACCCCGCACGTCGTGCTGTTGGTGCGAGAGGGTTCCTGGGTTCTACAGCGGACAGCGATAAAAAATGCTTTGGAACCACTAACACATCAAACACCTTCAACACATCCATGCTGTAATGCATTACCAGAAGGTGCGGGAATCTATCAGACAGCAACGCCCGTTTCATAGCTTCGTAAGCGGCATCTGTAATCTTACGGCCAATCGGATTCCGACTGGCTTTCAGTTGGAACGGCGCGCAGCAATCTGGACATATGAAATCAATGGCTTCTCTGTTGTTGGGTTCTCTTGCAATGCGATTGGATGGACAAGCAGGGCAATACAGGTTATTCGCTCCCCATTCTTCAGTGATAATACGGGCTTTTTGAGGCAAGCTCTTATAACCTAGGAGGTCTTCGCTATCGAGGTTAAGATTCATGGTTCGATGTTAAACACGGGTCACGCCGGCCAATTTCACGAAGGGCTTCACGCCTGTTGACCGTTCGTCGCAGGCTAATTTTGTCTGTGGTAACCCCTAAAAAGGGATACAAACTTTCCTTGGATTGTGCATGCCTGTACAAAAAACGGCTTGAGGGCGTGGTTGCGCGGCTCAAGCCGGATGCGATCCTTCTCTTTGTAAAAATACTTTAAGGTTGCCTCGCTATTTTCAGTCAGTGCAACTACCAGGTCGCCATCTTTAGCAGTACTGGTTTGCTCAGCGATGATAACGTCGCCATCCAGAATGCCGTCCTCAATCAGGCTGTCGCCCTTGACCTTAAGCGCAAAGTACTTGCGACCCTTGTTTGGGATCAAGAGCGCAGGGACCTGAATGGTGTCGTGGCCCTCGATCGCCTCGATGGGCTGGCCGGCCGCAATGGTTCCTGCCAGCTGGATTTCTCGGACGTTGGTTCCGCCGTTCTTGCTGATTTCAATGGTCCGTGGCCGATTGTCGTCCTTCCGGAGGAAGCCCTTTTGTTGTAGCGCGTGAACGTGGAAATGGGCTGTCGAGACAGAGGAAAGTCCCAGGTGCTCTTTCACTTCTTCCAGGGAGGGGGCGTAGTCACGCTTCTTGATGAAGGCCTTAATGAAATCAAGGACTTGCTTTTGTCTCTTGGTGAGCATCGGGTTGAGTTTCGATTTACTTTCGATAATAGTATTCTTGGTGGGCAGAGTCAAGAAAAAGATATGGCGGGGATCAACCAAGAAAGCGCCTTCTCCACTAGCTGGTGGAACAGGCGCTTGTTTAGGATCGGCGTACGGTCGAGGTGTGGTACAGGTTACCACTCTCCTCGGTTCGTACACCGGGTAATTTGGCTCGTCGGGAGAGTCTTGAACTCGAAAGGCCGCGTCGAGTTACGAGGAGCGCAAGCGGTCGTCGGGAGCGGCGAAGAGACCTTCTGCGACGTACCGGGCGCCGGAATCTGGAAAGACCATCACGATCGTCGCCGGATGCTCCTGAAAACCTGAGGAGAGCTCGCGTGTCAACTGCAGGCTGGCGGCGAGCGCTGCCCCCGATGACGGCCCGACGAGCAGGCCTTCGTCCTGGATAAGCTGCTGGACCGCCTCGTAGGCGGATTCGGTGGAGACCAACATCGTCTCATCAGGCACCAAGGGATCGTAGATACCTGGGACGATCGCGGAGTCCAAGTGCTTGAGCCCTTCGAGGCCGTGGAGCGGGGCATCCGGCTGAACCGCGATGGCGCGGATGCGCGGATTCAACTCTTTCAGGCGGCGGCTCGTCCCGATGAACGTCCCCGTCGTGCCGAGCCCCGCGACAACATGCGTCACGGTGCCGTTCGTCTGTTCCCAGATCTCCGCCGCGGTCGTCCGATAGTGCGCCTGCCAGTTAGCGGGATTGTTGTACTGATCCAGGTACACGAACTGCGTGGGGAACTCCGCGGCCATGCGGCGGGCTTCACGGATCGCGCCATCCGAGCCCTGGAGCGGATCGGTCAAGACCACCTCGGCCCCATAGAGCCGAAGCAGTCCCAGGACCTGGGCGTTCGCGTTTTTTGGCACGCACAAGGTCGCGCGATACCCTTTGGCGGCAGCGATCATCGCGTAGGCGATGGCGGTGTTGCCGGAGCTCGCATCCAAGAGCGCAACCCCGGGCGTCAGGCGCCCTGCGCGCTCGGCATCGGCGATGATCGAAGCCGCCGCGCGATCCTTGACCGAGCCGCCGGGGTTGAACCACTCCGCCTTCGCGAAGAGCCGGACGCCCGGAACGTCCTGCTCAAGATGGGACAAGGAGAGCAGCGGGGTATGGCCGATGAGCTGGAGCAACCCACAGCCGATGGCCCCGGTGGCGCGCGCGGCGATGTCAGCGTTGGTTTTCAATTTCTGGTCCACCTTCAGGCTCCTCACTCCAGCCCAACCCCAGCGCGATCTTGCATTCCTCGGAGGCCATCGTCCGCGGATCCCACGGGGGTGTGAACACGATGTTCACGACCGCGTTCTTGACTCCGGGCAGCGTGGCCAGCGCCCGCTGCACCATGGCCTTCAACTGTGGGCCGTACGGGCAGAAGGGCGAGGTGAACGTCATGGTCAGCTTCAGCTCATCCCCGTCCGGCTGCGGATTGATGTCCGACCCGTAGATCAGCCCGAGGTCCACAATCCCAAGATGCAGCTCCGGGTCCTCGATCGGCTTCAGCGCCTCTAACACCTGCTGCTCCGTAATCATCCTCGCATCCTCAAGGTTCAGAAGTCAGAATTCAGAGGTCAGAAGTCAGATTTGTTTTGGGCTTCTGATTTCTGATTTCTGATTTCTGATTTCTGATTTCTGACCTCTGACTTCTGAAACTCCGCCAATCCTTGCTCCACGACGTTCCAGGAGAGCGCCGCGCATTTGACGCGCACCGGAAACTTCCGAACCCCCGCGAGCGCCTCCAGGTCCCCGAGGTCAATCTCCCCGTCGGGTTCCTGGCCCTGCATGAGGCCCTTCATCGCTTCGATGAGCTGGTGCGCTTCGGCGACCGTCTTCCCTTCCAAGGCGGCCGCAAGCATCGAGGAGGCCGCCTGGCTGATCGCGCAGCCCTTGCCGCGAAAACGCACCTGACGGATGCGGTGCTGATCCATCGCGAGGTCGAAGGCCAACTCGTCGCCGCACAGCGGGTTGGCACCCTCGGCCTTGACCTGCGCGTCAGGCAACCCGCCGCTGTGGGTTGGGTTTTTGAAGTGATCGAGGATCACTTCCCGGTAGAGTTCATCAAGCTGCTCGACCATCGCCTAGACCCAAAACCGCTTCCAATACTTTGCCTTCACCGTCGCGCTGAGACCAACGCCGACGATCACCAAGATCCACGCAGACGATCGGAGGTACCGTGCCAACCACGCTCCCAGTCCAAGCCCCACGAGGACCTTCCCGCTCACATCCAGGAGCAGATCCCTCAGCATCAGCTCTGTCCGCACGCGATTCCAACGTTCCGACCACGAGCGCCCCATTCGAATCAGGTGGTGACGTGCGCGGGCTTGCCGAAGAACACCTGGGCGACACGGAGCGCGTCGACGAGCCGATCAACCTCCTCGCGCGTGTTATAGAGGTAGAAGCTCGCCCGCGCCGTAGCGGCAACCCCCAGCCGTCGCATCAGGGGTTTGGCGCAGTGGTGGCCGGCGCGGATGGCCACGCCCTCCGTATCCAGCACGGTCCCCACATCATGCGGGTGCAAGCCCTCAAGGTTAAACGAGACCACGCCGCCCCGCGTTCCGACCTCGCTCGGACCGTACAGCGTGATGCCCTCGATCGTCCCCAGCTGCTTGAGGGCGTAGGCGGTCAGCTCCTGCTCATGGACGCGGACCTGCTCCATGCCGATCCGCTCGAGGTAGGCGAGCGCCTCCCCGAAGGCGATGACGTCGGCGATGTTGGGGGTCCCGGCTTCGAACTTCCAGGGCACCTCGTTCCATGTTGCAGAGGGCAACTGCACGTCGGAGATCATTTCCCCACCGCCGAGAAACGGGTCCATGTCCTCGAGGAGCTCCTCGCGGGCGACGAGGACCCCGACGCCGGTCGGGCCCAGCATCTTGTGCGCGGAGAAGGCGAGCGCATCGCAGCCGAGGCGCTGCGCATCGAGCGGGATGTGCGGCGCGCTCTGGGCCGCATCCACCAACACGAGGGCGCCGCGCTGGTGCGCCTGTTCCGCGATCCGCTCAATGGGGTTGATTGTGCCCAGGACGTTGGACATGTGGGTGATGGCAACGAGCTTCGTGCGCGGCGTGAGGAGGGTGTCCAGCTTATCGAGACGCAGCCGCCCGTCATCGGTGATCGGGAGAAACGCGAGCGAGGCGCCCGTCGCCTTCGCGACGAGCTGCCAGGGCACCAGGTTCGAGTGGTGCTCCATCTCCGAGAGGAGGATCTGATCGCCGGGCTGCAAGAACTTCCGGCCCCACGCATTCGCAAAGAGGTTAATGGCCTCGGTCGCGTTGCGGGTGAAAACAATGCTGCGCGGGGACGTGGCGTGGACGAAGCGCGCCGTCTGCTCGCGGACCGCCTCGTAGGCCGCGGTCGCCTCCTCGGCGAGCGTGTGGATGCCGCGATGGATGTTGGCGTTGAAGTGCGTGTAGTAGCGCGACAGCGCCTCGATCACCTGGCGCGGCTTCTGGGTCGTCGCCGCGTTATCGAGGTAGACGAGGGGCTTGCCGTGCACCGTGCGGCCCAGGATGGGAAAATCTTGTCGGATCCGCTTGACGTCGAGCATCACGTCGTCACCTGCTCATGGACGTTCACCTTCACTTCGTCGCCCTCGACTTTCACGCGATAGGCGTTGATGGGCACCGCCGCTGGAAGGCAGAGCACCTTCCCGGTCGCCACGTCAAACCGCGCGCCGTGGCGCGGGCACTCGATCGCGTTGCCGTCGAGCCACCCATCGCCGAGCGGGCCGTCATCGTGCGTGCACGTATCGTCAATCGCGTAGAACCCCTCCGCGGTGTGGCAGATGAGGAGCAGCTTGCCCTGGATCTGAACGGACTTGAGCTGTCCGACTGGGATCTCGCTGATGTTCGCTGCCGTGATGAAGGATTCCGTCATCGGCTCTGCGCCGCTCCCGTCGCCTCAAAATGCACCCTGGTGCAGGGCGCCCTCAATCTCCTCACGCAGCCGCTTCCGGAGCGGCTCAAACGGGACGTGCTGGACGATCGGCTCGACGAACCCCATCACGATGAGCCGTTGGGCGACCTCGCGCGGCACGCCGCGCGACATGAGGTAGAACGCCTGCTCGTCGTCAATCGGCCCGATCGAGGCGCCGTGCTTGCACTGGACATCGTCCGCCAGGATCTCCAACATCGGGATCGTCTCAGCCCTCGCGTCTCGGCTGAGCATGAGGTTGTGGTTGGCCTGATAGGCGTTCGTCTGTGTGGCCTCGCGGGCGATCCGGATCAAGCCCGTGTAGATCATGCGGCTTGCATCCTGGAGGGCCGCCCGGAACTGGAGATCGGAGCTCGTGCGGGGCGCCTGGTGATCCTGGAGCGTATGCTGGTCGACGTGCTGGGCATCGTGGCCGAACACGAAGCCGCAGAGCTTCGTGGAGGCGTGCTCCCCAGCCAACTTCGTCACGATGTGCGCTTTCGACACCGAGGCGCCCAGGTTGATGTTGGCCATCGTGAGCGCGACCCCGCGCGCCAGGGTCGCCCGTAAGAGCAGGAACTCGCGGGCATGCGCCCCCCAGCGCTGGAGCCGCACGTACTGGACCTGCGCGTCCGGCTCCAGCATGAGCTCGACCCGGCCGTTGATGAGGTGTGGGTCGCTCGTCCCGTGGGGCTCCAGACTCACGTACTCATCGATGAGGATGACGGAGCTCCCCGCCCCCACCGAGATGATCGTCATGGGGAAGAGCGCCTGGTTCGCGGAAGCGGAGAGGAGGTGCACGAGACGGACCGGCTGCGCAACGCTCACCCGGGCGGGCACCTGCACGAACAGGTCGTCGTGGTGAAACGCCGTGTTCAGCGTTGAGAGTTTCTGCTCAGCTTCGCTCAGGCCGTCGGCCTCTATAGCCCGACGGATCGCATCGGAGCTGCCCTGCGCGGCCTGGGTGAGCTCCTCGACGGTCATCCCTTCGGTTCGGGGACGGGTGAGCCAACTTCCGTTGGCGCGGACGAAGAGCAGCTCGTTGCCCAGCGGGCGGGTCAGGCCGGCCAACTGGGCGTCCTGGAGCGGGATGGCCTGGAGCAGCGACGGCTGCGTGGGGGAAAATCCCCGCATGGGATCGAGGAGCTTCACGTCGGTGCGCCGCCAGACGTCGTCGCTCACATGCGGCCAGGGGAGTGCTGCGTGCCGCTCAAGCGCCCGATGGCGCAGCTCGGTGAGCCACACAGGCTCCCTCAGCTCCTTCGCCAGTCGGTCGATCGTGGTCGTGCTGAACGTCTCGTTCATCTCAATATGCTGAAGGCTCTAGGCTGTAGGCAACGGTCTGCCTTGAGCCTTCAGCCTAGAGCCTTGAGCCCCTTGGTTGTATGGGTTAGCCGACGGCCCCTTCCATTTCAAGCTGGACGAGGCGGTTGAGCTCCACCGCGTACTCGAGCGGCAGCTCCTTCACGAACGGCTCGATGAAGCCGTTCACAATCATGCTCATCGCTTCCTGTTCTTTCAACCCACGGCTCATCGCGTAGAAAAGCTGCTCATCCCCGATCTTGGAGACGGTCGCCTCGTGGCCGATCTGGACGCGCTTTTCATCGATCTCCATCGTCGGGTAGGTGTCCGAGCGGGACTCCTGGTTCAGCAGCAAGGCGTCGCAGCGCACCGTGGACTTCGCGTTGGTCGCACCCGGATAGACCTTCACGAGGCCGCGGTAGCTCGTGCGTCCGGTCCCCTTGGAGATGGACTTCGAGGTGATGACCGATGAGGTGTCCGGCGCGGCATGGATCATTTTGGCGCCGGCGTCCTGATGCTGGCCGTCGCTGGCAAAGGCGACAGAGAGGACCTCGCCGTGCGCGCCCCGGCCCATGAGGTAGACGCCGGGGTACTTCATGGTGAGGCGAGAACCGAGGTTCCCATCAAGCCATTGCACCGTGGCGCCTTCGTACGCGATCGCCCGTTTCGTCACGAGGTTGTAGACGTTCTTCGACCAGTTCTGGATCGTGACGTACCGCAGCTTCGCGTGCGGCATCGCGATCAGCTCCACCACCGCCGAGTGCAGTGAATCCGACGAATACGACGGTGCGGTGCAGCCTTCAAAATAGGTGACCTCTGCCCCTTCATCCGCGATGATCAAGGTGCGCTCAAACTGGCCCATGTTCTTCGCGTTGATGCGGAAGTAGGCCTGGAGCGGCATCTCGACTTTCACGCCTTTAGGCACGTAGATGAACGACCCGCCCGACCACACGGCCGTGTTGAGCGCCGCGAACTTGTTGTCGGCCGGCGGGATGACCGTCCCAAAGTAGCGCTTGATGATCTCCGGGTGCTCCTTGAGGCCGGTGTCCATGTCGAGGAAGATGACCCCCTGCTTCTGGAGGTCGTCCCGCATCGAGTGGTAGACGGACTCCGACTCGTACTGGGCGCTCACCCCGGCGAGGAACTTCCGCTCCGCCTCCGGGATCCCGAGGCGATCAAAGGTCTCCTTGATCTCCGGCGGGACGTCCTCCCACGAGGTCCCCCGCTTTGCAGTGGGCTTCAGATAGTAGTAGATATCGTCAAACTTGATGGAATTCAGCAGCTCGGTGTTGGCCCACACCGGCATCGGCTTGTTGTTGTAGTAGCGATAGGCGCGCAGCCGCGTCTCGAGCATCCACGCGGGCTCGCCCTTCATGCCGGAGATCTGCTTGACTTTCTCCTCATCGAGGCCGGGCTCGGCCTTGAAGACGGAGTGCTCCGGCACGTGGAAGCCGTAGAGCTTCTCGTAATCTTCGTTGATGTGGACCTGCGGCTTTGTCGTGGACATCACGTCCTCCTATGCACCGGACACGCTCGCTGGCTCAAGCGGTGGCCGGAAGCCCTCGTAGCCTTTGGATTCCAATTCCAGCGCCAGCTCCGGGCCACCGGAGCGGACGATCCGACCGTCCACCATCACGTGGACCGCGTCAGGCTTGATATAGTTCAGCAACCGCTGGTAGTGCGTGATCAAGAGGATGCCACGCTCCGTGCTGCGCAGGGTATTGATGCCCGAGGCGACCGTCTTCATCGCATCGATGTCCAACCCGGAGTCGGTCTCATCAAGCACCGCGAGCGCCGGGGAGAGCACCGCCATCTGGAGAATCTCGAGCCGCTTCTTCTCGCCGCCGGAGAAGCCGTCGTTCACATACCGGTTCATGAAGCTATCAGGAATCCCGAGCGCTTTGAGCTGCGCCTTCACCGTCTGGCGGAATTCCTTGACCGGGACATCCGCTCCTCGCACACCGCGCAGAGCGGCGCGGAGAAAATTCGCGATGGTGACGCCGGGGATCGCCGTCGGGTATTGGAACGCCAGGAACATCCCGCGCTTCGCCCGCTCATCCGGCAAGAACCCCGCGATGTCCTCACCCTTGTAGAGGACCGTGCCCGCGGTCACCTGGTACTTCGGGTGGCCCATCAGGCAGAAGGAGAGGGTGCTTTTGCCGGAGCCGTTCGGGCCCATGAGCGCGTGCACCTCGCCGGCGTTGACGCGCAGGGTCACGCCCTTGAGGATCTCCTTGCCCTCGACCGAAATGTGGAGGTCGTCAATGGCCAGCAGTAGAGGGTGAATGGGTGACTCTTTCGTCATCTTTTCCTCTGGAGCCCCGCCCCACAGAGCGGAGATGCCTGCACGTTCGGTACGTGCGGGGCGACACCCCGCACCCCCGTTCGAACCAGAACCCATTGCGGGGGTCAACTCACGAACCGTTTCGCAATCCGCTCCGCCACCGTATACTCGCTCTCCAACAGGCTGCTGAGCGTCGTCTGGTCCAGGAAGTTCTGGATGTACGTCGTCAACCCGGACCAGACCGAGCGGATCCCGCAATCGCTGAAGTGGACGCACGTGGCCTCCAGACCGGTAAACTGGCGGCAGATGTGGTCCGTCGTCTGGACCGTCCCCAGCGCCCGCACCACTTCCCCCAGCATGACCGACGAAGCCGGCCGGTTCAGGACGTAGCCGCCCTTGACCCCACGGACGCTGTGCACGAGGCCCGAGTGCGACAGGAGCCGCAGGAGCTTCTCGACGTAAGCGTTCGAGAGCCCTTCTTTTTCCGCGATGTCGCGCACCCGCACCACCTGGTGCTGAGGCACCCGGGCGAGCTGGAGCAGGCAACGCAACCCATATTCTTCCTGCGCCGTAATTTTCATCCTATCTCAAGGCTACTATAATATGACTCTTTTGTCAAGTATTAACACAACCGCGCACCCCCTCACGGCTTAAATCGACAGGGAGAAAACGGCGTGAGGTCAACAGCACAACGACCGCGAAGCACCAGCTCAGCCATGAGCTGGGCGGTGACCGGCGCGAGGAGGATGCCGTGGCGGAAGTGGCCCGTGGCGATGTACAACCCTTCGATGGAAGTCTTCCCCAGGATGGGGAGCCGATCCTTCGTGCAGGGCCGGAAGCCGGCCCAGGCCTCGAGAAACGAGCACTCGTTCAGCGCGCTCGTCATGCGGCGCACCCCGCAGAGGATGCTGTGCATCCCCTCCAGCGTCAGGCTCTTCTGATAGCCCACAAATTCGATGGTGGAGCCGAGGATGAGCCGACCGTCCCGCCGCTGGACCATGTAGGCCTGATCCGACATCACCGCATGGCGTACGAGCCGCTTCGGACCCTGGAAGGCAAGCATCTGCCCGCGCGCCGGCTCAACCGGAACCGGAATCGGAAACACTCGATCCATCCCCGCCCAGCTCCCCAGGCAGTTGACGACGACGGACGCCACAAGCCGTCCGCGATCCGTCTCAACCCCGCGGACCCTGCGTGCGCGGATGATGAGCCGCCGCACCCTGGTGCGTTCCCGGATCTCGACGCCGGCCTTGCGGCACGCCCGTGCCAGCGCCTCCATGAGCCGAACGTTGTCCACCTGCGCTTCTGTCGGAAAGGAAAAACCACTCCTGATCCGCCCATCCACCGCCGGCTCGTGCCGGCGAACCTGCTGCGAGGACCAGCTCTCGACGCGCAACCCGAGCTTCCGCTGCCACCGGGCCCGTTGGGACATGGCAGACTCTTCGCGGCGGCTCATCGCGAGGTACAGGATTCCATCGACGTGGAAGCCGAGGGAAAGCCCCGAGCGCCGCTCAAGATGCGCAATCCAACTGGGGTAGAGTTTCCGCGCGGCCTGACAGAGCTCAAGCAGAGGACCGGGTCGCGGCAGGTCCATCTGGGCCGAGAGGATCCCGGCTGCGGCTGAGGAGGCCTCGGCACCAATGGTGCCGCGCTCGATGAGCGCCACACGCCGGCCGCGGCGCGCGAGCTCCTCGGCTAAGGCGGCGCCGATGATCCCGCCGCCGAGCACAACGACGTCGCGACGACTCATGGATCCTGCGCTGGGTTCACGCGGTCTCGCATGGCGGAATCCGTTCAGTGAGCTGCTTGCGCTTCGCCGGGGTCAGCGCCAACACGAGCATGAAGCGTGGATCGGCGTCGGCGTCCGCTTTCTTCATGAGCAACCACTCCTTGCCGGTCGCTCGGGATCCCTTGAGCTTGACGAGCGCGAACGCCCCGCTGAGCCGCTTCCCTTGCAACACAAACTTCAACGAGCCAGCCTTCAGTCCCGCGACCGGGTCGCTCCATTCGAGCGGCTCAAACGTGCCAGCATCCCAGATGACAACCGGTCCAGCCCCGTAGCGGCCAGCCGGAATCACCCCCTCGAATGAGCCGTACTCGAGCAGGTGATCATCCACCATGACGGCCAGGCGCTTCTCAGCGGGATTCATCGAGGGACCCTTGGGGATCGCCCACGATTTCAGCACCCCGCCGATCTCCAAGCGGAAATCATAGTGGAGCCGCGAGGCGTGATGCTCCTGGACGACGAACGTCGGGCTGCGCGGCATGAGTCAGGGAGTGCTCGGGTGGTTGTTCGCAATCGAAACGGGGTCCCGTCTCTGACCAGTGCCCATCGAATCTAGCGGGGAAGTCTTTGTTTGCTGCATGAAATACATCAACATGGTGTATGGAGCCCCACGGGCATGCCCGTGGTCCCTTGTACAACGCCCCGGTGGGGCGACATCCCGATCTCCCGATCGGGATGAACGACCATTCCCCCACGGCCAAAGGCCGTAGTCCCCTGGTGTTCGGGATGGAATCGGAGGGCATCGGAAGACAGCGCATACATTTTCTCATTGTCAGGAGGCGGGGATGAATTAGAATGAAGTCGCGTGTCTCCGACTCACGGGATCCGAACCACTTGGATGAGCTCATCCCTGGCGGCGGCTGTCAGGACGGACCTCCTGCTCGCGCATCTGACGATGCTGGAAGGCGAGCGGCATCCATTCTTCAACCGCACGCGGCTCGAGGCCGCGCAGGAGTACGTGAGCGCGCAGTGGCGCTCCTGGCATCTGGCCGTCTCCTCAGATGAGTTCTCCTACCTGGGCGAGCGGTTCGTCAACCTGATTGCACGACCCATCCCTGCGCCGTCCGGTCCCCGCCTGATCATCGGGGCGCACCTTGATACCGTCCCCGGCACACCCGGCGCGGACGATAACGCGAGCGGCCTCGCGGCGATGCTCGAGATCTCCCGCGTCGTGGCGACGTATCTGCCGTCGGTCCCCGTGGAGTTCGTCGCCTTTAACCTGGAAGAAGTGGGCATGGTGGGGAGCAGCCACTACGCGGGGTGGCTCAAGCGTCAGCGGATCCCCGTCTTGGGGATGCTCTCGCTGGAAATGGTGGGGTTCACCGAATCGGCGGGGCTCCAACACTACCCGTGGTTCCTGCGAGGCAAGTTCCCGGCGGTCGGCAACTACATCGGTATCGCGGCGAACCGACGCTCACGTCCATTCTTGGATGCGGTCGCGCGCGCCATGCGGACGGTGGAGAATCTTCCCGTGGAAACGCTCGTCCTGCCTGGGCACGGATGGGCGTTCCCGGAAAGCCGGCTCTCCGACCACTCGCCGTTCTGGGACCAGGGCTACCCGGCCCTCTTGGTCACCGATACGTCGTTCTTCCGCAACCCTCACTACCACCAGCCCAGCGATACAGTCGAGACGCTGGACCTGGCTTTTCTCACGAAGGTCACGCAGGGCCTGGTGGCCGCTGTCGAGACGCTGGCTGGCGTTCGGTAGCGCAATCGCTTGATCGCGTTAGGTCTCAACGGGGAATCCGGCTTCACGCCACGAGGCCATCCCGCCGATCATCTCCCGCGCCTTGAAGCCCTTCGAGGCCAAGAAGAACGACGCCTTCGTGCACAGCAGGCACGTCACGTTCCAGCAGTAGCTGACGATCTCCTTGGTTTTCGGGAGCTCCTTGAGGCGATGGGGCAGCTCCTCAAAGGGGATGTTGATCGCCCCTGGGACGTGGCCCTCGTCGTACGCCTTCGCCGGCCGGACGTCGAGGATGACGGAATGCCGATCGCCGGAATCGATGAGCCGCTTGACGTTGTGCGGGCCAAGCTCCGCCGCGAGCTTCGCTTCAAAGTACCGCTTCAATGCGGTGGGGCTGAGCCGAATCGCCGTGGGTGGTCGTGCCGTTGCCGTGGTCATCACGCGCCTCCTTCAATGAGCACGCAACCCCACACCCAGGTGGGGCCGTGCTAACCGCTCGTTGTTGCACCCAGAACACCATACCCTAGCCAACAGCACCGTTCAGCTGAGCCCCTGGGTGTGTGGGTTGCTGTGCGAATTGACCCCTCACCCAGTCGTCCCCCCACCCATTTCTCCCATCGCGTGCGTCCCATTGCACGCCGGACCGATCACTGCAGCCTGGTTTTCCTGGGTGAGGGGCACATTCGGCCAGACCCTTTACGTCACTCTGTTCCGTAAAGGGTGGCCTCATGTGAGCTCCTTTGACATCGCCTGGCTCGGGACCGAAACATTCAGCGGACGAAAGAGGCCCAGGCTCGCCGTATAGCCGTGCAAGAAATTGGTCCCGCCGATCGGGCCGATCTCCCCGTTGCAGAAGAACCCGCCGATGGGGAGCTTCCCGCTCACCAGCTGGATCGTCCTGACATCCTGGTTCGCGAAGCCGTAGAGCGATTTGCCGCGGCCCGTGCAGTTGAACAAGAGGCAGCCGGCGGGCGGGACGGGACGCGGCGTCTGGCCGATCTGCTGCAGGAGCCGGCGCAGCTCTTGGCGTGACGTGGTGGGGTCGCGGAGCTGGAACTGAAGCGTCTGCCCCACCTCGATCTGATCGGACACCGCGATCGCCCCGCTGTCTGGATCGATGCCCACGATGTTGCGAATGAGAAAATCCCCTGAGCCGAACGCCTGCCGCATCTCGGTGATGGCCAGGCCCACAAATACCGAGCCTCGCTGGGCCAGTTCACGATCCTCGGGCGAGAGGCCGGCCACGACGGTATGAAGCACCGCCAGGGCCTGCTGCCCGCCCAGCTCCCAGATGATGTTCTCTTCCGCCTTCGTGATGATCACCGGGCGCCCCACCGGCCGGCATCCTTGGGAGATAATCGTATCCACGGTGATATTCCCGGTCATGGCCACGCCCACCGCCCCTTCACGGTAGACCTCCGTGTCCATGAAGAGGAAGTGCTCGCCGGGTTGATTGCCGCCGCTCACCAAGCCGCCGATGATCGGACGGGATCGGTAGGTCGCGTTGAGCTCACTGATGAGCTTCGCCGGTTGAGCGGTATAGGGGTCGGCGAACAGCACGAAGATGGGGTTCGCCTCAGGAGAGGCGCCGATTTTGTCCACCCAGAACCCGCCCGGGGTCGAGAGGTCCAGCTCATCCGGTGCCACCGCAAAGGGAAATAGCCGCACACCTGGCAGGTGCGCCGCGATGACGGAGATCGCCGGCACCCACTCCAGCTCCTTCCCCCCGCCGATGATCCCGCTGCCGCTGCAGCCGATGAGCACATGCGGCTTCAACTGCTCGGAGATGGAGGCGAGGAGCTCGGGCCACGAGGCCTGGTAGATCGTCGAGGCGAAGACGCACACGAGGTCGCATGGGTTCCCCGCCAACTGCTCCACGACCTGGCGACAAGCCGCCTCCACGGCCTCTCGGGCGGTCCCCGCATCACTGATACCGGAGGTAAAGCGCATGGTCATCGTCAATCATTAAGCTTAGACGCCGCTCTCATGATTGTCAATGGGGGTCGCTGAAGGGTGGTGTCCTCATTTCACCTCGACACCACAGAGACACAGAATTCCCTGCCTACGCCGAGGCTTCGGCAGGCAGGCACAGAAACACAGAGGGTGCTGTGCTGGATTTCCTCTGTGTCTCTGTGGCCGTTCTGTGGTTCTGTGGTGTGAAGGATCAAATGAGGACAGTACCCGCCGCAGGGGGGCCTGAGAAGTTCTGACGAAACGGAGGATGTATTATACAATGAAGGGGACACCAGCATGTCAGGCGTTTCGCTCCATCCATTTCCCTACGATCCGTTCCAGCAGCGGGCCATCGAGGTGATTGACCGCGACGTCTCCCTCTTTGTCGCCGCGCCCACCGGCTCCGGCAAGACGGTCCTGGCCGATTACGTCATCGAGCGCACGCTCGGGCGCCGCCAGCGGGTCATCTA
>Ga0209515_10005045_pt1 | contig 17386 bp, 11 predicted proteins | sample Subgroupgradi54m_FD_187454 | JGI IMG/M metagenome (GOLD analysis project Ga0209515, IMG submission 187454) | Subsurface groundwater microbial communities from S. Glens Falls, New York, USA - GMW60B uncontaminated upgradient, 5.4 m (SPAdes)... ...
CTGCCCTGGATGATGGGGATATCGTCGCCGGGGAACTCGTACTTCTTCAGCAGGTCGCGGATTTCCATCTCGACCAGCTCAAGCAGTTCGGGGTCGTCGACCATGTCCACCTTGTTCATGAACACGACGATGAAAGGCACGCCCACCTGGCGGGCGAGCAGGATGTGTTCGCGGGTCTGGGGCATGGGCCCATCGGCGGCGGAAACCACGAGAATGGCTCCATCCATCTGGGCGGCGCCGGTGACCATGTTCTTGACATAGTCGGCGTGGCCGGGGCAGTCGACGTGGGCGTAATGACGGTTCTTGGTCTCGTACTCGACATGCGAGGTATTGATGGTGATGCCGCGCTCGCGTTCTTCGGGAGCGTTGTCGATTTCACCGTAGGACTTGGCGACGGCGCCGCCGGACTTGGCCAAAACCGTGGTGATGGCGGCGGTCAGGGAGGTCTTGCCGTGATCGACGTGGCCGATGGTGCCGACGTTGACGTGGGGCTTGTTCCGGTTGAATTTTTCCTTGGCCATAATACAACTCCACTTGCTCTAATGAGACCGTGTCCAGGGCCGCGTTATCCCCGTAGGGAACCTCGGCTCGGTTTTTCCTGCTCTGTTCAGGAAGGAACCTTAATCAGCTAATCAGCGGGCTAAAAGCTCAGCTTGTCCTACGTACGCCGTGTTTCTCGTACGTCAGGACGTAAACTCCTAGCCCTTTTGATAAGGAGCGGAGTAATGTAGTATAGCCGAACGTGTTTGCCAAGGGTATCTCAAGGAGGATTATCGAGTTATACCCATCGGAGTCCAACTTCCGCACAATCCCCCCCCTCGCAGCCAAGTCTGCCAGCACCATACCGCAAAATTCGTCCGGAATGATGATTTCCAGGCGCATAATGGGCTCAAAAACTTCAAATTGGGCGCAGGATAGGTGAAGCTTTAAGCAATCGGCAAAGCACTTGGCGAGCAAAGGCAAAGGCAGGGAATCCTTTGATCCCGCGGCGTCGCGTGCCCCGGAAATCTCCCTGATCCGGCAGGTCAATCCGGCGATATTCCCGAATCCGCACATCCCCTGCCCCACGAAATGTTCGAATACCGCGTCCAATACCTCCCGATACTCGGGTGATACCGGTATCGCATATGTGACCTGGTTCTTTTCGTCCTCGGCGTTGCCGAGCATGTCGATTGCGATGCGCGCCTCTGCCCCCATCGCCACGCTGACGTTTTCGAGCCCTGTTTGCGGGCCCTTCAGCTTTTCGAGGTAACGCACGGAGGGCGCGCCGATCTTGATGTCGCATTTGTGATCTTTTTTCAGCCGTTTGCAGAATACGTCCAATTGCAGTTCGCCCACGGTGCTGATGAGCCATCCGCCCGTCGCCGGATCCGACGTAATCGAGATGGACGGCTCCGTATCCGCCAGCTGTTTCAGCACCTGGTCCACGAAGGGGAAATCCTCCGCGTGCACCAGTTCGATGCGGGATTGCAGGAGAGGCCGGTATTTCTTGGCCAGGATGCCCGACGCTGGCCCGGTATCGGCCTTGCCGTCCGAGAGCAGGACTTGGCCCATGCGCCAGTGCTGCGGGGATTGGATGGCGACCACGTCCCCAGGGCGGATTTCGGAAATATCGGAAATGGCTTCCAGGCTTTCCGCGAACACCCGGAAGAAATGCGCGTCCTCGAGATTGGCCAGGGCCGCAGGCGCATAGATTTTGGCCAGAAAGATTTTGCCGATGTTCTGGTAGTGGCGGATCTTGATGATGAAGCCCAGGGTGCCGCGGCTTCCGGGTGTGCCGGTGGAGCTGGAAAAAGTGCGGAGAGGCGGTCCGGAATGGCCCGCGCCCAGGGCGCCGGGGTCGCGGGGGGCGCCGGGCGGAGGCAAAAGCTGGTTGACCCCGTTCATCAGCTGACGGATGCCCACGTTCTTCAGGGCCGACCCCATGTAGACGGGTATGTGCCCGGCTTCCATGGCGCCCTTGAGCCCCAAGATCACGTCCTCGTTCTTGATCTCCTCGCCGGCCAGCCAGGCGTTGGCCAAAGCGTCGTTGTACCGGGACGCCACGTCGATGAGATCCTTGCGCGCCAGCGCGTAGTCCGCGGCGAGAGCGGCGGGCACGTCCCCCTTGAGGAGCTTGCGGGGATGATCCACCGAGCGGTGCAGCGCCAGCTGGTTGAGCACGTCGATGACGCCGTCCAGCACGGGAGGGCCGCCGGCCGGGGCCGGGGCGTAGATGGGTAACGTGAGCGCTACGGGCTTGATCCGGAACATCACCTGGATCTGTTCCATCACCTTGCGGTAGTCGGATCCGGCGATGTCCAGCTTGTTGATGAAGATGAGGGTGCCATTGCGGTTGGCCTTGATCTTCTCCCACGCCTCGAGGCTCTGGGATTCGATCCCGCTGACGCCGGAGAGCACCAGGATGACGCCTTCGACGGCCTGCAGGGCGAAGTCCACTTCCACGCCGAAGTCCACGTGCCCGGGCGTGTCCACGAAGGTGACGCGCGTGCCCTTCCATTGGTAGGATGCGATGCCGGCTTCGATGGTGATCCCGCGCTTCTTCTCCTCCTCCAGGTAGTCCATGGTGGCGAGGCCTTCATCGACTTCGCCCAGGCCGGGGATGGTTTCGCTGAAATACAGCAAGCGCTCGGACACCGTGGTCTTGCCTGCGTCTACGTGGGCCAGAATGGCGATGGCGCGCGTGTCTTTGGGGGCCGAGGACATTGGAATCAATCCCGTTGAGTAAATAAGTATAGAATGTAATCCGGCCCGGGGCTATCCGGGGCCGGGAGCGGAAAAGATGCAGGGGAAGGAACCGCGAGGTCGGGCTTCAGGGCGCGCCTCGCGGAAATCAAACCGGATTCAATACCGGTAAGAGACCACGAGCATGGGCCACATGAAGAAGGAACCCAGGTCCGAATCCGTAATTGGGCGGGTGCCCGCGATATCGGCCGAGAGCCGATCCCCATGCAGACGCAGGCCCATGGTGAGCAGACCGCCACCGATATTGGCACCCTCGCCGAACGGAACGGCGCTCAAGTACTCGGCGATGAATTTGACATGCGGGGTGAGGCGGCCTTCCGCGCCCAGGGCGTAGGTAAAGCTTCCATGCCAATCATAGGTTTTGTCTCCACCGATATCATCCTTCAGGGTCTTCGCTCCCAGGTAGCCGATGGCGGCATGGATGCCGGATCCGGTTTCATTGCGCTTGCCCGCGACCAGATTCGCATTGACGAAGAAGGAGTTGTCATCGCTCAAATCGCCCAAGGGCTTGGTGATGTTTCCGGTCACGGCGAGGGCCGTCGTGCCGTCCGGGTCCTCCCAGAGCCTTTGCTTGATGCCCGCGGTAAGGAGTTGCAGATCCGGCGATACCGGAAAAAGGAAACCGCCGCTGATGGAAGTCATATCCGTAGGGGAATAACCCATGGTGATGAAGAGCAGTTCGAAATCCCGGAAGCTGAAGGACTTGGCGGGCGGCGTGAAAGCCGTGGGCATGAAGAACAGGGCCTGATCCGAAGGCTCACGAATGGGGCTTCCATCCGACGGCTTGGAACCCTCGGCCGTTTCCGTCGATCCGGTTTCCGATGTGTTTGCGAAAGCGTTTGCGGATGCGTTTTCCGATTTGTTTTCCAATCCGGAGCGCCCCCCGTTCGAGGTCCCGATCCAGGTCACCTCTTTGGCGGGCAAGGTGATGCGTCCCAGGGATTTGCTCTCGATGGTGATCAGCGAGTCCTTGCGATCGACGATATCCCCTTGGATGACCGTGCCGTCCGCCAGGCTGACCGTTCCCGCCAAGGCCGCTCCGGCCGAAAATCCCCACACCGCCGCCGCCGCCATCGACAGCATTTTCATTATCATCCAACATCCATTTACCGATCCGACCCGTTCCATGTTATTCCTCTTATGCCTATGCCCGTTAATCGCTTGCCCGTTGGAAGCGGGACGCTCCGGGATTGTTCCCCGCGCTCCCGCCTTAGGGACTTGCGCGCACCTGGCTTGCCCTTCCTCGATCCCTCGCTTTTCCCCTTCTTCCCGGCCCTCCCCAAGCATCCCAATTCCCTGATTTCGCTGCGTCCTTAAGTTATCGGGGAATCCCATTGGGGGTCGATCGGGATCCCCGAAACGCGACCCGGGGGGAATCGGATGAGGCGCAGCGCGATCATGCAAGCGGGTCATGCAGTAACACCGGCGTTACTGATCGCCGCGTTGCAAACCGGATGGGCGGCGGCAACCGCGTCTTAATCCCGGACGACGGATTAAATACTCCGCCCCGATCTTCCAGCGCTTGGACGCCAATGGCGTGTACGGACCCGGCCATAATGCTTTTTCCAATCCCCGGGCGCAGAATTACCTGGAAGACCAATGGGATGCCGGATTTCGGAGTGCCGTTGCCGTTGACCGCGGACAGGCACGGCTCGTGCCAAAAGGCACTCTAAGGAAGGACCTGGAATCCTTCCTTGGCCGCGGCCAGGGAGAGGCGTGCATCGAGGCAAACAAACTCCAGAGAAGGAGGGTGGCCTTCGGATGCCTGAAAGGCGGCTGCGAGTTGCAGAGCGTCGGCGGCGCGGATTGGATGCATTCTCAAGATCCTAACCGCATTTGTCCGAATCGTTTCTGAAGGTTGGATCTCATTTCCCGCCTGGATCATTTCGATTAATTCATGCAAGGACTGTTCCACTTCCTTGGATTCAAGCTTGCCTTCTCTCTCAAGCCGGCTAACTGCTGAAGCACCTTCCACCCGGGTTCCCCACCACACGGAAATGTCTGGGTCGGACTGGGACAATAGATCCAGTTTGTGGGACTCTTTTTCTTGGATAACTAATCCGAGCAATGCTGAACTATCCCAGAACCTCATCGCCCATCCTCCCTTTCTTCCAGAAGCGCCTGTAGGACGCTCGCTCCATCCTTTGGAACGGGACGCGGCCTCTTAAAAAAATCCTTCGGCAGAGGTTTGATCGGGCCACGGGCAACTCCGGATCGAATCAAGCGCTCAATCCTTCCGATGGGTTCACTTTCCCCCGACCGTTGGATGGATTCGAGTCTCGCCACCGGAATATCCCTGTCCGTGATTATCACCGTTTCTCCAGCCTTCACCCAATCCAGGAGCTGGCTCAATTTGTTTTTCGCTTCGGAAATGGTTGCAGTCTTCATATAGCTATTATAGCCTTTTTAAAGAGGCTAGACAAGCGATAAGGTTCACACCTCAAAAGTGACCCAAAACAAAAAACCCCGGTTACCCGGGGTTTTTCTGCATTGCTGCTTTTCTTGAAAGGATTCGCTTGGGTCCGGCCGTTACCAGCGGAAGTGGGCGAATGCCTTGTTGGATTCCGCCATGCGGTGGATGTCCTGCTTCTTCTTGACCGCATTGCCTTCGTTGTTGAGGGCCTGGATCAGCTCGGCGGACAACCGGCGGGACATGTCCTTCTCGTTACGGCCCTGAGCCGCCTCCTTGAGCCAGCGCAGCGCGAGGGCGGTGCGGCGGGCGGGAGCGACTTCGACCGGAACCTGGTAGTTGGCGCCACCGACGCGGCGGGACTTCACTTCCAGGGAAGGCTTGATGTTGTTGAGGGCGTTCTTGAACAGGGTCAGCTCGTCGTCTTCGCCGCCGATCTTCTTCTTGAATTCGACCAGGGCGGAGTAGACCACGTCCTCGGCGATGCTGCGCTTGCCGCGGCTGACGACGACGTTCATGAACTGGGTGACCAAGGTGCTGTTGAACTTGGGGTCACCGTAAATCTTGCGCTTATCGGCTCTTTTTCTTCTGGACATCTTTTTCCTCTAATCCCGATTCGCGATTATTTCTTTCCCTTGGCGGGAGCGGCTGCGGCGCCTCCGGCCTTGGGCTTCTTGACGCCGTACAAGGACCGGCTCTGCTTACGGCCTTCAACGCCGGAAGTGTCCAAGGTCCCACGGATGATATGGTAGCGCACGCCCGGAACGTCCTTTACGCGGCCGCCGCGGATGAGGACGATGGAATGCTCTTGCAGGTTGTGGCCTTCACCCGGGATGTAGCAGGTCACTTCCATCTTGTTGGAAAGACGCACGCGGGCGATCTTGCGCAAGGCGGAGTTGGGCTTCTTGGGGGTGGTGGTGTATACTCGGGTGCAAACGCCGCGCTTTTGCGGGCTGCCCATCAAGGCGGGGGCCTTGCTCTTGGCGACTTGCTTCTGACGCCCTTTGCGGATCAATTGGCTGATAGTGGGCACTGTGTCGAGTTCTCCGTTTTTTTCCGATGAGTGGTGAAGATTAGTTAAACAAGTCTTGATCCGTCAAGGGCTTAGGACCCTGGAAGCCCCGAATTACGGGGTTTTCCAGGGGTCAGAGGCCTTTGGCCGGGTCGCTCGACTTACGCGGGGCCGCTTTCGTTGGCCAACATGGGCTCCTGGCCCTGGGCTTCCGGTGCGCTGTGCGTTTCGCCGATTTCGGCCATGGAATGGATCTCTTCCGTTTCCGCGTCCAAATCGCGGATGCGGATGGCGTTGACCATGACGTTGCCGGTCCCCGAAGGAATCAGGCGGCCCATGATCACGTTCTCCTTGAGGCCTTCCAGCTTGTCGATCTTGCCGGCGATGGCGGCATTGGTCAGCACCTTGGTGGTTTCCTGGAAGGACGCCGCCGAGATGAAGCTGTCGGTACCCAAGGAGGCCTTGGTGATGCCGAGCAACATGGGACGGAAGCTGGCGGCGCGCAAGCCCTGGTTCACCACGCGGAGATTCTCTTCGCGGATGCGGGCCTTGGAGATTTCCTCGCCTTCCAGCAGCTCGGTGTCGCCCGGGTTCTCGACCGCGACCTTACGCAACATCTGGCGCACGATGCTCTCGATGTGCTTATCGGAAATGGTCACGCCCTGGAGCCGGTACACGGCCTGGATTTCTTCCACCAGGTACCGCTGCACGGCGGCGTCGCCGGCGATGTGCAGGATATCATGGGGATCGATGGGACCGTCGCAAAGCTTGTCGCCGGAACGGACGCGGTCGCCCGGATGCACGGTGACGTGCTTGCCGCGGGGAATCAGGTAGGATTCCTTCACGTCGCCGTCTTCGATCATGATGCGCTGCTGTCCGCGTTCCACTTCGCCGAAGGCCACGATGCCGTCGATGGCGGACACGACCGCCGGGGACTTGGGACGGCGGGCTTCGAACAATTCAGCCACGCGGGGCAGACCGCCCGTGATGTCGCGGGTCTTACCGGCGGCGCGGGCGATTTTCACGATGGCTTCGCCGGCGAACACGGTGTCGCCGTGCTTGTACTGCAGGTACGCGTTCTCGGGAACGGCGTAGCGGCCGAGCTTGGTCTTGCCGTCCGGATCCATGATGACCACGTGCGGATGCAGCTTGGCGCGCTTGTCGCGGATGACGCGGAGGCGTTCCATGCCGGTGGTGTCATCGTACTCGGTCACGTAGGTGACGCCGTCCTTGAGGCCGTCGAATTCGATGATGCCGGCGCTGCGGGTGATGATGAGGGTGTTGTACGGATCCCATTCGAACATGAGCGCGCCGGCCTTGACCTGGGCGCCGTCCTTCACCTTGAGCAGGGCGCCGTAAGGCACCACGTAGCGGACCTTGGTGATTCCGTGTTCGTCGAGCAGGGACATTTCGCCCGAGCGGCTCACGACCACGTCATCGCCCTTCTTGTTCTGGACCGTTTCCACGTCGCGCAAGGTGATCTTGGAATCCCACTTGGCCTTCTTCACGGATTCCGCGGTCATGCGCGAAGCCGCGCCGCCGATATGGAAAGTACGAAGCGTAAGCTGAGTACCCGGTTCGCCGATGGACTGGGCGGCCATGACGCCGACGGCTTCGCCGATGTCGATCATGCGGCCGTTGGCCAGGTTGCGGCCGTAGCACTTGCCGCACACGCCGCGCAGGGCTTCGCAGGTCAGCACGGAACGGACCTTCACGCTTTCGATGCCGGCCTGGCTGATCTTCTCGGCGATTTTTTCGTCGAAGAGGTCGCCGGCATGGCAGATGACCGCATCGCTCACGGGATGGTAGACATCGTCGCAAGCCACGCGGCCGAGGATCTTGTCGGAGAGCGGGACCACGATGTCTTCGCCTTCCGTCGTGTCGGTCATGTCGAGGCCGAGCACGGTGCCGCAATCCTCTTCGTTCACGACCACGTCCTGCGCCACGTCGACGAGGCGGCGGGTCAGGTAACCGGCGTCAGCGGTCTTCAGAGCCGTATCCGCGAGACCCTTGCGGGCGCCGTGGGTGGAAATGAAGTACTCCAACACGTTCAGGCCTTCGCGGAAGCACGAGAGAATCGGGTTCTCGATGATTTCGTGTCCCGTGATTTTCTTCTGGGGCTTGGCCATAAGGCCGCGCATGCCTGAGAGCTGTTTGATCTGCTCGCGGCTACCGCGGGCGCCGGACACGGCCATCATGTACACGGGATTGAATCCGTCGCGATCCTGGGCCAGCTTCTCGTACACGAGCGTGGCCACATCGTTGGTGGTATGCGACCACAAATCGATGATCTGATTGTAGCGCTCGCCGTCCGTGATGACGCCGTTCTCGTAGAGCTCGGCGACCTTGTCGGCCTTGACCTTGGTGCCCTTGATCATCTCGTACTTCTCGGGGGGGATGATCATGTCGCTGATGGCCACGGTCATGCCGCCCTTGGTCGCCCACTTGAAACCCGTCTCCTTGATTTGATCGAGGAAGACGCAAGTGCGTTCGTTGCCGGCGATGCGGAAATACTTGTCGATGGTGGCCGAGATGGTCTTCTTGTCGAAGTTCTTGTTCTGGTAACCCAGTTCCTTGGGGATGATCTGGTTGAAGATGGCGCGGCCGACCGAGGTCGCGATGAGCACGCCGTTGATCAGGACCTTGACCGGAACATGGAGTTCCACGCCGCCCGCTTCCAGGCAGGCCACGGCTTCATCCACGCTGGAGAACATCTTGCCCGTGCCCTTGCCCGAGGTCTTCATGGCCGTCAGGTAGTAGCAACCGAGCACGATATCCTGGGAAGGCACCGCGATGGGCTGGCCCGACGCGGGATGCAGGATGTTGTTCGAGGACATCATGAGGATGCGGCACTCGAGCTGGGCCTCGAAGGACAGGGGCAGATGGATGGCCATCTGATCACCGTCGAAATCGGCGTTGAAGGCGGTGCAGACCAGGGGATGCAGGCGGATGGCCTTGCCTTCCACCAGCTTGGGATAGAAAGCCTGGATGCCCAGACGATGCAGGGTCGGAGCGCGGTTCAGCAGCACCGGGTGATCGTCGATGATTTCCTCAAGGATGTCCCAGACTTCGGGGCGTTCCTTTTCCACGAACTTCTTCGCGGACTTGACGGTGTGCACGAAACCCTTCTCTTCCAGCTTCTGGATGATGAAGGGCTTGTACAACTCGAGGGCCATGGGCTTGGGCAGGCCGCACTGGTGGATCTTCAGATCCGGGCCCACCACGATCACAGAACGGCCCGAATAATCGACGCGCTTGCCGAGAAGATTCTGGCGGAAGCGGCCCTGCTTGCCTTTCAGCAGTTCGGACAGCGACTTGAGGGGACGGCGGTTTTCGCCCTTAACGGAGAAGGTGCGGCGGCCGTTGTCGAACAACACGTCGACGGCTTCCTGGAGCATGCGCTTTTCGTTGCGCAAAATGACTTCGGGAGCCTTGATGTCGATGAGCTTCTTCAACCGGTTGTTGCGGTTGATGACGCGACGGTACAGATCGTTCAGATCGGAGGTGGCGAAACGGCCGCCTTCGAGGGGAACCAGCGGGCGCAAGTCAGGGGGAATGACCGGCAGCACGTCCAGGACCATCCACTCGGGGCGGTTCGGGGACTTGCGGAAGGCTTCCACGACCTTGAGACGCTTGAGCAGTTCCTGCTTGCGCTGGGAGCTGGTCTCGTCCTTGATGCGCTTGCGCATGTCGCCGGACAGGGTTTCCGGATTCAGCTCGGCGAGGAGCTGCTTGATCGCGGAGGCGCCCATCTTGGCGTCGAAGTGGCGGCCCTCGTCCTCGAGATCGATGTATTCGTCTTCCGAGATGAGCTGGCCGAGCTTGAGGTCCGTGTCGCCCGGATCCAGGACGATGTAGGATTCATAGTAGATCACGCGTTCGAGGTTCGTGACGGACATGCCGAGCAGCGATCCGATCACGGAGGGCAGGGACTTGAAGAACCAGATGTGGACGACGGGCACGGCCAATTCGATATGGCCCATGCGCTCGCGGCGCACCTTGGAATGGGTGACTTCCACGCCGCAACGGTCGCAGACGACGCCGCGATAGCGGATGCGCTTGTACTTGCCGCAGGAGCATTCCCAGTTCTTCACCGGTCCAAAAATGCGTTCGCAGAACAGTCCGTCCTTCTCAGGCTTGAAGGAGCGGTAGTTGATGGTTTCCGGCTTCGTGACTTCGCCGTACGACCAGCCCCGCACCACGTCGGGAGAAGCCAGCTGAATGCTGATGGCTTCTTTGTCCTGGACTTCGGAGGAGTTCTCGAAAAATTCGTTCATTATGCTCTCCTGGACTCTATTTCCGCTCGCCGTTTATCTCTCGTTCGATCCCGTCCCCGATTTTGCGGGGCTCCGGAATCAAGGGGGCCGGCCACCCGGCCACGCCCCCTGCTCAATCACAGCACCGGGTTTCCTTCAATTTGCACTTTGCATTTTGCAATTTGCATTTTGACTTCCACCCCGGAAGACCTCGTTAGACGAGCTCTTCTTCTTCCTGCATGAACTTGACGTCCAGGCAGAGGGCTTGCATTTCCTTAATCAACACGTTGAAGGACTCGGGCACGCCGGGACGCGGCGCGTTCTCGCCCTTGACGATGGCTTCGTAGATCTTCGAACGACCCATGACGTCATCGGACTTGACCGTGAGCATTTCCTGCAGGGTGTAGGCCGCCCCGTAGGCTTCCAGGGCCCAGACTTCCATTTCGCCGAAGCGCTGGCCGCCGAACTGGGACTTGCCGCCCAGGGGTTGCTGCGTGACGAGGGAGTAGGGACCGATGGAGCGCGCATGGATCTTGTCATCGACCAAGTGGCCGAGCTTGAGCATGTACATGATGCCCACGCAGACTTCGTTGTTCAGGCGTTCGCCGGTACGGCCGTCGAAGAGAACGGTCTTGCCGGTCACGGGAAGTTTGGCTTCCTTCAGGGCTTCCAGGATGTCCTCGTAGCTCGCGCCATCGAACACGGGCGTCGCGATCTTGATGCCGAGCGCCCTAGCGGCCCAGCCCAGATGCGTTTCCAGAACCTGTCCCACGTTCATGCGCGAAGGCACGCCGAGGGGATTCAGCAGGATCTGGACCGGTTCGCCGTTGGGCATGAAGGGCATGTCCTCGACCGGAACGATCTTGGAAATGACGCCCTTGTTGCCGTGGCGTCCCGCCATCTTATCGCCCACCGCGATGCGGCGCTTCTTGGCGATATAGATCTTGACCAGCTGCAGCACGCCGGGCTTGAGCTCGTCGCCGCGGATGATCTTGTCGATTTCCTTGTCGAGCTCGTCTTCGAGGCGGAAGATCATTTCGTTGGCGCTATGCAGCACCTTCTCCGCGGTCTTGTTCGACTTCTCATCCGTGGTCAGGCCGTCCGGCACGTTGACGTCGGAGAAGTTGATCTTCTGCAGCGCCTTGTCCGTAAACTTCTTGCCCTTGCCGATGATGAGCTCGTTGGTCGATCCGTCGCGGATTTCCTGCGAGTCCTTGCCGTCCAAGAGCTCCAGGAGCTTCTTGTCGCGGGCGGTCGTGATCTCCTGGATACGGGCCGACATTGTTGCCCGCAGTTCATCGATCCGATCCTTATCGCTCTTCTTGGTCTTCTTATCGCGTTCCTTGCGCGAGAACACGCGCGTCTCGACGACGATGCCCTTCATGCCCGGAGGGGCCTTGAGGGAGCTGTCTCTGACGTCGCCCGCTTTCTCGCCGAAGATGGCGCGCAGCAGGCGTTCTTCCGGGGACAGTTCGGTTTCGCCCTTAGGCGTGACCTTGCCGACCAGGATGTCGCCCGCGTCCACTTCCGCGCCGACCCGGATGATGCCGGCTTCGTCGAGGTTGCGGAGGGATTCTTCCGAGACGTTCGGGATTTCCCGGGTCAGCTCTTCGGGACCGCGCTTGGTGTCCCGCACTTCCAGCTCATACTCTTCGATATGGATGGAGGTGAAGGTGTCCTTCTTCGCGAGCTCTTCCGAGATGATGATGGCGTCTTCGTAGTTGTAGCCGTTCCAGGGCAGGAATCCGATGAGGATGTTCTTGCCCAAGGCCAGTTCGCCCTGCCAGGTGCTGGAGCCGTCGGCGAGCACATCGCCCTTCTTGACGGCCTGGCCCACCTTGATCAACGCACGCTGGTTGATGCAGGAGTCCTGGTTGGAACGTTCGAACTTGCGCAGGTTGTAGGTATCGTACTCGGGCACGTCCAGGAAGTCCGTGACCAGCTTGCCGGCCTCTTCGCGCTTGATGACCACGCTGCGGGCATCCACGCTGTGGATCACGCCGCTGTGGGTTGCGACGACCATGGCGCCGGAATCGTAGGCGGCCTTGCCTTCCAGGCCGGTTCCCACGTAAGGGGAATCGGGGACGAGGAGGGGCACGGCCTGGCGCTGCATGTTGGAGCCCATCAGCGCGCGGTTGGCATCATCATGTTCCAGGAACGGGATAAGGCCGGCGGCGATGGAAACCAGCTGCTTGGGCGAAACATCCATGAGCTGCACGGTGTCGCGGCCGACCAGGGGGAATTCGCCCTGCTTACGCACAATCACGTAGTCGTTCACGAACTTGTTCTTAGCGTCGATGATCGTGGAAGCCGGCGCCACGTGGTACTCGTCTTCCTGATCGGCGGTGAGGTAGATGACCTCGTCGCTGACCACGCCGTTCTTGACCTTGCGGTACGGCGTTTCGATGAAGCCGAACTGGTTCACCTTGGCGTAGGCGGCCAAGGACGAGATCAGGCCGATGTTCGGGCCTTCCGGCGTTTCGATCGGGCACAGGCGGCCGTAATGGGAATGATGCACGTCGCGGACTTCGAATCCGGCGCGCTCGCGGGTCAGACCGCCAGGTCCAAGTGCCGACATACGGCGCTTGTGGGTCAGCTCGGCCAGCGGATTCATCTGATCCATGAATTGGGACAACTGCGACGATCCGAAGAAGGTCGAAATGACCGTCGAGACCGTGCGGGCGTTGACCAGATCCTGGGGCGTGATTTCTTCCGTGTCGCGCAAGCTCAGGCGCTCGCGGATGGTACGCGCCATGCGGGTGAGGCCCAACGAGAACTGGTTGCCCAGCAGCTCGCCGACCGACCGGACGCGGCGGTTGCCCAGATGATCGATATCGTCCAGGTATCCCTCTTGCAGGAACAACGAGACGAGATAACGCATGATGGCGATGAAGTCGTCCTTCGTCATGGTCATGGTCTCCATCGGGACCTTGAGCTTCAGACGGGAGTTCATGCGGTAACGGCCCACTTCGCCCAAGTCGTAGCGCTTGTCGTCGAAGAACAGGCGCTCAAGAAGCGTCTTTGCTGTCTGCACATTGGGGGGATCGCCGGGGCGGATCAGGGAGTAGATGCGGAAGAGGGCTTCCTCTTCGTTCGAGGTCGGATCCGCGGACAGGGTGTTGTGCAACAGAGGGTTGCTCTCGACATCCTTGATGATCTTGATCTTCTTGAACCCGAGTTCGCTGATCTTCTTGGCGATCACGGGGGTGATTACGGTGTTGGCCTCGGCGATCATTTCGCCGGTGTCCTTGTCGACCAGATCCTCGAAAAGGACCTTGTCTTCGATATTGGCGTATTCCTTGGTGACGGTCAGGTCTTCGGCTTCATAGAAAAGCTTGACCAGGTCCTGGTTGCGCGAGAATCCGATGGCGCGCAGGAGGATGGTGGCGGGAATCTTGCGGCGGCGATCGATGTTGATGTACATCGCTTCGTTGACGTCGACGAGGAACTCCACCCACGAGCCGCGATACGGGATCACGCGCGCCTTGAGCAGGCGCTTGCCGTTGGGATGGGTCTCTTCGTCGAAGCTCACGCCCGGCGAACGGTGCAGCTGCGATACGATCACGCGCTCGGCGCCGTTGATGATGAACGTGCCGTTCTGGGTGATCAGGGGAAGATCGCCGATGTACACGTCGTTCGTGATCTTTTCGACGAACTTTCGCTCTTCGCCTTCGCCTTCGAAGATGTTGAGGCTCAAGGTGGCCTTTAGCGGCGCCGCGAACGTCATGCCGCGCTTCTGGCATTCCTCGATGGAGTACTTGGGCACTCCCAGGGAATAGCCCTCGAACTCCAAGGAATACATTTCCTTGATATCCGTGATGGGAAAGACTTCCGCGAAAATCTTCTGAAGCCCCTCATTCTTGCGCTCCTTGGGGAGCGTTCCCTGCTGGATGAAGCGGTTGAATGAATTCACCTGCACATCGAGCAGGTAGGGCAGTTCCATATTGAACCGACTCGAGGAGTATGTCCGTCTTTCCACTGAAAAGCTCCGATCCCTTAAAAGTTCCCGCGCCGGTCAATCATTACCGGCGACGCCATCTTAAAAACGGAAAAACGCCTGCCCGCAACCGCGGGCAGGGCGTACGATTTTTTCCTTACATGGAAGGAAAAAGTCCTCAAGATTACTTCAGGCTTACCTTGGCGCCGGCTTCCTCGAGTTCCTTCTTCCACTTTTCGGAGTCGGCCTTGTTCACGGCTTCCTTCACGGTCTTGGGCGCGCCGTCGACAAGGGCTTTGGCTTCCGCCAGGCCCAGGCCGGTGATAGCGCGGACGACCTTGATGACGCCGATCTTCTTCTCGCCGGCGCTTTCGAGCACGACGTCGAATTCGGTCTTCTCAGCGGCGGCTTCGGCGCCGGCTGCGCCAGCGGCGGGGGCGGCCATCACGGCGGCAGCCGCGGCGGCTTCCAGGCCGTAGGTGTTCTTCAGGTAATCCGACAGTTCCTTGGCCTGGAGCAGGGAGAGGGCCACGATCTTATCGCCGAGGTCCTTTACGATTGCAGTAGCTTCCGACATTTAAATATCCTCCGAAATTGTTTCTGAAAATTTGTTCGTTTAAAAATTCGTTTTTTGATTCTCTTCGGCCTGTTCCCTATTGGAAGAAGCGTCCGCCAGGGTAGCACCTAAGTTACGTTGACCTTAAGTTCTATTGAGCGCCTCCCTCCAACTTCTCGATTTGGGCCTTGATCTGGCCCGCGATTGCCGAACCGGGTCCTTTGAGGATGCCCAGCAGCTTCTGACCCGGCCCGAGCGCCAGGGAAACAACGGAAGCCTGCAGTTCGCGCTTGCCCGGCATTTTGGCCAGGACCGCGAGCTGATTGCCTGGATAGGCGGCTCCGTCGATGGAGACGACCTTGACCGGAAGCACGCCTTCGTTGGCCTTGTGGAATTCCACCAGGGCCTTCGCCGGCGCCATCGGATCCTGATCGTCCGAGAAAATCACGGCCGTGGGGCCGACGAGGTGGCTGTCCAGCCCCTTGATTCCCGCTCCCGCGAGGGCGCGCTTGATGAGGGTGTTTTTCGCCACCTTCATCTTCATGCCCTTCTTGCGAAGGCTGGAACGCAGTCCCGTTACGGTTTGCACCGTGACGCGGCTGAAATCCGCGATATAGACGCCGGGGAAGGACTTGAAGCCGGCTTCAAGTTCCGCGATCACGGCACTTTTCTTTTCGATGGTTTCTGATGTCATGTTCTGCCTCTTACCTTGCTACGGCCTTGTCCACGCGCACACCCGGGGACATGGTCCCGGCGATGGTGATGCTGCGGACATAGACGCCTTTGGATGTGGGAGGCTTGGCCTTGACGACCGCATCGATGAGGGTCGTGGCGTTCTCAACCAGCTGTTCGGCCGTGAAAGAGACTTTGCCGACCGGCGCATGGACGTTGCCGCCCTTGTCGACGCGGAACGCGATTTTGCCTGCCTTGAGTTCCTTGATGACCTGCGCCACGTTCATGGTGACGGTTCCGGCCTTGGGGCTCGGCATCAGGCCGCGGGGACCGAGAACGCGGGCGATGCGGCCTACGAGGGGCATCATGTCCGGGGTCGCGATCACCTGATCGAAGTCCATCCAGCCGCCCTGGATCTTGGTCACCAGCTCCTCGGCTCCGACATAGTCGGCTCCGGCGGCGGTGGCGGCCTTTTCCAGTTCGCCCTTGCAGAACGCGAGCACGCGGACTTTTTTTCCGGTGCCATGGGGCAGCACGACGTTTCCGCGCACGACTTGCTCGGAATACTTCGGGTCTACGCCCAGATTCATGTGGACTTCGAGGGACGAATCAAACTTGGTTTTGATTCCGCCCTTCAAAATCGTCACAGCCTCGGAGATTGGGTACTCCTTGGACCGATCAATCTTCTCGGCCAGGCTGCGGTAGTTTTTGCTTTTCTTCATTGCTCCTACCTTTCCTTGGGTTGATGTTTCCGGGTCTACGTCGCGAGGGTCATCTGCAGGTTACCGTGGTCCGCCGCTTGCGCGGTTTCCCACCTTTCCCTCCAGGAGTCCCGTTCCGGGGTTTCCGGGACACTCCATCGCGCCGGTTTTCTTATCCGACTTTTTTTATCCGACTCTCGTTCGGCCGTTAGCCGACGATTTCCAATCCCATGCTCTTGGCGGTGCCGGCAACCATGCTGCAGGCGGATGCGAGATTGGACGTGTTGAGATCGGGCATCTTCATCTTGGCGATGTCCTCGATCTGCTTCGCCGTAACCTTGCCGACCTTCTTGCGGTTCGGTTCGCCGGAACCCTTCTCCAGGCCCAGGGCCTTCTTGAGAAGATCCGGGACCGGCGGGGTCTTGGTGATGAAGCTGAAGCTGCGATCGGCGTACACCGTGATCACAACCGGGATGACATATCCCTTTTTGTCCTGGGTCGACGCGTTGAACGCCTTGCAGAACTCCATGATGTTCAACCCGCGCTGGCCCAAAGCGGGACCGATCGGCGGGGAAGGATTGGCGGCGCCGGCAGGCACCTGCAGCTTGATGTATCCGGTAATTTTCTTGGCCACTGTCGCTCCTGAATCGTCTTATCTGTTTACTGGCTGGTCCCGATTGGTCCTGGCTATAGAAGCTTTCGCCTAGACCGAATCCACCTGCACGAAATCCAATTCCACCGGCGTGGAGCGTCCGAAAACGCTGACCATCACCTTCAACTTGCCCTTTTCGGGGTTGATTTCCTCGACGACGCCGTCGAAATCCTTGAAAGGCCCGTCCTTGATGCGGACCTTTTCGCCGCTCGTGAACGGAATCTCCACGACGCCGGTATCCGTGGTCTCGACCGCGGTCTGTCCCAGGATGCGGTCCACCTCGCTCTTGCGGAGCGGTTGGGGCTTGCCGACGCCGACGAAATGCGTGACGCCCGGGATGTCCGTGACGTAATGCATCGTGTCCTTGGTCATCTCCATCTCAACCAGCAGATAGCTGGGGTAAAACTTCTTGTCCCTCGTGGTCTTCTTGCCCTTTTGGACAGTC
>Ga0209515_10005047_pt1 | contig 17380 bp, 17 predicted proteins | sample Subgroupgradi54m_FD_187454 | JGI IMG/M metagenome (GOLD analysis project Ga0209515, IMG submission 187454) | Subsurface groundwater microbial communities from S. Glens Falls, New York, USA - GMW60B uncontaminated upgradient, 5.4 m (SPAdes)... ...
CTCTGCCGCACGCGAAGTACGCGATTCCCGTCTACTCCCTGGTCTGCACCGCCGAGGCGAGCTCGAACCTCGCGCGGTACGACGGCGTGAAGTACGGCTATCGATCTCCCGCGGCGAAAGACGAAAGTCTCAAGACGATGTACAGCCGCACGCGCGAAGAAGGCTTCGGCCCCGAGGTGAAGCGGCGCATCATGCTCGGCACGTACGTGCTCAGTGCGGGCTATTACGACGCGTTCTACCTGAAAGCGCAGCAGGTGCGGACGCTGCTCCGCCGCGACTACGAGCAGGCCTACGAGCGCGTGGACGTGATTGCGATGCCGACGAGCCCGACACCGCCGTTCCGGCTGGGCGAGAAGACGGGAGATCCACTGCAGATGTATCTCGCCGACGTCTTCACCGTCAGCGCGAACCTTGCGGGGCTGCCGGGCATCAGCGTGCCGTGCGGCTTTTCGAGCGAGGGGCTGCCAATCGGCTTTCAGTTGATGGGCAGGATGTTCGACGAAGCGACGCTCCTGCGCGTGGCGGACGCGTATGAGCGCACGACGGACTGGCACACGCGGAATCCCGCCTGACTCCCAACCTCCAACTCCCAACTCCCAAGGCGCCTAACGGCCGGGAAGCGTGATGTCGTCTCGAAAAATCGGCTGGATGCCGGTCAGCGCCTGGCTGATTCCACTCTGATCGTCGGCCGGCGCCACGATGATCACCTCGCCGGGCGGCTTCAGCGCCTGCGCCAGCGCCGCCAGCCCCGGCGCGCGGACGCCGTCGTCATTGCTGATCAGGATGCGGTACGGCGCGGCCTGCTGCGCGGTGGCGGGCGCGAAGAGGCACACCGCGACCAGTGCGAGGAAGAACAGAAGAGCGCTTCGCTTCATGGAAGAAGCGTAGCGCAGGTCAACGTTCGGGGGCTTTCGGCGGCGCGGGGACTTCGTAGAGCACGAGGTTGCGACGGACTTCCTCCATCGCGATGCGCTCGGCCTTGTGCGGGAGCGGCCGTCCAACTTCACCCGCCTCGAGCGCCTCATCCAGACGGATGACTGCGCCGCGCCGGAGCTGCTTGGCGCGCATGGCGGCGACGTCGACGAAGAGGAAGCGGCTCTCGATCGGTGTCGCCTTCGGTCTGGGGGCGGGTGGAGTGTCGAGCTCGGCTGGGGGATCCAACACGTCATCCATAGACCCCCCAGCCTAGCATGGTTGCGTTACGCCGCGACGTCGACGTTGATCGTACGCGGCTTGGCTTCCTCGCGGTACGGGAGCTTCACCGTCAGGACGCCGTTCCTGTATTCGGCGCTCACCTTGGTGGGATCCACCGTGTTCGGCAGCGTGAACGAGCGGCGGAACTGCCCGTAGCTGCGCTCGATGCGGCGGTACCGGTCTTCCTTCACCTCGCCCGAGAACTTCTTCTCGCCGCGAAGCGTGAGCGTGTTGTGCTCGACGGTGACGGTGATGTCCTCGCGGGTCATGTCCGGCAGTTCCGCCTTGATGACGATGTCGTGCCCGTCGGTTTCGTAGACATCGACCGGCGGCATCCAGTTGCCACGGGGCGCCATGTCTTCATCGCGAAAATAAACGATAGCCATTGTTGTCTCTTCTCCTTTATGCATCGACGACTTCGCCGTCTTTGACTTCTTCTTCCTGCTGAGGCCTGGGCCCTTCCTGTGCCCTGGGCCCTGAGCCCTGAGCCCTGTAGAGTTGCTCGGCCATCGCGTGTGACGCCTTCTGCAATACGTCGGTCGCGCGCCGGATCGCCTCGAGGTCGTCCGCCTTGGCCGCGTCGCGCAGCGTCGAGATCGCGCGCTCGATGCGGCTCGCGTCGGTCGCGGGCAGCCGATCGCGGTTCTCGCTGACGGTCTTCTCGACCGCGTAGGCCAGCGAGTCCGCCTGGTTGCGCGCGTCGATCAGCTCGCGCCGGGTCTTGTCCTCCGCCGCGTGCGCCTCCGCGTCCCTCACCATCCGGTTGACGTCGTCCTTGTTGAGACCCGACGACCCGGCAATGGTGATCTTCTGTTCCTTGCCCGTCGCCATGTCCTTCGCGGACACGCTGACGATGCCGTTGGCGTCGATGTCGAACGAGACCTCGACCTGCGGCACGCCGCGCGGCGCGGGCGGCAGGCCCACGAGATGGAAGCGGCCGAGCGTGCGGTTGTCGCGCGCGAACTGGCGCTCGCCCTGCAGCACGTGCACTTCGACGCTCGTCTGGTTGTCCGCAGCGGTCGAGAAGACTTCGCTCTTCCGCGTCGGGATCGTCGTGTTGCGCGTGATGAGGGTCGTCATCACCCCGCCGAGCGTCTCGATGCCGAGCGACAGCGGCGTCACGTCGAGCAGCAGCACGTCCTTGACCTCTCCCTTGAGGACGCCGCCCTGGATCGCCGCGCCGACCGCCACCACTTCGTCGGGATTCACACCCTTGTGCGGCTCCTTGCCGAAGTACTCCTTCACGAGCTGCTGGATCTTCGGCACGCGCGTCGAACCGCCGACGAGCACGATCTCGTCGATGTCCGACGGCTTCACGCCCGCGTCCGCGAGCGCCTGCCTGACCGGCTCCATCGAGCGCTGCAGCAGATCGCCGACGAGCTGCTCGAACTTCGAGCGCGTCAGCTTCATCTGCAGGTGCTTGGGACCGCTCTGATTCGCCGTGATGAACGGCAGGTTGATGTCGGTCTCGATGACGGTGGACAGCTCGATCTTCGCCTTTTCCGCCGCTTCCTTCAGGCGCTGCACGGCCATCCGGTCCGTGCTGAGATCGACGCCGTCGCTCCGGCGGAATTCCGCCACCATCCAGTCGATCACGCGCTGATCGAGATCGTCGCCGCCGAGATGCGTGTCGCCGTTGGTCGCCTTGACCTCGACGATCCCCTCACCCACCTCGAGGATCGAGATGTCGAAGGTGCCGCCGCCGAAGTCGTAGACGGCAATCGTTTCGTCCTTCTTCGTATCGAGCCCGTACGCCAATGCCGCCGCGGTCGGCTCGTTGACGATGCGGAGGACGTTGAGGCCGGCGATCCTGCCGGCGTCCTTCGTCGCCTGCCGCTGCGCGTCGTTGAAGTACGCGGGGACGGTGATGACCGCGTCCGTCACCTTCTCGCCAAGGCAATCCTCGGCCGCGGTCTTCAGCTTCTGAAGAATCATCGCGGAGATTTCGGGCGGCGAGTACTTCTTGTCCCTGACCTCGACCCACGCGTCGCCGTTGTCCGCCTTCACGACCTGGTACGGCACGCGCGATGCCTCCTGCGAGACTTCGCCATGCGTCCGGCCCATGAAGCGCTTGATTGAGAAAACTGTGTTCTCGGGGTTGGTGACGGCCTGGCGCTTTGCGACCTGACCGACCAGCCGCTCACCGTCTTTCGTGAATCCGACAACGGACGGCGTGGTGCGCCCGCCCTCCTGGTTCACGATGACGGCGGGCTCCCCGCCTTCCATGACCGCGACAACCGAGTTGGTCGTGCCGAGGTCGATTCCAATAACTTTGCTCATGTCGTTTGCTCCCGATGTGGAATTCTAGCATCATATGAGTGTATATCAAGCATTTAATCTAATGTTATTAGACTCATATTAAGTCACCGAGTTTCAAGGGCGATTGCCCACACGAGCTGTTCTCCCGCCGAGGTCCCCTGCCGAATTGCCGGGCTTCAGAGTCGCGCTTGGCTCACCGAAGCCGGCCTTGGCTCGCCGAAGCCGAAGGCGAAGCCGGCCTTGGCTCGCCGAAGCCCGAAGGCGAAGGCGGCCGTGAGAACATAGGGACCGCGCACCTGGCGCTCATGGCGCAGTTTTCTTTCATCCCGTCCGCCGAAGTCAGCGACCTTGCCGAAGATATCCGCGAGATCTTCGAGGAGCTCGCCGCCACGCTGAAGAACGACCAGCGGGCGTATTCCGGCGAGTGTCATCCCCCGCTCGACGTGCTCGAGACCGACGATGCCGTGGAAGTGGTGATGGATGTGTCCGGCGTGGCGCCCGGCGCGGTGCGCGTCGTGTTCAGAGCGGGCGTGCTGCTCATCGCCGGAGAGAAAGCCCCACCGATGGTGAGAGGGTCGCAGGCATTTCATCTCGTCGAGCGCGAGTTCGGGCGCTTTGCGCGAGGCGTGCGCCTCAATGGCGCCTTCGACGTGCCGCGCAGCCGCGCGACGATCCGTGACGGTGAGCTGTCGATCGTGCTGCCGAAGCACGACGATCGCCGCGGCCGCGCGCATCGCATCGCGATCACCACGGACGGCGACCGCCCGGCATGAACATCCTGTTCATCGGCGACATCGTCGGACGCCCCGGGCGCGATCTCGTGCACAAAGGCCTCCGGGGCCTTGTCGAGCATCACGGCATCGACCTCGTCATCGCGAACGCGGAAAACTCCGCCGCCGGCTTCGGCATCACGCGTGACATCGGCGACACGCTGCTCGAATGGGGCGTCGACGTGATGACGTCCGGCAATCACATCTGGGACAAGAAGGAAGCGCTCGAGTACATCGCCACCGAGCCGCGGCTGCTGCGCCCGGCGAACTATCCGGCCGGCGTCCCGGGACGCGGGTCGTGCGTGGCGCAGACCGGCGACGGCCGCGCGGCGGGCGTCATCAACGTGATGGGACGCGTGTTCATGGTGGCCATCGACGATCCGTTCGCGGTCGCGCTGCGCGAGATCGAGGCGATCCGGCACCGCACGCGCATCATCGTCGTCGACATGCACGCCGAAGCGACGAGCGAGAAGATCGCGATGGGCTGGCATCTCGACGGCAAGGTCACCGCCGTCATCGGCACGCACACGCACGTGCAGACCGCGGACGAGCGGATCCTTCCCAACGGTACGGCGTACCTGACCGATGCGGGCATGACCGGGCCGCACGATTCGATCATCGGGATGGAGAAGGAGCCGTCGCTCGCGCGCTTCCTGAACGGGATGCCGTCGAAGTTCGAGCCGGCCACGGGGAATCCGCGGCTCAACGGCGTCGTCATCGAAGCCGACGACAAAACCGGCCGCGCGACGAAGATCACGCGCCTCAGCTATTCCGTACAGGACCTTGATGGACTCGCTCTTCGACCTGCCGTTCGAGGAACCCGGGCCTGAGGCGGAGCCGGCGAGACCGGCTCCTGTTCCCGTGACTCCGGAGCCGCGCCGCGTGCTCTCGGTCTCCGAGCTGACGGGCCGCATCCGTACGATCCTCGAGGAGCGCTTCATCGAGGTCTGGGTCGAGGGCGAACTCTCCAACTGCCGCGTGTGGAACACGGGCCACATGTACTTCACGCTCAAGGACGCGAGCGCGCAGATCAAAGGCGTGATGTTCCGCGTGGCGTTGAGCTACCTCCGTTTCAAACCGACGGATGGGCTTCGAGTCGTCGCTCGTGGGCGCGTCAGCGTGTACGGCCCGAAGGGCGAGTACCAGATCGTCTGCGAGCACCTGGAGCCCGAGGGGCTTGGCGCGCTGCAGCTGGCCTTCGATCAGCTCAAGGAGCGGCTCGCGCGCGAAGGGCTCTTCGACGAGCGGCGCAAGCGGCCGCTGCCCACGCTGCCGCGCAAGATCGGCGTCGTCACGTCACTCGACGGCGCCGCGGTGCGCGACATCATCAAGGTGCTGCAGCGCCGCTATGCCAACGTGCACATCGTGATCCGCCCGGCGCGCGTGCAGGGCGAAGGCGCGGCGCTGGAGATTGCGCGCGCGATGGCGGCCATCGGCAAGGTCAGAGGCGTTGACGTCGTCATCGTCGGCCGCGGCGGCGGATCGATGGAAGACCTCTGGGCGTTCAACGAGGAAGTCGTCGCGCGCGCGATTGCCGGCTGCCCGGTGCCGACGATCTCCGCGGTCGGCCACGAGACCGACTTCACGATCGCGGACTTCGTCGCCGATCTGCGCGCGCCGACGCCGTCGGCCGCGGCGGAGATGGTCGTCGCGCGCAAGGATGACGTCTGCGCGCGGATCGATCGACTGGCTCACGGCGTCGAGGCGGCGATGACGGACCGCCTGCATCGCGCGGACGCGCGTCTCCGATCGCTCGAGCGACGCCCCGGCTACGCTGGATTTCCGGCACGCGTCGCGCTGCGCGGCCGTCGCGCCGACGATCTGTCGCACGATCTGATTGACGCGCTGCGGGCGAGGCTCTCGATGTGCGATCGCGCCTACCGGGACCTGCGGCTGAAGCTCGAGCAATTCGACGTTCGGCGCCGCTTCGGCACGATCCGCACGCGGCTGGTCTCGGCCGACGGCCGTCTTCGGGCGTCCACCGAACGGCGTGTGCACACTGCCGACGCGCGCCTGCGCGGGGCGGCGGCGCGCCTCGAGAGCCTGAGTCCGCTGGCGGTGCTTGGCCGCGGCTACGCGGTGTGCTGGAATGCGGATCGCTCGGCGATCGTCCGCGATGCCGGCACAATCAAGGAGGGCGAGCGCGTCCACGTGAAGCTCGAACGCGGTGAATTGGATTGCACCGTAGCCGGCAGCCGGCCGCCGGCAGCGGGCGGCAGACACGAAGGCTAGTGCTGCTACACTCTGGGCTTCCGTTTGCTGCCAGCTGCGTGCTGCCAGCTGCCCGCTGACATGGATTCGACCATCAAAGACTTCGAGGCGGCGATCGCCGAGCTCGAAACCATCGTGAAGAAGCTCGAGGAAGGTGACCTTCCCCTCGAGACGTCGCTGCAGCTCTATGAGCGCGGTGTGCGCCTCTCCCGCTTCTGCCATGCGCAGCTCGAAGAGGCGGAAAAGCGGATCGAGATCCTCAACGACCGAGGCGAGCTGAAGCCTGCTCCCGCCAACTTCGGCGCCGACGACCCTTCGACCAGCTCAGGGTCGTCCCGAGCGCAGTCGAGGGACGGCGAGAGCGAAGGCCGCGGGCGGCGATGAACGCTGTCGAGGACCTGAAGCAGTACCTCACGTCACGCCGCTCCGAGATCGACGCCGCCCTTCTCGCCTTCCTCCCCTCCCCGCCCTCGTGTCCGGCGCCCGTCGCCGACGCGATGCGCTACAGCGTCACCGCCGGCGGCAAGCGGCTCCGTCCGATCCTCTGTCTGGCCAGCGCCGAGGCTGTCGGCGGAGATCGGCGCGCGGCGATGCCCACCGCGTGCGCGCTCGAGTTCATTCACACCTATTCGCTGATTCACGACGACCTTCCCGCGATGGACGACGACACGCTTCGCCGCGGCCGGCCGACACTCCACGTCGTGGCCGGTGAAGGGATGGCCATCCTCGCCGGCGACGGCCTGCTGACCGAGGCGTTCTCGCTGATGGCGCGCGAGCCTCGGAGCGACGATCCCGCCTTGCTCGCGCGCAAGGTGCGCATCATCGGGATCGTCGCCGCCGGTGCGGGCGCCGACGGGATGGTGGGCGGCCAGGCGATCGATCTCGCGTGCGTGACCCCCACGGCCGACGGCTCGCATCCGCCGCCGCTCGACGCCGGCGGGCTGCGCGCCATGCACGCGCGCAAGACGGGCGCTCTGATTCGAGCATCCGCGACCGCGGGCGCGGTGATGGGTGGCGGCAGCGATCGGCAGATCGACGCGATCGATCGCGCAGCCGCGGAGTTCGGTCTCGCGTTTCAGATCATCGACGACGTGCTGGATGTCGAAGGCGCGTCGGCGGACCTGGGGAAGACCGCCGGCAAGGATGCCGCCGCCGGCAAGCCGACCTATCCGGCGCTCTACGGACTCGCGGCGTCGCGGACGATGGCGAGCGAATGCCTCGAGCGCGCCGCCTCCGTGCTGCAGCGCGTCGACCTCGCCGACTCGCGGCTCCTGCAGATCGGACGCTGGATCGTCGAGAGATCGAATTAGGGTCAGACTCGCGAGTCGGGTTGTGCGCGAGTCAGACTCGAGTACGACACGACTCACGAGTCAGACTCGAGTACAACCCGACTCAAGGTTGCAGAATTTGCGCGTTCGTCTGGATCAGCTGGTGGTGGAAAGAGGCCTCGCGCCGTCGCGCGAGCGCGCACGCGCGCTCATCCTGGCCGGCCAGGTGAGCGTCGACGGACAGCCGCACACGAAGGCCGGCACCCAGATCGAAGCGTCCGCCGACGTCGCGCTGATTGCGCCCGACCATCCGTACGTCGGACGCGGCGGTCTCAAGCTCGCGCACGCGCTCGATACGTTCCAGATTGCGGTCGACGGACGCGAGGCGCTCGACATCGGCGCATCGACCGGCGGGTTCACCGACGTCCTGCTCAAGCGCGGCGCCGCGCGCGTCGTCGCCCTCGACGTCGGCCACGGCCAGATCGACTGGACGCTGCGCAACGATCCGCGCGTCGTCGTCATCGAGCACTTCAACGCGCGCCATCTCCAGCCGTCAGACCTGCCCGGCCCGGTCGACCTCGTGACGATCGACGTCTCGTTCATTTCGCTGCGTCAGATCCTGCCGGTGGTGCCGCCGGTGCTTCGCCGGGCCGCCGATGTCATCGCGCTCGTCAAGCCGCAGTTCGAAGCGGGACGCACCGAAGTGCGCAAGGGCGTGATTCGCGATGCCGGCGTACAGGCACGCGTCCTCGAGGACGTCTCCGCCGCGGCCCGTGAGGTAGGATTGAGCCCGGTGGCCTCGACGCCGTCGCCCATCACTGGCGCGAAGGGGAACGTCGAGTTCCTGCTCCACCTTCGCCCATGACCACGCCCGTCAACCGCGTCGGCATCGTCGCCAAGCATGGTCTGCTTGCCGCGTCCGAGCACCTCGCGGGCCTCGGCGCGTGGCTGCGCGAGCGGCGCATCGCCGCCGTCTACGAAACGGGGACCGCGTCGCTCGCGGGCGCGGCGGCACAGGGATCGACCGTCTCGCGCGAAGACCTTCCGACGGCTGTTGATCTGATCGTCGTGCTCGGCGGCGACGGCACGCTGCTCGCGATGGCCGACTGCATCGCGCAGGCGGGACTCGATATTCCGATCCTCGGCGTCAACTTCGGCAGCCTCGGCTTCCTGACCGAAATCCGGATCGACGAGCTGTTTCCGTCGCTCGAAGCCGTGGTCGACGGGAAGGCCACCTACGACGAGCGGCTGATGCTGGCGGCCACCGCGTCGCTCCGCGGCAAGGCGGATGAATCGCGCATCGTGCTCAACGACGTCGTTTTCACCAAAGGCGCGCTGTCGCGCATGATCGAGCTGTCGGTGTCGGTCAGCGGCCGGTTCGTGACCGGCGTCAAGGCGGACGGCCTGATCATCGCGAGCGCCACGGGATCGACCGCGTACAATCTCGCCGCCGGCGGACCCATCGTTCATCCATCGGTGGACGCGCTACTGCTCACGCCCATCGCGCCGCACACGCTCACCCATCGCCCCGTGGTCATTCCCGGCAGCGCCGTCGTCGAAGTGCGACCGGAAGCCGCCCATGGATCAGAGGACGTGTTCGTGACCTACGACGGGCAATACGGCTATGCCGTTCACCAAGGCGACGTCATCCGCGTGAAGAAGGCCGAGCGCGTGCTGCGGCTCGTCAAAGCGCCATCGAGAGACTACTTCGAGTTGTTGAGGGAAAAGCTCAAGTGGGGCGAACGGTAATGCAGCTCTCGTTTGCGGCCGCCACCGATCCCGGCCTGGTGCGGCAACGCAACGAGGACCGTTACGTGGCGGACGCCGAGCTCGCCTTCTTCGTCGTCGTGGACGGGATGGGCGGGCACGCCTCCGGCGAGATTGCGTCGACGACGGTGGCCGAAGCCGTTACCGCGTTCATCCGCGAAACGGCGCACGGTTCCGACAATACGTGGCCGTTCGGCATCGATCCCGCGCTGTCGCCGCAGGCCAACCGTCTGCAGGTGGCGATTCGCAGCGCCAACCGGCGTCTTGCCGGGCGCGTGCGCAAGGACGCCTCGCTTGACGGTACAGGGGCGACGCTGGCTGCGGCGTTGTTCGGCGACGGTCGGCTGACGGTCTCGAATGTGGGCGATTGCCGTGCATATCTGCTGCGCAGCGGAACCCTGACGCAGATCACGCGCGACCACTCGCTCGTAGCCGAGCAGGTGGCGCTCGGCCTGATCGACTCGAACGAGGCGAGGCACCATCCCCTCCGGCATGTCGTCACGCGCGCCGTGTCCGGGGACGCCGGGATAATCGTTGATATATGGGAGATGGACGTGGAACCCGCAGACCGTCTGCTTCTATGCTCCGACGGCATCCACGGGCTGCTCACTGATGCCGAGCTCGCCGGTTTGACGGGCATCGAGGGGCATTCTCTGCAGGATATCTGCACGATGCTCATCGATGCGGCCAACGGCCGTGGCGGACCCGATAACGCCACGGCCGTGCTCATCGAGGTGGGCTGAACGGTATAATCCGACCCCTACAGGACGAGGTTCGTGCCAGAGGTCCCATCGCAAATCGGCAAGTACACGGTGATCAGCCGCCTCGGCTCAGGCGGCATGGGAACGGTGTATCTGGGACGCGACCTCGAGCTGGACAGGCCGGTCGCGATCAAGGTCCTCCGCGACGAGATTCGCGACGACGAGGCTCTCGAGCGCTTCTTTCGTGAAGCCCGGGCGGCGGCCGCATTGCGGCACCCGAACATCATCACGATCTACAACACCGGCCAGCACGACCACCAGCCGTTCATCGCGATGGAATTCGTCGACGGCGTGCCGCTGACCGAGATCATCCGGCACGGAAGCCCGCTGACGCTGTCGGACAAGCTGTCGTACATCGATCAGATATGCGCGGGCCTGCATTTCGCGCATCGCGCCGGCATCGTCCATCGGGACATCAAGCCGGCAAACCTGATGGCCGACCGCGAGGGGGTCATCCGGATTCTCGATTTCGGGATCGCCCGGGTCGAAGGGTCGGGCATGACGCGTGACGGCATGATGATGGGGACGCTGAACTACATGTCGCCCGAGCAGATGCTCGGCCGTCCGGTCGATCACCGCAGCGACATCTTCGCGGTCGGTGCCGTCGCCTACGAAATCCTCTGCTATCAGCAGGCGTTCAGGGGCAGCTTGAACGACGGGCTGCTCCACCGGCTGCCGAACGAAGATCCGCCGCCGCTGACGGAGCTCTGCGCCGGTCTTCCCGACGATCTCGAGCGGGTCGTCATGCGGGCGCTCCAGAAGACGCCGGACAAGAGGTTTGCCGACCTGGGCGAAATGCGCGCGGCGCTCGTGGAAGCCCGGCGTCATCTGGAAGTAGCGGCGAGCCAGGAGACCATCGTGGTTCGCCCGGGTTCCTCGCCGCGTACGCCTTCGAGTCGGACGGCACCGACGTCGACCAGCACGGCCACCCGCGACGCGCTTGGCCTGCTCAATCAGCCGCGCGAGAGCAAAGATCTCTCGGTCCGGCAGTGCGTGGCCGATGCGCACCTGCAGCTCGAGAAGGGCAATAGCGTCGGGGCCGTGCGGCTGCTCCAGCATGCCGTGGCGATCGATCCGAACAATCGCGCCGCCACCGAGCTGCTGTCGCGTGTCCAGTCGGTGACCTCACAGACGGCTGGCGCCGGAACGGCGGCGGTCGGTGTCGGCGCCGCGCACACCGAGGCTGACGCGGCAATGCCGCGCGGCAGATCCACGAGGACGACCCTCGTGCTGGCGGGTGTCGCGATCGTGGTCGTCCTGGCGGTCGCAGCCGTTCCGTGGTTCAACCGTGGTGGCGGCCCAGCCACCTCACCCACAGGCGAAGGCCTCTCGAGCGCGAACGTCACGACGCCGGAGGGAGCACGCGCGATACCGGCGGGCCCGGCGAGTGCGGCACCGGAAGGCGCATCGAGACCGCAAACGGGAGGCGCGCCCACGGCTGGTCCGCCCGCAAGCTCCATCGCCGGCACAGCGGTTACGTCGAAAGCGACCACTCCGTCATCAGCCGTCACGCAGACGACTCCGGTCAACGGGCCATCGGATCTCAAGCCGGCCGTCACGCCGGCGGCGTTGTCGAATGCGCCGACAGGGACTTCTCCCGCCGCTCCTGCCGCCGCCAACACGGTCGCGCCTGATTCCGGCATTCCGGATCTTCTCGCGCGCGTGCGAACCATGTACACGAGCGGCGACCTGGCTGGGGCCCTTGATCTGCTGGCGCAGAACCCCGGTGCTTCGAACGATTCGGCCGTCAAGGATGTCTCCGCGCGAATCGCGAGCGCGGCCTTCGAGTCGATGAGCTCCTCGGAGAAGGACGCGAGGGCCCGAAACGCCCCGGACCTGGCGGGCGAAGCTCTCCGCGTCGCGAATGACGCAAAGAGCAGGGCGGAGTCCGCGCGCCAGCGTTCGGCGCTCGTCGACGCCGGTATTCAGGCGCTGCTGGCGAGGGACGCCTATCAACAGGCGGCTGTTCAGGCGCTCGCGAAGCGCACCGAGCCGGCCGCGGGCCCGGCAGCGGCAGCCATCGCGCCGCCAAAAGATGCTCTCGAGAGCGAGCGGGCCGGCATCGTCGCGGCGCTCGGCCGTTTCCAGGCCGCGTACCGGGACCGCGACATGAACGCGCTTCTTCAGGTGTTCCCGTCATTGCAGCGAGAGGCGCGCCAGGCGCTGGAACGCGCGTTCCGCGATTGCCGCGCATACGACGTGGGATTTGGTGAGATGGAATTTCTGCTGAATCCGTCCGATGCGACCGCGGCCCAGGTCACGGTCCCCACGACCTACAGCTGCACGGTGCGCACGGGCCAGCGGCCGCAAGTCGCCTCGCAGCGCGATGTCTTCGTGCTCCGCAAGCGTGCGGGGACCTGGATCATCGAGCGCACCGGCAGCGTCAACTGATTAGGACAACTCCCAACCTCCAACGCCCAACTCCCAGGAAGCTCGGGTCGTGGCAACCGTGCGCCTTGCGAGTCGGGCGTTGGGAATTGGGAATTTCAGTTGAAGGTGATGAGCGGCGACGAGAACCGAATCGAGTTCCCGTGCGAGTCCTTTCCAGTGAAGAACGCCTGATACGTGCCCGGGTCCTGGTTGCACGCGGAGTAACGGCGCTTCTCGCCCGCTCCGAGCGAGGTAAACGGATTATCTTCCCGGTCGACTGACACGACCTGCCCGCCGCGCCGCTGTTCCACAATCACCGTATCGTCCAGCGTCACCGCCACACCTGCGGTCTCGGCGATCTCCACCGTGAACGGGTACCCCGACCTGCCATCCGGGCAGGTGCCGCGCGAAAGGGTCGTGCTCGGAAGAATCGTGATCACGACGTTCGCCCGCGCGGACCCTGCGGGCTGCGCCTGTGGAATGGGGCTCACTGCCGTCGCAGCCGCCTGCGAGCTGGTGACCAGCGCGCAGTTCGAGTAGGTAATCGTGCCGATCGTCCACGTGAAATTCAGTCCGTTGAACGACCCTGTCGCCTCGCCGCGTCCCTCGCACACGGGCCCGCTGTCGGCCAACGGCAGAAGCCTGAACGGGCGCGACGTAATCGACGACGCGGTGCCGCCCGCGATCGGAATGCTGACGAGGATCGTCGCCTGGAACGTCCCGTTGTTGAGCGCGCCGTTGAGCCGCCCTTGCAGGCTTCCACGGCTGCCGCTGCTCGAATTGAACTGCGCGGTGAACTGATCGCTGGCGCTGAGCGAGAGCGACATCGTCATCCGCTGGTTCGATTCGTCGATGCTTGTATTACCGGAGAGCCGGCGATAGGACACCGTGCCGTCGTACCGGCCGCCGCCGCCGCCCGACAGGATCGGACTGGGCGAGCCGGGCAGCGAACCGGGGCTGCATGAGGCGACGCTCACCGCGGCGAGCGCCGCCGCCAGAATCGCGCCGAGAGGCGCGCGCCAGTTGGTCGTCATTGTCGTGCGCATGATCAATCCCGTCCCATCAGCCAGGACACCGACACGCTCGCGAGCTGGATGCCCGGCATGTTGAAGCCGCCGCCGACACGCACTTTCACTCGATCGCCGATGAGCCCCGCGCCGGCAATTTCCACGCGCGCCAGCGGCAGGACGCTCAGGTTGCTTCCGGTCAGCGCGAACAGGTCGGTGAAGCCAATCGGCGCGCTGATCGCGGTGCCGCCGACCGGATTGACCGATCCGGTGACGAATCCCCGCATCTTCGCCACGCCTCCGCCGACATTCACGCCAATCTGCGCGCGGCGGATGCGAACGAACGGGAAGAAGCGATGGACCTCGACTCCAAGCATCTCGGCATCATCGGTGACGACCGAGATGACGTCGTTCGACTGCCGTATCGCCACCTTCGAATCCTTGGCGAAACGCTTGTGCACGAGGGAGACGCCCCATTCGCCACCCAGGGTGGTGCCGCGGATCAGGCCAACCCGGAATTCCTGGCCTCTGATATCGAGCGTCTCGGCATCGAACACGGTGCGAAGTTGATCCGGCACCTTCCACACCGGCGCGAATCCGCCAGTGAGGCCCCATGAGGGGTTGTCGAGCTGAGCGAATGCCGGCGCGGGCAGCGCGAACAGCGCGGCAAGCAGCAGCGCGGCGACGCAGGGTATGTGTCGCATCAGAACCCCCAGTCGAGACCGACGATCGGCGTGAAGTGATCGCGCAATCCAGCGTCGTTGACGGGCGTCACGACGCTCGCGGTCAGCAACGCAGACCCGGCAAAGTTCCACTTGATGCCTGCGGCGGCCGACACCTCGTTCAGGCCGCTCGCCTGGACCGCGGCAATCGACGCCGTCGTGATGCCGAAGGGATTGCCGCCGAACGGCAGATTGCGGTACGACAGCCGGCCGCCGTTCGCGATCGAGCGGCCCATCATTTCGCCGTTGACGGTCAGACGGTCGCTTGCGGCCCATTCGACCCCACCGTTGTACGCGACGGCATGACGTCCCGCATCCACCGCGGCGCGCTGGAGGGGATCGAACACCTGGAACGGGTCGCTCCAGTACTCGAAGCCGGCGGACGCGTGGGGCGCGAACCGGCCCAACGTGCCCGACCAGATCCCGCTCACCAGCGTACGCGTCACGCCGGCGCCCAGCAGCGCCTCCTTGTCGCCGGTCGGGATGCGCGCGTCGATGCCGAGCGCCACGCCGCCCTGCCCCACGGGAAGGACGCGTATCTTCGCTCTGAGCGCGATGTCACCGATGCCTTCCGCCGACGCGTTTCCTTCGGCAAGCGTGTCGGCGATCACGTGCTGACCGTGCATGTTGAGGCGCACGTACGGCACCGCAGTACCAAAATCGAACCAGCCGTTGAGCGCGACGTTCGCGAACATGACCACGGTGTCGGTCGTGGCGTTCAGTTTCACCGTGCCCGTGTACAGAGGCGTGGAGCCGACCATCAGCGACGCCGTACGCAGCGCGCCGTTTCGAATGTCGACGCCGTCCAGCGTGTCGTAGGTCGTGTGGATGTAGTTGACCCCGAAGTTCGCCCGGCCCTCGCCGGTCGTGATCGCGCGCTCGCCGAACATGGGCCCGAACGACGGCGCCGCGCGACTGAAGGCCCGAGTGGTGGGATCGAAGGTAAATGTGAAACCGCCGGCAGACGACCCGAGCGGAGCCGTCGAGACTTCGAGGCCGACCAGGTCGGCGATCACCTCGCCGATGTTGGAGACGCCGGTTCCGGTACCGGCGGCATTTGTCAGCCTGATCATGAGCTGACGTGGCGACAGCCCTGTCTCGCTCGTCGTCTGGGCCCAGGCGTCGCCCGAGAGGACGCCCAGAACACAAAGGAAAACAACCGCATGAACACGGGGGAACCGCCTCATGAGAACTCCTTCTACCTCAGCCAATTGAGCGCGGCTGATTATAGCCGTCCGACTTGCGCGCAATAGAGGAAATGAAGGCTCAGTCGCCTTGGCGACTCTTCACAAGATTAGTAACGTCATCCGCAACTGAATCGAACAGCTCGATCGCGGCCGGATCGAACTGCCGTCCGCTGTCCGCGCGCAAGCGGCGGATCGCTTCGTCTGTTGGTAACGCGTTGCGGTAGGGACGGGCAGAGGTCATCGCATCGAAGCTGTCCGCGACGCCCATCAGCCGCGCGTGGGGATGGATGTCGGTTCCGGCCAGCCGGTCCGGATATCCCGTTCCATCCCACCGCTCATGATGCCCGCGGACGGCTGGAAGCGATCGTTCCAGGAAGGGCAACGCTTCGAGCATGCCGTACCCGATCGTGACGTGCGCCTCGATGGCCGCGCGCTCTGCAGGATCGAGGGGGCCGGCCTTGAGCAACACCGCGTCGGGCACGCCGACCTTGCCGATGTCGTGGAGCATCCCGGCGCGTCGAATGATCTCGAGCTCGTCGGGCGCGGTGCCCTTCGCCCGGGCAAGGACCAGCGTATAGGCGGTCACGCGCCCGGAGTGCCCGGCGGTGTAGTGATCGCGGGCGTCGATCGCCTTCGCGAATGCCTCGAGCGTCGCCCGGAAATGACGCTCGCGGTCGTCATACAGCTGCGCGGTCTCGAGCGCTGCGGCCGCATGCGCCGCAAACGCGCCCGCAAATTCGACGGTCTCAGGTGCAAACTGTTCGATGCCCAGCCGGTCGGCATACAGAGCGCCAATCGGACCGGCACGACCGAGCAGCGGAACGCAGATCACCGATTTCACGCCGGCAACCATGACGCTGGCCGCCTGCTGCAGCTTGGCATCGGTCGCGATGTCGTGAAGGACGAAGATGTCGCGCGACTTCAAAGCCTGGCGCACGACCGTGGCGCTGGCGAACTCGGACACCGACGCATACGCACCTGCCGGCCGCACCGCGCGCGGCGCGAGCTCGCCGGTCGATGGATCCGCCAGGAGAATGGCCGCGCGGTCGGGCACGGCAATCCTGCAGAAGCGCTCGAGGATGCGGTCGAGCAGCGCCGGCAGGTCGCCGAAGGCCATCAGCTCGCGACTCGTCGTCAACAGGGCCTCGAGCGCCAGACGATCGACCTTGGGCGCTCCGCCAACCGCGAGGCGCCGGAGGATGGTGGGCGACGGCAGCGGCACGTCGGCGACCGGATCGGATTCCTCCGGCGCATTGACGATGTATTCGACCTCGCCGAAGCGCACAAGATCGCCTGGCCACAATGGCGCGTTGGCCTGGGCCGCGCCATTCACGGTGACACCGTTGGTGCTTCCGAGATCATCGATCGTGACGGCGCCGGTCGCATCGACGGACAGGCGCGCGTGGAGGCGGGAGAGGCTGGGTTCGTTGACGGTGACGTCGGCGTGTTCGGCACGGCCGACGGTCTTCGATTCCCCAAGGCCCACTTCGATGGCGGGCAAGTGGGACGCCAGGGGCTCGAGGCGAATGCCTCTCATGGCGCGCACTATAACTCAGGGACGTCCCAGCTTTTTACCTCTGAAATATTCCACCTGAAATTTGCGGACGTTCCTGCCGTGTTCCGCGAGCGTGTTCGCGAACACGTGTGAGCCATCGTTGCGGCTGACGAAGTACAGATACGGGACGTCCGCAGGAGCGAGCGCGGCTTCGAGCGACGCCTGGCCCGGCGAGGCAATCGGCCCCGGCGGCAGCCCGGGGTGCTTGTAGGTGTTGTACGGCGAGTCGAGGCTCAGGTCGTCTCGACGGATATTGCCGTTGTACCGGTGCGCTTTCTCGAGCGCGTAGACGATCGTCGGATCGGCCTG
>Ga0209515_10005048_pt1 | contig 17380 bp, 16 predicted proteins | sample Subgroupgradi54m_FD_187454 | JGI IMG/M metagenome (GOLD analysis project Ga0209515, IMG submission 187454) | Subsurface groundwater microbial communities from S. Glens Falls, New York, USA - GMW60B uncontaminated upgradient, 5.4 m (SPAdes)... ...
TCGCGTCGGACGGTTTGTCCATCCATCTCACCGCGTCTATTGGAGTTGCGACCCTGCCGGACGTGGCGGCATCAGCCGAAGAACTATTACGAGCCGCCGACGTGGCTATGTACCGGGTGAAGGACGCGGGGAAGAACGGGATTCACATTGCGCAGGAGGCGTCCGCCTTCTAAGGAGTTTTCTTGGCACTCGGCTCGTTTTTCTCCCTCTTTTCGAGCGATCTCGCGATTGACCTCGGCACTGCCAACACCTGCGTCTTCGCCCGCGGCAAGGGCATCGTCGTCAACGAACCGTCGATCGTCGCGATCAACAAGATCAATGGCCGTGTGGAAGCGGTCGGCAGGGACGCCAAGGAGATGCTGGGCCGGACGCCTGGCAACATCGTGGCGATCAAGCCCATGAAGGACGGCGTCATCGCGGACTTCGAAGTGACCGAGAAGATGCTGACCTACTTCATCAAGAAGGCGCACAACCGGAACGTCTGGGTGCGTCCTCGCATCGTCATCGGGGTCCCGTCGGAAATCACCCAGGTCGAGAAGCGCGCGGTGAAGGACAGTGCTTATCGCGCGAAGGCGAGCGAAGTGCATCTGGTCGAAGAGGCGATGGCGGCGGCCATCGGCGCCGGCATGCCGATCACCGAACCGTCCGGCAACATGATCGTCGACATCGGCGGCGGCACGACGGACATCGCGGTCATCTCGCTGGCGGGTATCGTCTACAGCAAGGCGGTGCGCGTCGCGGGCAACGAGATGGACGAGGCGATCATTCAGTACATCAAGAAGACGTACAACCTCCTCATCGGCGAACGCACCGCTGAGGCGATCAAGATGGAGATCGGCTCCGCGTTCCCGCTCGAAGAGAAGATGACGATGGAGATCAAGGGACGGCACCTGATTGAAGGCGTGCCGAAGACGATCACCATCACGGACGAAGAGATTCGCGAAGCGCTCGCCGAGACGGTCAACGTGATCGTCGACGCCGTGCGCGTGGCGCTCGAGCGAACGCCGCCGGAGCTGTCGGCCGACATCGTCGATCGCGGCATCGTGCTCACCGGCGGCGGATCGATGCTGAAGAACCTCGACAAGCGGCTGCGCGAGGAAACGGGCCTGCCGCTCGCGATGGCCGAGGATCCGCTGTCGTCGGTCGTGCTCGGCGCGGGCAAGATGCTGTCCGACTTCAACCTGCTCCGCAAGATTTCAATCGATTAAGTCCCGCCGATGGCCGTTGTCGACATTCGCCGCCGTACCGGGTATCTGTTCCTCGCGGTGATCGTCGGCCACGTGATCCTGATCTCGACACAGGTGACCACCAAGCGCGGCGTGCCGATGCTCGAGGCGGCGGTGTTCGGCATCTTCTCCGAGGTGCAGCGCGGCGCGAACACGGTCACCGGCGGCGTGCGGACATGGTGGCAGGACTACTTCGCGCTCCAGCAGGTGCGATCGGAGAACGACCAGTTGAAGCAGCAGATTGGCGAGCTGCGCGTTCGCCTGCAGGAAGAACGAGGCCTCGCGCAGCAGTCGCAGTCGCTGCAGAAGCTGCTCGACCTCAAGACCAGCACGGCGCTGTCGACCACCGCGGCCAGCGTCATTGCCGGCGGCGCGAGTCCGGAGTTCCGCACGATCACGATTGACAAGGGGACCGGGGAGGGGCTGCACGCGGACATGGCCGTCATCGCGCCGGCGGGGGTGGTCGGCCGGGTGATCCAGCCCAGCTCCCGTGCGTCAAAGGTCCAGCTTCTCATCGACCGCAACGCAGCCGCCGGGGCGATCATCGAGCGCACGCGGGCGCAGGGCGTCGTGATCGGCACCGGCGCGGACCAACTGCGGATGGATTACGTGCCCGGGTCGGCCGATGTCAAAGCCGGGGATACGGTCGTGACCTCAGGTATCGACGGCATTTACCCTAAGGGCTTTGTCATAGGTCAGATACAATCCGTACGTAGGGGCGCCGGGGAATACAGCTCGATCGTGATCCGGCCGGCCGTCGATTTCACGTCGCTCGAGGCGGTGCTGATCGTTCTCACGCCGTCGCCCGCGACAACTGACGCAGGCGGTGGGACGGGCGCAAATCAGGATCGCGAGTGAAGACCGCCGGCGTTCTCGTTGCGATAGCTCTTGCGCTGGCGTTGCAAACCAGCCTTGCGCGATTCGTCGTGGGAGGCACGGCGGCGCTGGATCTCGTTCTGGTCGTGGTGGTGTACGTTGCGTTGACCAGCGGACCCGTAACGGGGATGCTCGCGGGCAGCGTTGCCGGCATCGTGCAGGACGCGTTGTCGAGCGGCACGGTCGGCATCGGCGGATTGGCCAAGGCGATCGTCGGGTTTGCCGCGGGCGTCGTCGGTCAGCAGTTCATCGTCACGGCGGCGTTCCCGCGGTTCATCATGTTCGTGGCCGCCACGATCGTGCATGCGGGGTTGTTCATGGGGATGTACGTGCTGCTCGGATTGAAGGCGTTCCCGTCGCCGTGGGCGGCGGTGCTCGGCCAGGCGATCGTCAACGCGGGGGTCGGCACGTCCGCGTTCGCGATGATCGAATCGCTGCCGGGCGCGATGGAGCAGCGCAAGTTTAAACGTTCGAAACGCTGACTATGGCAATACAGGAAGATCGCCGCCGCATCACCATCAGGCTCACGGTGCTGCAGGTTGCCTGCGTCGTGGTGTTTGCCGCGCTCGGCATCAGCTTCTGGCTCCTCCAGATCGTCGAGCACGACAAGTACGCCGAGATGGCGGAGAACAACAACCAGCGCACGATCGCGCTGCGGGCGCCGCGGGGTGTGCTGTACGACCGCAACGGTGAAGTCCTCGTCGAAAACCGCCACTCGTTCACCATTTCCATCGTCCGCGAGCACACCAAGGATCTCGACCGCACGATCCGGATGCTGTCCGCTGTCGCCGGGCTTGACACGAACAACGTGCGGGCGATCGTCGCGCGGCACCGAGCGGAGCCGACCTATCGTCCGATCGTGATCGTTGACGATGCGTCGCTCGCGCAGGTGGCGGCGATCACGGCGCGTCGTCTCGATTTCGAGCTGCCGGACGTCGTCGTTGAAGAAGTGCCGACGCGCCGGTACCCGGGCGAGGGCATCGCCGCGCACCTGTTCGGATATGTCGGCGAAGTCAACGACACGATGGTCGCCGCGGATGACACGCTGAAGAGCGGCGACCTGGTCGGCCAGGCCGGCATCGAGAAGATCTACAACGCCTTGTTGATGGGGCAGGACGGCGCGAAAGTGGTTGTCGTCAACAGCCTCGGCCGCGAGATCCGCACGCTCGAGGAAGTGCCGCCGACCGAAGGCAAGCGGCTGCAGCTGACGATCGACTACGACATTCAGAAGGCCGTCGAGGACGGCTTCCGCGCGAGCCGTGACGCGCACCTGACCAACGCGGGCGCGGCGATCGTGCTCGATCCGACTACCGGCGACGTGCTCGCTTTTTCGAGCGAGCCGGCGTACGACCCGAACGCCTTTGCGGCGGGCATCGATCGCGCGACGTGGGCCTCGCTCACCAACGACGAGCAGCGGCCGCTCAACGACCGCGCGCTCCAGGGCCGGTATTCGCCCGGCTCGACGTTCAAGATGGCCGTGGCGATGGCCGGTCTCGAGGAAGGGATCATCACGCCCGACTTCCAGGTCCACTGCGTCGGCGCCGCGAACTTCTACGGCCGCGAGTTCAAGTGCTGGCGCAAAGGCGGCCATGGCACCATCGATCTCCGACACGCCATCGAGCAGTCGTGCGACGTGTACTTCTACACGGTCGCCAACCTGGTCGGCGTCGACAAGATCAACAGGTGGGCGACGGCGCTCGGCCTCGGCGTGAAGAGCGGCATCGATCTCCCCAACGAGGTCCAGGGACTCGTCCCCTCCACCGAATGGAAGCGCGAGAAGATGCACGAGAAGTGGTACGCGGGCGAGACCATTTCCGTGGGGATCGGCCAGGGACAGGTCTCGGTGACGCCGATCTCGATGGCTGTCTATGCCGCGACGCTCGCCAACGGCGGCACGCGCATCACGCCGCACCTGCTGAAGGCGGTCGACGAGGGCAGCGGGTGGAAACCGGTGCCTGCGCCGGCGCCGCAGTCGAAGGTGGAGCTCGATCCTGCCAAGCTCCAGGCCATTCGAGACGGCCTCTGGGGCGTGGTCAACGGCGGCGGCACCGGCGGGCGCGCGCGTGTGAGCGGCCATGACGTCGCGGGAAAGACGGGCACCGCGCAGGTGATCTCGAACGAAGGACGCGTCGCGGCCGCGCGGTCGGGGAAGGACCTCCGGGACAACGGCTGGTTCGTGTTCTTTGCGCCGCGCGACAACCCGGAGATTGCCGGCGTGGTCTTCCTCGAGCACGGCATCCACGGCCCGAATGCCGCGTCGGTGGCGCACCACATCATCGACACGTATTTTGCGAAGAAGGAAAAGCGGCCGCTGCCTCCGGCGCCGACGCCGCAGGACATGCGGTTCGACTTCTCGGATCCGTACGCCGTGAAGACGGCGACGCCAGCGGTGGAGACGAACTGACGTGTTCGAACGAAGGCTTTACTACCACATCGACTGGGCGATGCTCGCCGGCATGTTCGCGCTCTGCGCCATCGGGCTGGCGCAGATCTTCAGCGCGACCGGCGGCTTCACGCGCATCTACTACACGCAGATCTACGGGATCCTCATCGGGATCTTTGCGATGGGACTCTGCCTGACGATTGACTACCGGTCGCTGGCGGACAAGTCACACTGGATCTACCTCGCGGTGCTCGTCCTTCTCATGTACGTGCTGTTCTTCGGCGCCGTGCGCGGCGGGTCGCGCCGGTGGATCGATCTCGGCGTGGTCAATCTCCAGCCGTCCGAGTTCGTGAAGGCCGCGCTGGCGCTCGTGCTCGCGAAGTTCTTCGGCGAGAGCCGGCGCGGCGCGATCACGCGCGAGGACCTCGCCATCGCGGGCGCGCTGACAGCCGTCCCGCTCATTCTCATCGCGCGGCAGCCGGATCTCGGCACCGCGGTCACGCTCATCCCGGTCGGCTTTGCCATCGCCTACGTCGCCGGGATGCCGATGCGCATCATCGGCGTCCTCGCGCTCGTCGGGGTGCTGGTCGCGCCGGTCGCCTGGAAATTCGCGCTGAAGGACTATCAGCGCGAGCGCATCTCGACGTTTCTCGACCCCTCGCAGGACGCCAAGGGCGCGGGGTACCAGCAGATTCAGGCCCGGATCACCGTCGGATCCGGCGGCCTGTGGGGAAAAGGGTTCACCAAGGGGACGCAGGGCCAGTTGCGTTTCCTGCCGGTCGCACACAATGATTTCATCTTCTCGGTCCTGGCCGAGGAGCAGGGTTTTGCGGGCGTGCTCGTCACGCTCGGGCTGTATCTGTTCGTGATACTTCGCGCGCTCGAGGCGGCACGGCTTGCCAAGGATCGCCTCGGCGCGTACCTGGTGCTGGGAGTGCTGGCCAGCTTCACGTTCCAGGTCATTTACAACGTGACGATGTCGGCCGGCCTGGCGCCGGTCAAGGGACTGACGCTTCCGCTCATGAGTTACGGCGGCTCCTCCATGATTGCAACCCTGGCGGCGTTCGGCCTGATTCTCAACGTGCGGATGCGTCGATTTACGAATTAGGACCGTGGTGATGACTGCGCTGATGTGGATACTGCTGACGTACCTGCTGGTGCGTGCAGTCGGAATCCGTCCGGCGTTCGCTGCACGGTCTTCCTGGAGCTTCGGGCATGACCAAGGAGATGATCATCTCCTCGAGCGCCCACGAAACACGGGTCGCGATCCTCGAGGACGATCAGGTTGCCGAAATTTTCATCGAACGCGAGCATCAGCGTGGCGTCGTCGGCAATCTCTACAAAGGCCGGGTGTCGAAAGTGCTGCCCGGCATGCAGTCGGCGTTCGTTGACCTCGGTCTCGAACGCGACGGCTTCCTCTACGTTTCCGATGTCGTAGCGACGTTCGAGGAGTTCGACCGCCTCGAGACCGACGAAGACGATGTCGCGGCGGTCGGCAACGGCGCCGTAAACGGTCCGCGTAGGCCGGGTTCCGCCGACGGTGGTGCCAGCGGAGGCGGCCCCGGCTTCAGCGCAGGCGGACCCGGCGGCCGCGGCGGCCGCCGCGATCGCGAGCGCGAACGAGGGCCCGAACCGAAAATCGAGGAGCTCCTGAAGGAAGGCCAGGAGATCATCGTCCAGGTCGCGAAGGAGCCGATCGGGACCAAGGGCGCGCGCCTCACCTCGCACGCGACGATGCCCGGGCGCTTCCTCGTCTTCATGCCGACCGTCGATCACGTCGGCGTCTCCCGCAAGATCGATTCGCGCGAAGAGCGCAGCCGTCTCCGCGGCATCGTGCGCGAATTCCGCGAGCAGCACGGCTTCACGGGCGGCGTCATCATCCGTACGGCCGCCGCGGGGCGTCCCAAAGACGACATCGTTTCGGACCTGAGCTACTTCCACAAGGTGTGGACCGAGATTCGGCAGAAGTCCGAGACGTCGCGCGCTCCGGCCGTCGTCTATCGCGAGCAGAGCCTCGTAGCCAAGCTGCTGCGTGACCTGCTGACCGAGGAGTACTCGGCCATCCGGATCGACAACGAGCAGGAGTTCCGGCGGGTCTTCGAGCTGATCGAGCGCATCATGCCGCCGCTGGCGCCGAAGGTGAAGCTGTACAACAAGGAGTACCCGATCTTCGAGGAGTACGGCGTCCAGGCGGAGATCGATCGCGCGCTGCGCAGCAAGGTGTGGCTCAAATCTGGCGGCTCGATCGTCATCAACCAGACCGAGGCGCTCGTCGCGATCGACGTCAACACCGGCCGCTATGTCGGCAAGAAGACGGCCGGCCGCCTCGAGGACACGATCCTGAAGACCAACCTCGAGGCCGTGAAGGAGATCGTCCGGCAGATCCGGCTGCGCGATCTCGGCGGCATCATCGTGCTCGACTTCATCGACATGGAGGAGAAGAAGAACCGGCAGAAGGTCTTCCAGGTCGTGGAACAGGAGCTGCGGAAGGATCGCTCGCCGTCGAAGGCGCTGCAGGTGTCGGACTTCGGTCTCGTCATCATCACCCGTAAGCGCGTGAAGCAGAGCCTCGAGCGTGTGTTGACCGAACCGTGCCCGTACTGCGCGGGAAGCGCGGTGATCAAGTCACGTTCGACGATCTGCTACGAGATCCTGTCCGAGGTGAAGAAGATCAGCGCCGACCTCGACGGCCAGAGTCTCGTGTTGCGCGTGAACCCGGACATCGCGCGCGCGCTCAAGGACGAAGAGCGCGCGGTCTTCAAGGAATTGAAGCAGTCGATTGGAAGGGAGATCGCGGTGAAGCCGGATGTCCAGCTTCACCACGAGCAGTTTGATCTAATGGCCGTCGGATAGGCTTCAGTACCCGCAGCGTCCGTTCACGTAAACGCGCACAGTCCTCTTCGTGACCGCGCTCTTCGTCCCTTCGCGGTCTTCGATCTGGAGACTGATGTCCATGTTCAGGTATTTGTCGCCGTTGTCATCAGACGTGCTGTGATCCTTGTAGAAGTCACATGGGCTGCTCGAGATGCTGATATCCCCCGTACGATCCGTCTTCACATCGGTGGCCGTCGACGATCCAATCGCGTACGTGTAGGTGTAGAACCTCGGCACACCAGCCGATGTGGTGGCGTCCAGCCGGCAATCGCTCGTACCGTTCGAATCCGTGAGCGTGCACCTGTCATCGCCACGTGCGGTGCCGGTCACGGTAAAGCGGGCGACCGGCGGCGGGATGGTCACGCGCAGAATCTGGTTGATCGCGACGTTGAGGTACCGTGCCGTAATCTGCACGTCCTGGGACGTCGACACAGTCGTCGTCTCGATCGTGAAGGTTGCCGTGGTCGAACCAGCGGCAACCGTCACGCTACTGTTCACCGGTCGCGCCACATCCCGGTTCGCCGTGGACAGGTCGATTGAGGCGCCGCCGGAGGGCGCCCCTGTCGTCAATGTCACGGTCCCGGTTGCTGGCTGCTGCGACTGGACACTCGAAGGTGAAATCGTGAAGGTTGAGAGCGCTGCCGGTCCAGGCGGCGGCGATGGCACTGGCGCCGGCGTGGGTGCCGGTGCGGGCGCAGGGGCCGGAGCCGGCGCTGGCGCGGGAGCCGGCGCGGGGGCCGGCGCGGGGGCCGGGCTCGGCGACGGCGTCGTCGGCGTGTTGTTGCTGCCGCACGCGACCGCAAACGCCAGAATCAACATCACAAGGCCGGCACATAATAGGTGCGTTTTGCGCAACATGAATCTCCTCATCCGTGAATGTCGAACGTACCGGTGCTGGGGTCGCCAGAGAGATATTAGCGATTCAGCGGCGAAAAAGAAACCGATTATCGCCGCGCGATCGAGATGTTCCCGCTGAACGCGCGCAGAGCCAGCATGGCGCTGGCGTCGCCGACCGCCCCGCGGATCACGCGCGGCCCCTGGACTGCCTGGCCCTCTGCACCCCTGCCGCGATTGAATGCAAAGTCCGACCGGACCGTTCCGCTGAAGGTGTTGGCCACCAGCTCGAATCCCGTGGCGCCCGACAGCGCGAGCCGGATGTCTCCTGAATGCGAGGTGAACTCGTAGCGCCCGTTGCGCACGAGCTCTCCGCTGTAGTCGAGGTTGCCCTGCACGGTTCTCATCATCATCCGCTCGACCTGCGCATCCTCCACGCGGACGTTCCCGCTCACGGAGCCGAGCTGGATCGCGCGCGCCTTGAGGCCGCGCACGGTGATGTTGCCGCTCACCGTCGATGCATTCACGGGATCGTCCGCGACGGCATCCACGATCTCGATGTCGCCGGTGACGCACTTGAGCGCCTCGAGCTTCCGGGCACCGGAGACGACGACGCTGCCCGCCACCGTGTCGGCGCGCAATTCACCTTTGACATTGCTGGCTCGTATCGTGCCCGTCATGGTCCTCACGGTCACGCTTGCGTCCTCTGGTACTGAGACGGTGTAGTCCACCGAGCCCGGAAAATTTCTCGGCCGCGGAACGACGGTCCGCACCTCGACGCGGTTGGCCTGCTCCATGACCTGGATGTCGATCATCTGCAGCAGCGCCCGGGCTGCATTCGGGTTGGGCCGCTGCACGCGTTTGATCGCGTCGATGGTGACGTCGCGTCCGCTCGTACCCATAATCACGACGTTCCCGGAGACGTTGGTCAGATCAAACGTGCCGTTCTGATCCAGGTGCGCCGTCTTCGAAAACCGCTCGGTGACATCGTTCTGGGCGGCTGCCGGAAGAGCGGCGGTGACGAGCGCGAGGGCGAGGACGAGGATGCGGGGAGCGCGGATCATTGATTCAGTTCCTTCGCGGCGCCGGCCGCATCATTCGAAACATCACCGGTGTCGCTCGCGAGCGCGACGGTGTCCTGCAGCAGCGCGACTTTCGTATCCAGCGCGTCGAGGAGGCTCTCCTGCGCGAGCGCGCTGGTCGGCTCGTCAGCCAGCGCGGCGCGGCTCTCGCTGATGGCGCGATCGAGCACGGCGAGATTCTGTTTCAGCACCGCACGCGTTTCCGGGTCCAGCGCTTCGTTCTGTGACTCCGCCAGCCGCTGGAGCCCGGCAATCGCCTGTTCGTAATGCTGCTCCGCGGGGACACCGGCGGAATCGGCCGGCGTGGCGGCTGCCTGCTGTACCGCATCCGCCGACGCATGCCTCAATGCGACCCACGTAGCGCCCGCGACCAGAACCGCCAGCGATGCGGCCACTGAGATCGGCACCCACGCGGAGAAGGCGTTGCCAAGCGGACGCTGCCACCAGGGCCGCTGCTGCTCCTCTTCAATCGACGAGGCGATCTTCGTCCAGAGCCGCGGGGACGGGAGATGCTCCTCGAGCGCGGACGCCGTCCGGCGAATGCTGGTGAAATCGGCGACGAGCGCCTGGCAGCGCGCGCATCCTGCCAGGTGCGATTCGAAGACGGCAAGCCGCTCGTCGCCGGGCCGGTCCGAGGCCCGCGCGCCATCGACGTAGTCGTCGAGCAGGCCGTCGTAGATGTCGCAGTTCATCGGCTCAGTATCACCCGCAGCTTCATGCGGGCCTTATGCACCTGCGATTTCGAGGTCCCGTCGGATATCCCGAGGATCTCCGCGATCTCGCGGTGCTCGAATCCTTCCACATCGTGCAGCAGAAACGCCGCCTTGCACCCTTCCGGCAACGTATCGATCGCCCGCTCGAGATCCATCCGGCTGATGGCGGACGGCACGACGGGCGCGCGCGCCGCCGGCTCTGCCGCGTCCTCGTCATCGAGCGAGTCGGTCGCGCGGCTCATCTTTGCCTGGCGCCCGCGCAGATGGTCGAGGCAGTGGTTCATGGTCAGCCGGTAGAGCCAGGTGCCGAGCGTCGATTCCCCACGAAACCCCGCCAGCTTCCGATGCGCCTGGAGAAACACTTCCTGCAGCAAATCTTCCGCATCATCGGCCGAGCCGATCATGCGCAATACGAGGCTGAAAAGGCGCCTGGCGTGCTGGCGATACAACTCCTCGAACGCATCGACATCCCCCGCCCGGCACCGCGCGGCCAGCTCGAGGTCGGCGGTTCTCACGTCTCCTGGCTGCTTAGACGGGAAGGGGGGCCATTGGAGTTGCCGGGCGCCCAGGGGCGGAACGGTTCTTGTTTCACAGGGTTCCCAAGGAGGGCATTGAATGCCAACGTTCCGCCGGAAGGCAACCGAACAGGAAATCAAGGGAGTCGGACAGAAGGTCAAGGGGGTGGCGCAGGAAATTGTGGGGCGCGCCACGGGGAATCGGGAGATGCGCGCCCGGGGCGAAGTGAACCAGGTCGCTGGTCATGTCCGCAGCCGCGCCGGCGAAGCCGCCCGCAAGATCGGCACGGCCCTCAACCGCGAGAAGACGCGCGGCCGCCGCTGACCCTTTTCGGGGTGGGACGCCATCGCAGCCGTTCGAAGCCGCGCACGCGTCCTATCCCGACCTCGACGCCTTCCGCACGCAGCAGCTCCCGCTTCATCTGCTGGTTTCCGCCGTACCCGCCGAGCGCGCCGCCCGCCCCAATCACGCGATGGTAGGGAAGCCCCGGCTCGCGTGAGGTCCGCATGATGTTGCCGACGGCGCGTGAGGCCAGCGGTTTGCCGGCCATCGCCGCGATGTCACCGTAGGTCGCCACGCGTCCAGATGGAATCCGCCGCACTGCCGACAGCACGCGCCTGCTGAACTCGCTTGACCCGAGCCTAGTCGAGGGGGTCATCGCCCGACGATAATCTTTGCCCGCAACGTAAAGCCGCCCAGATTATGTTCGTGATAGACGCCAGCGACGCTTGTCGCCGCGTCGCCAAACGCGTGGGGCACGGAGGACCACTGCGCGTCGACAGCCGCCGCGAGCCACCTCTGCACCGGTACCTCCGCACCAGCCAGAACGTGATATCCGGTGTGTGTCGTCTTCACGTCATCCGCGGCGGTGGAATGCGCTGAGGTTTCCTCGTACTTGTGCCACCCTACGCCCCCGCCCGCATACGGGATGATGAAACCCGAGCTGCGGAAGCGATAGCCTGCCGTCAGCTCGAGGGGTGTCACGGTGACGGTGTCCGCTACATCGAGAGTGAAGACCTGGCTGTTGAACACGAATACGCGGTGACCCGTGCGCCGGAAGCGCGACCCGCCAACCGAGAAGAACAGATGCTTTGGTAGGCCAACCTCGACGCCGCCGCCGAAAATGGGTCCGGACGGTTTTCCGAGGATTGCCTTGAAGCTCTGCGTCGCGGTGAAGACAGTGAGACCAGCATCTCCAAAGCCGCGAATCGAGAACTGGTGCTGCGCGTCAGACGGCGCGGCGACGGCAAGCAGCACGGCGGCGACGATCCATGCGCGGGTCATTTCGCCAGTCCCAGGCCGCGCAGCGCGGCGCGGGGATTGATGAGGCCGTAGCCGTACTGATCGTCACGACCAGAAGGTCCAAGATCGGTGGCGAACTGCTCCATTGCAGCCTCGATCGCGGCGGGACTCGTGATGCCCTGCTGCATCAGCAGCGCGGCGAAGCCGGAGACGTGCGGCGCCGCCATCGACGTTCCCTGGAAGAACTGATAGGCGAAGACATCAAAGCGGGGAGGACCGTATCGCGCCGGACCGTTGGCGTACGTCTCGACGAAACCGAAGTCGAACGTCTGCTGGAGGATGCCTCCCGTCGTGCCGCCGACGCGCTGGTTCCCCCCGGGCGCCGCAATCTCCACGTACGGCCCGGTTGTCGAGTAAAAGGCACGCTGGCGATCGCGGCCGATGGCGCCCACCGCCACGACACCCTGGATCGAGTTGGCGTACGCCGCGGGCCATTCGGTCGGATTGCCCTGTTCGAAGTCGTTGCCCGCTGCGACTGATACGAACGCGCCATGAGTGGTCGCGTAGATGAGCGCCTCCTGCAGCAGTGGGCTCGGAGGCCCTGTCCGCCCGATGCTCAAGTTCAGGACCTTCGCGCCGCTGTCAACGGCGTACCGCACCCCACGCGCGACGACGTCGTCGGTTCCCTGGAACGGGCTGGCGAGGATGTCGTCCCACAGCGAATCGATCACCTTGACGGGCATGATGCGCACGTTGAACGCCATCCCGGCGACGCCGATGCCGTTGTTCGTCAGCTGCCCGATGGTGCCGGAGACATGCGTGCCGTGGCCGTCGAAGTCGAGCGGATCGGTATCGTTCCAGATGAAGTCGCGCGGGGCGACGAAGCGGTCCGTGCCCGCGAGATCGGGTGCCGCCGCGAACGGAATATCGATGACGCCGAGCGCGGGAAAGTTGAAGGTCGTCGCGCCGTTGCTGGCGTGCCACGCGGGGATGTTTCGGCGCAACACGGCGCTCCTGTACGCCACGCCGCTGTCGATCACCGCCACGACGATCGACGACGTGGCGCCGGGATTGAGATCCCAGGCGCGCTCCATGTCGATGGCCGGATAGTTCCACTGCATCGAATAGAGCGGATCGTTGGGGACAAACATCGGATGCATGCGGTAGCGCGCCTGCGCGTACTCGACGTCGGGCTGCTGCGCCAGCGCCGCTGCCGCCGCCTCCGGATCGGCGTTGTCATCGATGGTGACGATGTTGAAGTCGGCGTACGGTGGCGTGTCCATCTTGGACGCACCGGCATGCTCGAGCATGACGTGCCGCGCAGCCGGCGCTGTGCCGGGGCGGAATTTCACGACGATGCTGCCGCGCAGATATGGCGCGCCGCCCGTGAGGCTCGTCAGGTCGGTCGGATACGGACGCGGTGGGCGCGGTGCATCGGCGTCGCGAACGCCGTTATCGATGCCAGGGGAGGTGATGTCGGAAATGAACGCGCGAAATCCCGAAGGCGCGTCCTGTGCCGTGACGGCGGCGATCGCCAGCGTGATGACGACCATCACGCCGGCTGACTTGGAAGGGAACATTCAGAGCCTCGGACGAAGGTAGGCAGGCAGGGGATTCAATGTTACTGCAGGTGAGAGAGTGGATCGATGCCGTAGAGCGCCGGGTCGAGCGGCGCTTCGATCGACGTCTGCGGTTGTTCCGGGGTTGCCTCCCAGAGATTGATTTCGTACGGCCGTTCGAGGTCGACGCCGTCGGCGCCGCGCAGCACCTTCACGCGCGGACGGTACGGATCGGGCGCGTATGCCTTCAGAACAACCGCGAGCTCGCCGGTCTTCAAACGGACGAGGTTCCCGGCTGGATAGATCCCGACCAGCTGGGCGAACCGCCGGATGAGATTCTGATCGAATTGCTTGCCGTCGTTACGTTGGAGAACGGCGAGGATGCGATCGGTCGGAAACGCCTGCTGGTAACGGCGCTGCGACCGCATCGCGTCGTACACGTCGGCCACACCGCAGAGCATCGTCGCCAGATTCAGCTGGCCGCGGCTCACACCGTTCGGATAGCCGGTGCCATCGGCTCGCAAGTGGTGCTCGAAGGCGACGATGGGCGCGAGCGTCGGCATCTCGGGCGTGCGGCGGAGAATCTCGGCGCCGTCGACGGTGTGGCGCTTCATGATCTCGAACTCGCGATCGTCGAGCTTCTCCGGCTTGTTCAGAACCTCCGTCGGCGTCTTCACCTTGCCGATGTCGTGCATGAGCGCCGACAAGCCGAACTCGCGCAGCAGCGATCCGTCGATGCCCAGCCCGCGCGCCTGGCCCATCGTGAGAATCGACACGTTCACCATGTGCGTGAACGTGTAGTTGTCGTAGTTCTTGAGCGCGGTCAGCGCGAGCAGCGCCGTTCGGTTCTGCGCCACCGCTTGCGCCAGCGAATCGACGATGCCGCGTCCGGCATTGGGATCGGGTTTGCCCTCGGTCTGCGCGCCATCCCACAGCCGTCCTGCCACGGAGACGGCGTCTTCATACAGACGCTGGAAGGTCGCGACGTCGCCCGCGGGCGCGTCGACGCGCCGTTCCACCTGCAGCCGTCCGACGCGGATGTGGCGCAGGCCGGTCAGCGCGGCAACCTGGTTCGGATCCGCTGCCGCAAGCCCTTGAATGAGTCTTGTGATCTCTGCGACGTCGACGTCCCTGTCGATGACGATGCGCTCGACGCCGGCCTGTTGAAGCCGCCGCATCAGCTCGCCCATGTTCTCTGCCGCCCCCGGCACGGGCATCTCGCCGACGACGAGGTCGTCGCCGACGATGCCGATGGCGAGCGAGGGCGTGGAGGCGTGAATCACGGCGAGCGACTCGACCAGCGCCGACACGCTTCGGACAACGATTGGATGGCCGGGCGCATACAGCTGCGCGCATCGAATGCCGGCCGCCAGGCGGCGGACGAGGTCGTCGGCGAGACGCGCGCGCTGGGTCGCGTTCATGTCGCCTCCCGGGCCGAGGACGGCAAGTAGCGTTTGGCGGCGCTGCGTACGCCGCGGCTTCCGCGTGCGGCGGCTTCCTGGAGGACGGCGATCGTTTCAGGCGCGCCGATCTGGCGTAACGCGGCGGCTGCAGCCTGACGCAGCGCGGCCGTGCGAAACGGTGCCCACCATTCACCGCGGTACAGGATCGTGCGCAGCATGCGCGTCGAGTCCTGGTGCGCCGCCAGGTTCCCGAGCGCTTCGATGATTTGCGCGTGCACCGACACCATGTTGCCGCGCGGGGAAGTGTGACTGAGCACGTAGCAGAGCAGCGGAATCGCCTTGTCGTCGCGCAGGCCAATCAGCTGCTGCAGGATCGTGTCACGCGATGCATTGCCGCCAACGAGCGCGTGCTCCAGAACGGCAAACGCCTCCTCCGTTCCAATCTGCACGATGGCGCGAATCGACTCGCGCTGCACCTGCGGATCCGCGTCGTCGAGCATCGAGGCGAGCTCGGGCAGCGCCTCGCGTCCGCCAAAGACGCGCAGCAGGTCGATCGCCATGCGGCGGACGGCAGGATTCGGCGAGTTCTTCAGCTGCTCGACCGACTGGCGGCCCGCGGCGCCGAAGCCGAGCAGCAGCTCGCGCAGATGGCGGATCGCGCGGTTGTTCTCTTCCGCGGCGAGCGCGATGGCGAGCGGCCGGACAACCGACGGTCCGATCGTGTGGCAGATGCGATTGAGCGGCTCGACGTCCGCGTCGTCGACCTTTCGCAGGTGGAAGACGAGGTGGCGGACGATCGGTCCGCCTGCGAGCTTGTTCAGGACCGACTCCGCCGCCGGCCGCAGCGGCGCGCGTCCTTCGTCGCTGCGCTCGGCGACCAGCATGTTGAGAAGCATCTGCGCGGTCGTGATGTCTCCGAGCAGGGTCCGGCGCTCGATTTCATCCGCCGCGACCGCGGCAATCGCCTGCCATGCCGCAGCCTCGCCCTCGATGCGGAGCAGGTCCTGGATGAGCGCGAGGTCGAGACCGCGGACGGCGTCATCGCTGACCGTCGCGAGCCACGCCTGGACGCGGTCGGGTGGATCGTCGGAGACGCGCTCCACTTCGATCGCCTGCGTCCGCGTGCCCGAGAGCTCGCGCCCGTACTCGTCAGATACGAAGGTCTTGTCCGAGTAGGACATCAACATGTCGGCTGCGCCCTGCCACAGGTTGTCGAAGCCGGCTTCATTGCCGAGCGGCGTCTGCGCGGCGTTGGTCCTGGCGAGATCGAGCAGGCGCTCTTTCCGCTCGACCTCTGGGACGAGCGCCTCGAAGGCGAGCGCGAGCCGTTCCGAGGCCCCGCGCTCGGCAACGACCGAGCCGGCGACGAAGCTCGCGATCGTGCCGTCACCCATCCGCGAGATAACCGCGGCTGCCAGCGGCTCTTCGCCGGTCTCCGTCTTTTCGCGCGCCTGTTGCAGGAATGACAGCATCATCTCGGGCGTCATGCGCGCCGCCGAATCGGCAACCGTCTGCATGACCGCCGCCTGGTCGAGCTCGTCGCGCTCCTTCAGCGTCTCGATGGCTTTGCGAATCAGTCCGAGCAGCGCGGCCGCGCGCGCGCCGATCGATGCGGCGCCGCCAGGGGCGGATTGCACCGCCTGCAGCAGCTCGTTGAAGCGCTCGGGATTGTCGAGCGCACCGATGACCGCGTCGAGCGTTCGCTCGTCAACGGCGCCGCTGGTGTTGCCCTGCAGACAGAATTCGATGATGCGGTTCCACGCCGCGCCGTCACCACCCGCCCGCTCGCGCAGCACCTCCGCGTAGTCGATCTCACGGATCTCGAAGTGCGAGCGGCCGGAAGCGGCCCAGGCCTTCGCGATGCCGCCGTCGGTCATCAGCTCTTCGGTCGTCCGCGACAGGAGCAGCAACAGTGTTCGCCAGTCGGTCGCGTCCGCATCGCGCTCGATGCGCAGTTCGCCGACGAGGCGATCGTGGAGCAGGTCGGCGAACTCGCCGATGGAGGCGTCAGGCTTGACCGGCGAGCGGCCGTCGATGACCAGCGCGTCCGGCAGCACGGTGATCGTGACGTCCCCCTCGTCGGTCAGCCGCCGCGAGGCGTTGACGACGCGGCCGAGTGCGCCCTGGATGGCGGGATGCGTCGCCGGGTAGAGCGAGACCGATCGTGCCGCCGCCTTGCACGTGCGGGCGAAGTCGGCGAGCGCCGCGCTCTGCTGCGCGGACATCGGTTCGGTCGGCGCGGGTGTAGCCATACCTCTAAAGCACAGTCAGCGGATCCAACTCGATCGAATCGGGGTCCACCGATTCGATCACGGCCTTCGGGAACGTGCCACGTGAATCGCGCTCCCAGGTGTTGACGAGGACCTCGCCCTCGAGCCGCGCACCCTGCGGGTCGAACAGGATCTTCACCTGGGGACGGAACGGGTCTTCCGGGTGCTCGGCGGTCACGACGCCGACCTCGTCGGTGTTGAGACGAACGATCGTACCGATCGGAAACAGCCCCATGAGGTTGACGAAGCGGCGAAGCAGCGTCTGGTTGAACGCCGGATTGCCCTGTTCGCCCATGATCGATCGGATGCGTGCCGTGGCCAGCCCTTCGCGGTACGGCCGGTTGCTGCGGAGCGCATCGAAGACGTCGGCGATGCTGACAATCTGCGTACAGAGATTCAGCT
>Ga0209515_10005050_pt1 | contig 17378 bp, 17 predicted proteins | sample Subgroupgradi54m_FD_187454 | JGI IMG/M metagenome (GOLD analysis project Ga0209515, IMG submission 187454) | Subsurface groundwater microbial communities from S. Glens Falls, New York, USA - GMW60B uncontaminated upgradient, 5.4 m (SPAdes)... ...
TAACTTTTGATCCCAATGATTTTGTAATTCAGTTATAAACTGAGGTGAAACTTCCAGAAATCTCTGAAACTCATCTATCACGAGAACAAAGCCGTTATCAGACTTTGCTTCTATCAAATCTAAAAAATCGCTAAAATCTGCAAATTTTCTCGTTTCTCCTAATTGTTCTTGTACTGCTTTTGATAATGATTCAAGTATTCCCTGTTTTTCTACAAGGTCAACATAGAAATAAAGTTTATTCTTAGGAATAGCTTTCATAAATTGCCGTATTAACTCTGTTTTACCTACCCTTCGTCTACCATAAACAACAAACATTTTACCTAAATTGAGATTAGTAAATTGCTCTTTAAACAATGCAAGCTCATGTTTTCTGCCGAAAAATGTTTTATTTTCCATCCAATACCACCACTATAATTGTTAACATTAACAAGATAATGTTATAACATTAGTAAGATAATGTTATATATAAATTTATTGAATTCATCAAGAATTTTGCAATTAATTTACCAAGCCACTTTCGCAGCTGGGACAATTAAACAAAAAAGAAAGAAGTATAAAAAGTTAATTGAAAAAAATTAAAGTTTCAAATTTTCTGCTGAAATTGGAGCGTATAATTTTCCATTATACTCACACAACATATCACATTTAAATCTTCACACCCAATTTTCGTAAGTCTTCAATCAATTGTTCTGCATTCTGAAACAGTATTCCATGAATCCCAACTGCATTTGCGCCATCAACATATTTTTGCATATCATCAATAAATACTGCTTCTTCTGGTCTACAATTAATTTTAGTGAGTGCAATTGTATAAATCTCCTGTTGTGGTTTTGCAAAACCAACTTCACAAGATAAGATTAATGGTGAGAATAAATGATAATCACCATGCTTTTTGTGATATTCAACATGAGGTTTGCAAGTATTGGATAATATTGGAGTTATATATCCATTTTTCTTTAGAATGTTAACAATATCAAGAACTTCTTTTTGAAGATGAGTTATTCGCATTTGTTTAATAAATATTGTTTTATAATCTTGTGGCAATGGTTTATTCAAGAAATGACTTATTCTTTGCCATACTTCCTCTTCACTAATGACTCCTTTTTCAAATGCCTTATCACCTAAAGCTCCATCATACGCTTGTTTTGCTGTTTCTAAAGGTACAGCAAAAGAACGAGCAATTTCTTCAGAGACATTATGATCAGTTCTATTTACGACAACGCCACCCATATCGAAAATAATTACTTTTATCATAAATTTGAGAATAAAAAGGAAGGTTAAAAAGTTATTCTTTTTTTGATTTTGAAAGATTATTCTTTTCCTTTATTTTTTCGTAATTCAATATATTTTTTCCAATTTTCATAGATTTGATCATTGCTTTTTGCTTTGTGTTCATTGCTTAACGATTCTTCTGTTGATTCTGCTGTTTGCGCTTGCATTTGCTGTTCTAATTGCTGCTGCAATTGCTCTTGTAATTTTTGCTGCATTTGTTCGTCATCCACTATAATTCACCTTATTTTTAATTAACATTTGTTCTATCACATTTATTATTTAAAAACTTTTGCACCAATTTTACAATTTCGCCAAACAAAAACACTGTTGATGCAACTGCAATAATTAATCCCCAGTCGAAAAGAGTTAATGGCACAAGGTTAAAGGCTTTATTTAGTGGAGTATACAATAAAAGTAACTGCAGGATAATTGAGAAGCTAACTGCAGTAAGAAGCCATTTATTTGAAAATAATTTTTTGATTGAACAGTTTTCTTTGTATAATTTCCAATTCAAAACATTGAACATTTGAAAGACGACAAAAGCAGTAAAAGCAACTGTTGATGCGTAGATGTATGTTGGATTTGCTTGAGAATAGGGTGTATAAAATGTCCAATGGTCTTTGATAAGATAATATAAAAATAATGAGAGTGTGCCTAAAGCCATAATTATTCCTGTAAAAAACATGTAGGTTAATCGTGAAAGAGAAATGATATTCTCATTCTTTTTTCGAGGAGGATTATTCATAACTGCTGGATTTCCCGGCTCTATCCCTAATGACAAAGCAGGAGGGCCGTCAATACTTAAATTTACCCAGAGGATTTGCAATGGTAAAATTGGCAGTGGCAACAGAAAAAGGAGACTGATCACAATAAGAAGTATTGCACCAATATTTGTTGACAATTGATAGCTTAAGAAACGCTGAATGTTGCTGAAAATATTTCTTCCTTCTTCAACTGCATTGACAATTGTTGTAAAATTATCGTCTAAAAGAATCATGCTTGCTGCTTCTTTACTGACATCAGTTCCTGTTATTCCCATAGCAATACCAATATGCGCTGTTTTTAATGCTGGCGCATCATTGACGCCATCGCCGGTAACTGCAACGATCTCCCCATTTTGTTTTAATGCTTCAACAATTTGCAGTTTATGCTCTGGATTGACACGAGCAAAAATGTTGATCGTTTTGACAAGTGCTGCAATTTCTTTTTTATCTTTTCCATATTTTTCTGTTAGTTCTTTTCCTGTGATTGAATTGCCATTAATGCCGATTTGATTTGCAATTGCTTTTGCTGTAATTTCATTATCACCAGTTATCATGATTACTCTGATTCCAGCAGCATATGCTCTTGCAATAGAATCTTTTACTTCTTCCCTAGGAGGATCGATCATTGCCTGCAATCCTACAAAAATTAAATTTGACTCGATTGCATCAATTTCTTTTTTTGCAATTTCTTTGTAGGCAAATGCCAACACCCGTAATGCTTGCGCTGCAAATTGATTATTTGTTTCTAGAATTTTATTTTTTTCTTGCGTTGTTAATGGTTTTATTTTGTCTCCTTTTTTAATATGCGTGCAAGATTCTAAAATGATATCTGGAGCGCCTTTGACAAATGCAACTTTTGTAGTGCTTAATTGATGAATTGTTGTCATTCTTTTTCTTATGCTGTCAAAACCTATTTCGCTGATTCGTTTGTATTCTTGCTGCAATGCAGATTGCTGCAATCCTAATTTTTTTGCAGCAATTATTAAACAACCCTCTGTTGGATCGCCAATGATTGTGATTTTTTGTTTTATTTCAAGATGTGAATCATTGTTCAGGATTCCAATCGTTAATAAAAGACGAATTTCTTCAATGGGAATCGGTTTCTGATCAAATAAGAATTGCCCAGCTATCGTATAGCCATCACCAGTTACTTCAATAATTTTATCATTGCAATATAATTTCTTTACTGTCATTTCATTTTTCGTAAGCGTTCCTGTTTTGTCTGTGCAGATTACTGTTGTGCTTCCAAGAGTTTCAACACTTGCTAATTTTCGCACTAATGCATTTTTTTTTAATAAACGCTGTGTGCCAAATGCCAATGAGATTGTGACGACAATTGGCAGACCTTCAGGAACGGCTGCAACTCCGAGTGCAATTGCTGTCAAAAACATTGTTAAGAAATCATGATAAATAAAATAACCTGCGCTAAATATAATTGCTGCTAGAATAATTGTACCGATTCCAAGCATTTTTCCGAACTTTTCAATGTTTACTTGCAATGGAGTTAATTCAGATTCTTCTGTTTCAATGAGTTCAGCAATCTTTCCAATTTGCGTCTGCATTCCTGTTGCAATAACAATTGCTCTTGCTCTTCCTTTTGTGACAATTGTTCCTGCGAAAACAATATTTTTTTGTTCTGCTAATGGCGTATCTGTTTCAAAAACTGCAAGCGATTTACTGACTGGAGAGGATTCACCTGTTAATGATGCTTCCTCTGTTTCTAAGTTAACAAGTTCAATTAAGCGCGCATCTGCAGGAATTTTATCACCTGTGTCAAGTATAATAATATCTCCTGGAACAAGAAGTTTTACATTAATCGTTTGTACTTTATTATCACGAAGAACTTTTGCCTGTAAACTTGCAAGTTTTTTTAATGCTTCAATTGATTTTTCTGCTTTGTATTCCTGCAAAAAACCAACAATTGCATTGATTGCAAGAATTGCAAGGATTACAAAACCATCAATAAAATGCTTCATGAAAAAAGAAAGGATTGCTGCAGCAAAAAGAATATAGACGACAATACTTCTGAATTGCCGTAAGAAAATAAAAAATGGATTTATTTTTTTCTTTTGCTGGAGTTCATTGAATCCGTGTACTTTTAATCTTGCATCAACTTCAATTTTTGAGAGACCAGCATTTGTTGCCTGCAATTGCTTGTAAACTTCATCGAGCTTTTGGTTGTAAAAGTACATTCTATTGATAATGGAGTATTGGTTTTAAAAAGATTGTGTATATGCAGTATTTTCGAATTCACTTCGTTCATTCAGAAAAGACTCAGTTTAGAAAACTTTAAATAGATAAACTGATTATAGTGCATAAACGATATATGGTGGATAAACAAATGGCAACATTTACTATTTCAATATCAGAAGAGTTGAAGAATAAGTTAGATCAATTGCCGCAAATAAATTGGGCAGAGTATATCAAGCAGAAATTTGAGATTCGATTGAAAGAATTAAGAAAGTTTGAAGAACTTAAAAATTCAGGAAGGATATAATGGTATCAATAACATTATCTATGAATGAAGAATTAAAAAATGAACTAAAAAGATTCTCGTGGATCAATTGGAGTGAAATTGCAAAAGAAGAAGCCCAGAAGAAGATAATATTTGAAAATTATATTACAACTGGAAATATTACTAATGAAGAATGGGAATTCTGCCAAAAAATAGATTGGCATCCAGTAGATGAACTGCCTCTTAAAGAAGAGTTTAAAAAAGAGATGGAAAAGCGAAGAAAAGGTACGTTTATAAAAATAAAATCTTTAAATCAGTTATTTGAATAATCTGTTTTTAATAAAGAGGAAAAAGATGGTTTATAATATTGATATTCATCCAAAATGTAAAGAAGAAATTAATAAATCATCTAAGAAAAATCCAGTTCTTCAGAAAGCAATTAAAAATAAAATGGAAGAAATTCTTGAGAATCCTGCACACTATAAACCATTACGCTATGATTCAGCAGGTGAACGAAGAGTACATCTTTTGAAAAGTTTTGTACTTAAATTTCAAATAATTGAAGAAACAAAAACAGTACAGTTTATTTTCTTTGGCCATCATGATGATGCGTATAAAAAATAAGTTGTAATAATTATTAATGCAATTCTTCAAACTTTCCTGTTTCGGTATTTTTTCGTACATTATTATGCAGGAAATATTTGCCGTTCATTGCAATGTATACTCCGAATGGAAGTGTTTGCACGAATGCGATTGCTGTACCCATGTTGAAAAATCCATCAGAACTTCCATAGTGATAAGGAATCATTGCGCCTGTTAATACGATTGTTTTGTTCTTTATTTCTTTTGCAAGCACTCGTGCTGTTTCTGCCATTGTACCTGTGCCGTGAGTTATTATTATTTTATCTTCTTCAGTTTTTTTGCAATGCTGGACAATTATTTTTCTGTCTTCATTTGTCATGTGCAAACTGTCAACCATCATAATATTTCGCACTGTAATTGTTAATTCACATCTTGCTTTCTTTAATAATTCTGGTACATGCGTGTCTTTGAAGATGAGTTTTTCCTCAATTTCATTGTATTCCTTGTCAAAGGTTCCTCCAGTGACTAGAATTCTGATTTTATTTTTGTTGTGCTGCATTAGTATCGTCCTCTTTTTTAGAGAAGTTTGCAAAATACTCGCTTCGCTCGGATTACTGCCAAGTTCGCATTTGGATAGTTAGTTCTAAGGAAAAAATTCCTATTGGAATTCCCTTTTTTCTGGATTAAAAACATTGGAAAATGCTCACAATAGGGCAGTAACCATAATTTTGCAAACTTCTCTTCAACTTTCTTTATACTCATAATTAATAACTTAATAAATTTAATGATTTGGTAATCGTTCTCTTCCAAAAGGAGTTTTCATCATTGTGTAAAAGAATTCTCCTCTTTTTGTTTCTTCAACTCCTATTTGATCCATGAGAGCAAGCACTGACTGTGCTTTTTGTTTTGCAGTTTCTGCTTCGATGTTGCAGCCTGCAAATAATCCACCTGGGACATTGTAATGCATTGCATCAGGAACTCTTCCGCCAGGTAATGGCACTCGCAGAACATAGACATCCTGCTTTTTCTCGTCAATAAATTGTTTGATTGTGTTATATTCATCTTGCTGTACATTCCCTGCACCTTTTGAGACGTAGAGTATTACTCGTAGGATTGTCTTTTGCAGATCTTGTTTTGTTTGATCATTTGCTGAATCATTTTCTAAATAACTTTTAATTGACGACAAATGTGTTATTTCTCGGACTGTCAATACTCTGTCTTCGTATGTACTTGAGCCATGAATAACATACGGCGATCGATCTTGAAACATTGATCGCTCGTCGAATGGAACTCCAGGGAAAGACATTCCAAATGCTGTTCTCTCTGCTAATGCAGGAACTCCTCTGTCACCCACTAAAAAATCAAAATGACTTTCGCTTCCTTTTGTCGTGCTTGTTCCTCGATAGACAAATTCCCTTCCAATTAAAAATCCAACTTCTCCAAATCGATCGCTTGTAAGAACTGATAATGCTGTAATAAGACTCATTGCACCGTCGCTCCCAACATTTGGTATAAATTTTCCCTCTTCAAATAATGCAACTGGCTCTTGCGATGCAACAATACCAAATGGCTTTGTCCAATTCGTTATGCTGCTGTTATTTTCCCATCGTTCTTTTGGATCATAATGAGGCAAGTTTAAATTTAAAAATCGTGCTGTTTTTGCGACTGTATCAGTACCATGCAATCCTAAGAATCCGTCGTAATTCTGATATTCCTGCTGTAAGATTCTGAGCACAGGTTCTCGATGATGATCAAGCATTTGGCTGCTATCTTGAGGTTTGTGATAAATAATATTTATTTCTAATAATCCTGATCTTATCATTTTTTTAAATCCTAATGTTTCAAGCAATATTTCTTCTAATTCAGATTTTCTTTGCACAGGAGTCAGCTCATCTTTTTTCTTCCATAATGCATCTTGATCAAATTCTCCTCTTTCGTTTAATAATGCACTTCTGTCAAGCTTTCCTTCTGTGTCATTGAGATAATCTTCAATTTTTAAACAGCTGAATGTGCCGCCCCAATTGACAATTGCAAGTTTATAGGCTCGTGCATTTTTTCGTTTGAAAGCTTCTAATTGTTCGATGATGTAGTCTCGCATTTAGTTTCCCTCAATAATTTCGTTTAATTTATCTCCCTCATCTTTTAATTGCCCTTTTTGGCCAGTAAGTTGTTCTCTTACGTACTCAGTTTTACTTTTATATTGATCAAGTACTCTTTCAGTAATTGCAGAGAATAATTTGTAAAATACACTAAAAGTATCCTCTGGATATGGTCCTTTGTTGAAATTATTTGCTAACTCTTTTTTTTCTAATTGTCCAATAATCGGTTTGCCTGGTGGACAATTATTATCTAAAAAATTATAATTCAATGTTAGCTCTTTTGATTTATACACAGCAGTTGTTCTTTGAGGATTATGCATATTTGCAGTTGAATTATGGTAGGTGAGTGCTTTCAACAATGTAACATTACTGTTATTTTTATTCCTAAGAACAATAAAATTCTGCTCTCTATAATCAGGCTCAAGTTCAAATCTGATTGTATCATCAAGAGCAAGATTATGATAATGTCTTGTAAATAAAAGCGCTTGCTGTGCATCATTTTCAAAATATCGGTAACCTATTTGACTCCTTTTCTCGTCAGCAAGTTCAATTTTCCAGAAACTTTTATCTCTCAAGTCATAATCCATCTGACAATCAAGTTCTATAACTGTTTTAGGAATTATTTTAGGACTGATTTTGCTTGATTCAGCGTACATTCTAAAGATTTCTTCTGTTGCAAACCATCTTTGCAATACAATGTCTAGGAAATCATTTCGCTGCTGCATTAATCTCTCGCTAATGAAAGTTAATTCTTCACTATCCATCCTAAAACTGGCTTCTATTTCTTCCATTAATTGTGCTAACATTTTTTTTCCTCGTTAATCTCTTCTAAATTTCACTAGTGTTTCTATTTGAACATTTAACTACTTAAATCTCGTATATAACATGCTTCAGCAAAACTAAGACGATCAATAAGATTTTGAGGAAGACTCTTAGGAAGACTATCAGTGAGACTCTTAGGAAGGCTATCAGTGAGACTATCAGCCTTAGGAAGACTATCAGCGTTAGCGAGACTATAACTATCTCTACCATATTGAGTGCCGGCTTCACTATATCTTTTTAAATTTTTAAGATAATTAGCATGATTATCAGATATGTCATTTAATATCTCACCGTGAGTTCTATCTGATCTGTGTAAATATTTTCCATCGTAGTCTACCATATTCTATTCCTCGGCATTTTTTATTATCTTATTTGTTCTTCTCACTTCTTCACGTTGTCCAGTGAGATAGTTAATTCTTTGATCGTATTCGATATATTGTTGGTCTAATCTTTCAGCGATTCTCCTTGAAACACAATTTAATAAGTTATAAAATCTTGAGAAGTTATCGTCGTCTACTCTCCCAAATAATCCTTTCCCTATTTTACAAAGATCTTCTCGTGTTAACTCTTTGAAATGTTCTTCAAATGAAGATTGATGCGGCTCAAAATAATCAATTGTAATATTCTCTGAAATTTGTTTTGTATTTTTTTTATCTCCAACACTCGGCATTCCAAAACCACTTTCTAAATAGACGTGCACTTGTGAATTACTTTTCTCTCTTATAATCAAAAAATTACTTGTACCATTCTGTGGTTTCATATTAAGCGCTTGATATTGTTTATTTTCAGCGTACGTAGCATAATCCCAGCTTGTATCAGGACGTGTTGCCAAACAGATGTTTGATTCTGTTATCTGCTCTTTTGCCTTTCCTGAATATGCTCGGAAAAATGTTTCGTCAGCAAAGAATTGATTTAATAATAAGTCAATGAATACTGCTCTTGTTACTTCTGTTGTAGTTGCTGTATCCTGCAATTGTCTTTCTAGTGTTTCTAATTTTTTATATTTTGATTCTATTTGTTCTAATACTTGTGCTAACATTTTAATCGTTCCTCGCCGTGTTTAGATTTAATTTTATTCTTTACATTTCATGTTTCATTTTTACCCTATTTCTCTGTGTATAAATTGTTTGATCATAATTCAGCTGCAAGTGTTGATTCCCATCAGAATTGTATAAGATTCCTGCTTTTGTGTAATAGATTCCTGCATGAGCAGCCATTACTGAAGCAAAAGCAAAACCTAATTGAAAAGGAGCGTCAGATCCGACGATATCAATTGGTTTGTTTGCACCGAAAAGAACAATTCTTCTGTTATCTCGAGAAGAACTTGTTTGATCTTGCTTATGTTGTTCTTCGAATCTTCGTTGAAGATAACCAGCTGTATTTGGAATGGTGTAATTACCATGACTGATTAATACTCGTTCAATATTACTTCCAATTATTGCAATGTATATATTTTCTCGATCATCAGCTGTTATTTGCCTGCTGTCTTTCATGCAGATTTCGACATATTTTACTCTGATATCAAGATCCATACTTACTTTTAAAGTTTCTATCATATGTGGTAAAACTGATCGTTGATTGAGAACTAATTTTTCTAATTCTGCATCAAAGTGTGAATCGATTGAACCTCCTGCTGTGATTACTAAAAGATCTTCTTGTAGTTTCTTTCTTGGAGGAAATTCCTCTTGTATGATTATGCTTCCTGCTTTACTTGTTGTTTTTGTTCCTACCATGTTTCTTCCCTTCCTCACTCTCGTGATATTCGCTGGTATCATTTGCTATCATAACATAATTAATTACTATAACAAAGTATAACGTTACTACTGTGATTAAGGAACTCTTTTAAGTATAAGAATATTATTCGTTGTGATTACAACGAAAGTATTAAATAGTGCAAAAGTTCTCTCTTAAGAATGCATGAAGAAGCATTAATGAACTTGGGATTAAGCTTGAATGAAGCGAGAATTTATCAATCTTTGATTGATTTAAATGAAGCATCAGTTAATACGCTTTCTGTGAAGACGAAGATTAATCGAAGTAATGTGTATGATGCAATGGAAAGGCTTTGCGATAAAGGACTTGCAACACAGCTTTTTATTCGAGGACAAAAGTATTACAAAGCAATTCATCCTCGACGATTGCTTGAATTATTGAAAGAAAAAGAAGAGGAAATTCAGCAGCTTTTGCCTGAACTTGCAAAGAAATTTGAATCTCACAAACAGGAAGAAGAGGCTTATTTTTATCGAGGAGTTGAAGCGTATAAGAATTATATGTTTGACATTCTTAAGGAGAAAAAACCGTATTATTGCATCGGAGGAAAAGGAATGTGGTTTGATCCACGACTTAAATTTTTTCGAATGAAATTTGACCGAGAGCGAGTTAAATCAAACATTAGCTTTAATCATATTTTTGATGAAGAAATGAAAAAAAAGATTAAAGATCCACTCAAATTTAATAAAAATAATTATAAATTTTTGCCAAAGAAATATTCCAGTAATTTAGCGATTGAATTTTTTGGTGATTATACGGTGATTTATTCTGGAGAAGAATTTGGAAAATTAAAAGAAGAACCAACGGTGTTTGTGATTAAAAGTAAGGATATTAGCGAAGGTTTTAAAAAAATATATCAATTCATGTGGGACAAATTGTGAGAAAAGTTTTAATTGAGCTGTTGCAATCCTAATGATTCTATTTTCTGGTTTATTGTTACATAAAACATTGATGCAATGTTTGCTGTCGTACCATAGAGTTGCCGTGCAGTTATTGCTCCCTGCCTGATTGCACATTCCCATTTTACATCGCGAAGATAGAGAATTGTTGCTGCACCCCTCTGCTGCTCATCGTACATATCACGTGCAGTTAGTGTTCTGCAAACTGGAGCACCTGATTCTGTGAATAATTTGATTGAAGGTGCTTGATTCGGTGATTGACTTGCTGTTTGATTTGGTGAAAGATTTGAATTTAAAACTGTGTATGTACCGTCAGTTGTTGTTACAATTTCCGATTTAAATGGGGAATTTCCAGTTGATGCTTGTTCTAAATCTTGCCTTGTTTTGTAGACAATAATTCCTTCAAAACTGCCCGAGATTTCATTATCCGTTACGCCATAGCCATCCATAACTGGTTGATAAACTCGCCTTAAAAAATAATGCGGTCCTTTTTCTTTTACCTGCTGCCGAAGTATACGAATGTGGCGCTTTACCGTTCGTTTTTCCGCAAACTGCCGCATCCACATTTCATTGTATAACATGTTAACTTTGACATTTGTATGACCTGCTTGTTTTAAGTATTTTAAGAGTATGATACTATCTTCAAATGCCTGCCGGTCTTCAGCTGTTGGAGACAAATCTCGACTGTCAATGTGACCTGCGTCAATAACTATTTTTCCTGAATCTTGCGGAAGTGAATCTGCCCATTGTTTTAATTCTGGCTGAATCATTAACTCAAGAAAAGAGGTTTTAGTGTAAAAATCTGGTCGATCAAAAAGAGCTTTTGCTTCTTCTTTGATTTTCGTATATTTTTCTCTTGGATTGCTTCCATCATTAATTTCTCGGTGATTTGTGATTATTTTTTCTAATGCTCGATAAATAGCGAAATTCTGCGACTGGTAAGTTGGTAAAGCGATTGCATCAGAATTGGTTATTTTTCTTAAATTTGATTCTTCCCAAATTGCAGCTGTTGGCACAAATAATGGGATGTTGCTTTTTTTTGCAATTGCTGCAAATTGTATCATTTCAGTTTGAAAAATTCCATCAGTACTGACCAGTATTGCATCTAATGAACTTACTTGTTCCTCTGTAAAAAAAGCAGTTGAAGGAGTAATTCCTGGTGCTAGTTGCATAACATAGATGTTTGCCATTCTAGAAGACTAGTTGATGACTAGTTTATAAATCTTTCGCTACTCTAAAGTGATTACTAATCCTCTTTTTAAGAATCATTCAATTTAATTCATTGAACTTAACTCATTGAACTTGTTTCTTGGTTTCCAGCACCTATCGTTGTTTTTGCTCCATTTTGTGATACACTCGATGATGTATTTTGTGCTGTACCTGGTAATTTTTTGATGTGACTATTCACAAAGTATTCCATGCAATCAATTTCACAGAATGAACCTTTTCGTCTAAAATCATCAGGACCAAATAGAAGTGTGAGTGTGTTATCTTTTCCTTTTAAATCAGTTCCACAGACTGCACAGAATTGACGCTTTTGATTTTCGATTGCTTTTATTTTGTCGTCAATAAGCTTTTGCAATACTAAACCTTGATTGCTTTTTAAATCATATTGAAGCTTGTACAAATCTTCCTCTTCAATGCAGCTGAATGCTTCAAGCGCTTTTAATTTCATACTCTCACCTTCTTTTTTAATTCATTTTTTTGAGTTTGATTTTGATTTATATCGTAATCGTCTCGCCTAATTCAGGGACAATTGCTGTTATTGTTTTTGGCATTGCATTTGCCAATGCAAAACAAGATTCTTTTTCGCCATGATTGAATAAAACTATTTTTGGGTTTAATGCTTTGATTAATGCGATCAATTCTGTTTTTCCAGCATGAGCAGAAAAATCAAACTGTTTGATAGTGCAGCGCACATTTAATCCGATTCCATCGACAAATGCCCTTTGCTCGTCTAATAAGAGTCGTCCATTACAATTAGGAGCTTGATATCCAGTAAGAAGGATTGCAGTTTTTTGATCATTATATAAATATTTCAAATAATCAATTACTGGACCTCCTGCAACCATTCCTGATGTTGTGATAATAATGCACTGCTCTTTGACAATTGTAACGCGATCATCACGTTTTTTTACATATTGCACTTTTTTCATTGCTTGCCTGAGAAGATTACCGTTTTTTATTGAATCAGATTCTGATAAAAAAAGATCTGTCACTTTTTTTGCCATTCCGTCGAGATAAATTGGCACTGTAAAATTTTGTTGCGAAACAAGGATTGCAAGTTCTTGCGCTCTTGCAACTGAAAATGTTGGAATGATTACTTTCCCGCCTTTTTTGAGTGTATCTTTTATTGCTTGCAAAAATTCTTTTTCTGTCTGTTGTCTTGGAATATGATCTCGATCACCATAGGTTGACTCGCAGATAAAACAATCTATATTTTTTAATTGATTTTGATTGAAGTAATTTAATCCCTGCGTTAATCTTGTAGTAAGAGTATTAATATCACCAGAATAGAGAATTGTTTTACCGTCTATTTTTAAAAGAATTGAACTACTTCCAGGAATGTGACCTGCATCGAGAAAAGTGAAATCAATTTTTTTTTCTTTATTTCCATCTTTATATTGTTGGTTGTATTCCCTATTATAATCAACTGGCTTCATTAAACTCATGATCTTTGTAATATTCTCTTGATCGTACGCCGGCTCTTTTACAGAAAGCATTTCTATGTGGATTGAGTCATTTAGTAAAATTTTGGTTGTCTTTTTTGTAATTTTTGTACAATAAATGCTGCAATTCAACCCATTATTATTTAATAATGGTAATGCACCTGTGTGATCAAGATGCGCATGACTTAAGAAAACTGCTTGAATTTTGTACGGATCAAGCAAATTCATCATTGGATATTCTTGCCCTTCTTCGCTGATTTTTATTCCTGCATCTAAAAGATACGTATCATTAATCAAGATGCAGGATCTTCCTACTTCTTGCGCACTTCCTAAAAAAGTTATATCGACCATTTCTTTTTTCCTCTTTTTTGCTCAATAAATAAAAATCCCAATCGCCCCAAGGGACGGGGTATTTATGTGATTATTACATGAATTGGATTTTTATTTCAAACAATGTTTGTAATCCTTCAGACCTTCGTTCTGAAGTAATGTTGTGGGACCCCTATGATGAGAAACATCGAAGGTTTCACCCAATCAAAAATAATGCCGACTTCATCGACATTATTAAGCTTATAACAAGTTATAATCATCGCAAGCGATGGGGTATTCCACAACAAATAATGAGTATAGCTAATCTATTCTTTTGTATATTAGGCTCTTTTTGTAAGAACTAGTTTATAATATTTGTGAATTTAGATTGTGTTTGTTAAGATTATTTTTGAAAGTTTATTATCAAGTGGTTATGAATATGTGATAAAAATAAAAAAATTATAGTTTAAGAAAATAATAAAAATAATAATTGAAAAATCAAAGATATTTTTATGCTGCTTCATCCAATCTTATCTGCGCTGCTACAGGGGGAGTTGGGGAAGTCGGTTCTTGCTCTTGCTTTGTTTGATAGTTTTGATTAATAATTAATTGCAATGAAACTTTGCCCTGCGTTGCAGTATCAAACACTTCTTCAATTGATTGCTTTATTGCTGATGGTACACTGTTGTAATCAAATTGTTTTTCTGTTTCCTGCAATTGTTTTAATGATAATTCGCTTAATAATGAAGTTGCTGTTGCATAATTGCCGTTCAATAATTGCAGATAAACTAAATCACAGGAATTTACGTTGTTCTTTTGAACACTATTTGCATCAACTCTTGCTGCAATTTCTCGTCGATATAATTGCATTTCAAAAAATGCATATTCATCGCTTGTCATTTTTTGAGCAGTTGCTGCTGTCATTTGATTCATAGTTATTCTTGCTGTTTCTAATTCTTGATCATCCATTCTTTCTGCAACTTGCTGAGCTTTTTTCCAGTCACCTTTTGAAACTAAGCCGTACAAACTTTTTTCTAATCCTCGCACTGTATCATTGCCATAGTGAGCTCGAGCATATTTTGCAGCTGCATCAAATGCTTCTTCGACTTTTGTTTTCATTTCAGGTGTTAATGAGGCATAATCTGTTTCTCGATCAATTTGCTTGATTTCAACAACATTCATATCAAGCATTGATTGTAATGCTAATTGATAATTGCCTTTGAGAATAGCTAATCGTATCTCTTCGTGCTTGTGTGCTGTACCTTTCGAACTTAGTGTTTCAAGCTCTTTTGCATAGAACATTTCTTCGAAGAAGAGTTGTTCGTATTGAGTTAATTGATCTGTTGATCTGTGCGAAATTCTTTGCCTTTGCTCAATTAACTCTTCAGCTGTCATTTGAAGCGCCAATTCTCTTGCTTTTTCAATTGACCCTCGTGATAATTGCGCATAGAGACTCTGCTCAGAAATATCCTGTTGTTTTTGAGCGGTTTTTTGTTCAATTAATTGGTCAAGTGTTGTTGTTAATGATCCTATTATTGTTGTTATATCTTGAGTTTTTCTTGCATAATTACTTTGCGAAGCAGCGACTGCCACTTTTTGTATTTGCGTTAAATCATCAACAGTCATATATCGATTGTTATTTTCAACATAATTTGCAATAGCAAACATTCGCTGATCATAATTCTCTGCTTTTGCTGTCAATAAAACTGCAACTCGCTGCGCATATTCTGATCCCGATTGCTCAGCGATTGCCTGCAATGACTCAGCATAATTTAGTTTTACTGCTTTTGTTTCAAGAGTTGATAATGCTGTTCCTGCTTTTTCTGCTAATTCTTGCTTTGCTGTTCCTTTTTTTCGAAGAGCAATATACCCTAAAGCAATTGCTAATCCCAAACCTGAAAAAGGCAAACTTTTGTGATTTGTATTTTTAGAGGGATTTCCTGCTGCAATACAACCACCATCATAATTATTAAATTGTTGTTGCTCAGTTGTTGCTGATATATTACTCATTGGTTCTTGCGTTGGCTCTGCTGTGTTTATTGTTGAAACTGAGACGATATCTGCGAGAGTTGAACTGCTGACAGTTGTTGTTTGCCCTACTATTTGCCCTGTTGTTTGTTCTGCTGGAATTGCTGCTATAATGGTTGAGATATTTGCTCCTGCTGGAATCGCTGAATTTTTTGGTGCATAAGTCACTGTAATAGTTTCTTCACCAGTTTGATTTGCTGTTGATTGACAAGCTTTTGTAGTTACAGCAAAAGAATAGTGTTTTCCAAATCTCATGTTGAGATCTTTTTGAAGTGCAACTGCTGTTGATTGAAGCATTTTTTGATCTAGTTCTGCTAAACCATCTTTTAAATTATAAAATGAACTCGTTCTTCCTGCTGTATGAATTAATGCATCTAATAAATTAATACCAATATATTTTGATTTGTTTGCAGGATCAACTTTAATAATTTTTTCACCAGCAATTCCTTTTTTTGGAGCATGGTATGCAGCAGAAGGATTAGCTTTTGATTTGGTATGAGTTTCATCGTAAGAGATATTAATTAAATCCTGGACAGTTGTTGCACTATGCGATAAAAGAACATTATCTAATGCACATTGATCGATTGTAACAGTAATTGGTGTTTGCATTTGTGATGTTCTTAGTGCATTTACTTTATTATGCAATTGAGATGGTTTTTTAATTGAAGACTTTTTTACAACTTTTGATGAATCTGGCGGAGTTGCCTTTTCTCCAATTACTTCTGATTCTTTTTGATTTTGCACATCCATTATTGCAGGCAAAATTTCTGGTATAATTGCTGCAATTTGATTAAGATCCGTACCATTTAAAATTGCAATCTGATTTTTATAGTTTATTTGATCAAGTTTATTTGTGTGCCCAAGAACATAACGAAGATCTTCATATAATTTAATAAGTGTTTCTTTTTGATTGATTAATTTTGAGAGAGTACTATCATCTTTAACAATTACTTCGTAAATATTAACTGCATATGCATTACTATCAAAATAAATAGATGTTTTTAATTTTTGAGCCCTTACTTCAAGATCAGCCTGTAATTGTTTATCAGTCATTAATTGAGTATATTCTTGCTGCATTGTCTTTAATGATTCTGAAAACAGAGAAATGTGATTTTCAAGAGTTATTGCTTCTGTTTCAAATGATTTTTTTTGATCTTGTGTGATATTGTTTTGTACTATGTCAAGGATTGTTTTGTCTATAAATGTTTCAAGAGCACTCTGTGTTGTTTGAATTTTTTGTTTTGCATTTGTTTTAGCAATTATTTTAGAAATATGCCCATACTGTTCATTTGCAGGAATAATAAAACCAATTCGTGTTCCCGGAAGATTTGAAACTTCTTGAAGATAAGTAAACTTTGGTAGAGGAATGATGTCTGTTTGTTGTTCTGATCCTTGTTGTCCTATTTCTTCTTGCGTGGTTTCCTTCTGTGTATCTTGTGATGATTGCTGGTGTGTATCTTCAGTTTTCTGTGGTGGTTCAGCTGCGAAAGCTGGAGATGCGGCAAGCGTTGTAAGAGCAGCACCTACTACAAATAATTCTTTCCAGAATCTTGTTACTTTGTTTAATAAACTCATTTATCATCACCACAATTTTATAATCAACACACAATACAATTGGAATAGTAAACAACAGGCATAGTGAATATACTATTTAATAGTAGTTTACAGGATACAGAGTTTGTTTTTAAAGCTTTTCTTTTCTTAATCGA
>Ga0209515_10005052_pt1 | contig 17369 bp, 14 predicted proteins | sample Subgroupgradi54m_FD_187454 | JGI IMG/M metagenome (GOLD analysis project Ga0209515, IMG submission 187454) | Subsurface groundwater microbial communities from S. Glens Falls, New York, USA - GMW60B uncontaminated upgradient, 5.4 m (SPAdes)... ...
GTAAGAGACTTCCGGTTTCCGATGGCGTCATAAGTATAAGTTGAAACGTTTCCAAATACGTCCGTTTGCTTTGTAAGTCTACCCAAGAGATCATATTGATTCTGAATAGTGCCGGCAGAGTTTGTTAAAGTAAGTACATTTCCCATGACGTCATAGGTAAAAGTATCCTTAGAACTATCAGGATAGATTTTTTGCAAAAGACGGTTTCCTGCATCATAAGTAAATTGAGTGGTTCGTGCTATACGATCTTTCGATTGCGTGACATTGCCCGCTGCATCATAAGTGAACGTCTCGCTTGTATTGTCGGGGTAAATCCTTGAAAGAAGTCTTCCCAAAAGGTCATAAGTCATCGTAGTTATATTTCCTTTTGCATCCGTAATTTTGGTGAGCCTTCCCAAAGCATCATAGGTGTACGTTGTGGCATTGCCCAGTGGATCGATCTCTTTAACCTTTCGATTTAGGGTATCGTATTGCACTTGGGAAAAATTCCCCGCTGGATCTGTCGTCTGAATTAAATTACCCACTGCATCATAAGCATACGTCGCACTCCGGCTAAGTGGATCTGTAACTTTAATAAGTCTATTCAAAGCATCATAACTACGCAGTTCAGTTGCACCGTCCGCATAGGTGGTTTTAATTAATCTACCTAGTGCATCGTAAGTAACAGTGGTTGTATTTCCCACCGCGTCTTTCACCGATGTTCTTCGATTATTTGCATCGTAGGTAAACGTGGTAACAGATCCCAAAGCATCTGTCTGAGAAATAAGATTTCCTCTTGAATCATAGGTAAATCGTGTGATATTTCCGAGAGGATCGGTTTTAGATAAAACTCTACCGAGCGCATCATAAGCGGCGGTTAAAGTAGCACCATTTGGAAAAGTGGTTTTGGTTAATCTTCCAAGTGCATCATACTGAAACTGTACTTTATTTCCTAAAGGATCTGTTTGAGAAATCTTTCGGCCTAATGAATCGTACGTGAAAGAACTAATGCGGCCAAGAGGATCTTTTACTTGAATGACTCGGTCGAGATTATCGTAAGTAAACGTGGTAACATTACCTAAAGCATCTGTCTGAGTAATAAGATTCCCTTTAACATCGTAAGAATATGATGTCTTACCTCCCAAAGCATTTGTCTCAGAAGCGAGTTGTCCATTGAGATTGTATTGATAGGTTGTTGTATTTCCTAAAGCATCTGTCCGTTGGATCACTCTGCCCATTGAATCATATAAATTTGTGGTTTTTCTTCCAAGCGCATCCGTTTGACTGACCGGTCGATTTAACGCATCGTAAGTGAATTGAGTTACACCGGCTAATGGATCTGTGATCTTAAGGACATTCCCTCTTGAATCGTATTGATAGCTCACAATATTTCCAAAAGTATTGGTCTGGGTAAGCGGAAGTCCTCTTAAGTCATAGGTATAGCTTGTGGTATTACCAAGTGGATCTTTAGTTTGGATTAGATTTCCTAAGGAATCGTAAGTATTCTGGGTAACGTTCGAGGCAGGGTCCGTGATGCCAGTTAAGTTCCCTTTTGCGTCATAAGTAAGTGTGGCGATATTTCCTAGGGCATCCTTGGTTGTCTTAACCTTGTTGTACGTTGGTTCATAAGTAAAAGTTGCAACATTTCCGAGCGGATCGGTCGAGGTTAAGAGATTTCCCACTGAATCATAGGTAAAGGTGTAAACATTTCCTTGAGGATCTACTTTTTTGATCAAATTACGCTTTGAATCGTAAGTGAACTGTGTTATTGCGCCTGTTGGGTCTGTACTTTGTAAAAGCAGTCCCTCATCGGAAAGCGTATAAGTTGAGGTTCTTCCGAGCGCATCCTGAACACTGAAGGTTGGACTGTTCCTGTCTCCGTAAGTACTTTGACTTTGAACAACCCCATTCCTTGACACTTGGAGGATTCTTCCTTCAGAGTCATAGGTATAGCTTTGAGTGCTCGTGTCTGGATAAGTGATTTTGGTCAAGTGACTATTTGAATCATATTCATAGGTAGTTTTCTGATTGAGTGGATCTGTTACCGAAATCAAATTCCCTTTTGAATCATGGGTGAAAGACCAAATATTCCCCGCTTGATCCGTAATTTTATCTAAATTGTATTTATTGGTATTAAACTGATCTTTTGTCCTAAATGAATATTGAAGTTGAACCGAATCACCGGAAGGCGCTTGCACCTTAGTAAGATTCCGGTTCTCGTCATAGAAGAACTGAGTTTGATTGCCATTTGGATCAATGATCTTCGTGATAAACCAAGTCGTTGAATTCGTGTTTAAGTCAATAAAGGGTGAAGAAGTGAGTTGGTAAATCGTACCGTCCTTAAGCTTGATTTGGAATCCACCGGTTACTTTGGTTAAGATGGAGTAGTTGTTGGGAGCCATGGAACGATAAGTTCCATCCGGATTCTTAAAATAAAATTGATAGCCTCCCGCTCCCAAACTGACGGAAGCTGTGCCGTCTGGGAAATCCTGGACGAAATAATCCAAACTTGAATGCCAGCCGAGGCCTAATTGATGATCAAATATAGCTGCATCGGTGGGACCATAACTTCTCGAAATAGAAAGTGCGGTTCCCATGAGTGGAAGTGAAAGATCTTGAACTTGAAGCAAATCACCGCCTGAAGGGACCCCTTTTGTTAACTTAATGGTAAGTGCGGGACTTGTTTCTGTCCCTACTGTGGTTATGTTCCCAGATTTGTCCTTCATCGTTACAATCACACCATAATCATCTGCTGCTTTAAGGCCTGTGGTATCCCAATGAAAAGGCCAGAATTGTCCATCATGTGTAAAGATAAGTCGCTGTTCTCCTGAATCATAACCGGTTGATTTCGAGAATACTCGAACGGTTCCATCCAAAAGATCTCCAGCGGCATTTAATTCCCATGCATTGATTCTGACAAGGCTTCCCACGTGATATTCGTTATCGATATCTGCTGCGACTGAGGAAGAAATCCAACCCACTTGTGGAGGCCTTGTGGGATCAAACTGTTTTGCCGGAAGATCGCTTTGGAAACTAAGTTTAATCGAATCAATATGAAAAGTTCCTTGGCTCACTTGAGGGGTTGTATAAAACATGGGATCTACAAAGAAAAGGACATTTCGCACTTTTTTTAGGATCGACGGGTCAAGGGATGAGAAGTCATAATCAAGCTCTGTCCATCCGGTTTGGCCTTGAGGAATTTCTTTCCACTCTTCAAAATTGATTTGTGTTCCATCAAGATCAAATTTCATCATCAGCCTCATGAGCGGAAGGGTGTCTTTCTTCACCATAATTTTGAGCACGTTATAACGTGAGAAATCGTTGGCAATTCCGTCTTGTTTGGGTGTTAACGCAAAAAAGGAAGTTGGATACTGAGCGCTCTTGTTATAATTCACCTGCATGGAATGGGTCCCATCAAAGCCTTGTGTGTTATCAATCGTTCTGGTATAGACAGTTCCTGCGCCATCTCCATCCCAATAAGTTTGAACGAGGCTGCTATTTCCTTCAAAATCATCAAGAAGTTCTTCATTGGTCCGCTCGGCCAAACGAATTCGGTCCATATAAAAGGAACCTGCTGTCGTTTCGCTCGCAGGGTCCACAAAGAAAAGCACATTCTTCACACTTGCGAGAAGACTGGCTGAGACTTGAGAAAGATCGAACACCACTTCCTGCCACTGGTTGCTGCCTTGTGGAAAAGAAAGTTGTTCTTCAAAGGTTTGAGTCGTCCCATTAAATTCAAGTTTCATCATGATAACCATAGGGCTTGAGGAAATCTTATTGAGATTAAACCTAAGAGAACCGTAATTGGTAAAGTTGTTGTCCACACCGTTTTGCTTAGGTGTCCAAGCAAAGAAGGAATAAGGATAGCCTGGTTTCTTGGTATAGGTGACTTTCATAGAGTGAGTGCCGTCATAAGAATTGGTTTCTGTAACAGCCCTTTGATAAATGAGACTTCCATTCGAATCCCAATAAGTTTGAAGAGGGATGTTGTTTCCTTCAAAATCGTCCACCACTTTTGTCTCAGGCCATTCATCAAGACGAATGCTATCCACCATAAAACTTCCTTGGGTAGAAGGATTACCTGGATCCACAAAGAAAAGAATATCTTTAACATTTGCCAAAAGACTGGGTGAAACCGTTGAGAAATCAAAAACTGCGTCTTGCCAACCATATGTTCCTTGTGGAACACCCACTTGGGTTTCAAACGTTTGACTTGTTCCATTAAATTCAAACTTTGCCATTAATACCATTGGAGCAAGATGAAGTTTATTGAGTTGAATCCGAAGGGTACGGTAAGTTGAAAAATCATTTGCGACACCGTCCTGTTTTGGAACGAGTGCAAAATAAGAATATGGGAGAAGGGACGTCTTTTGAAAATTAACTTGCATCGCGTGGGTTCCGTCGTAAGCTCCGGAAGAAACTATGCTTCTTTGATATCCACTACCGTCCCAATAATTTTGAACTTGACTCGTTCCGTCAAAATCATCAAGCGTAAGCACCTTTTGATAAAAGATGGTAGCACTCACTGGGTTTGACCAAAAACCGCTTGCATCTTTCACTTTCACCCAAATGGTTTTCTGTGCTCTTCCATCGGTAAGCGTCCACGCTTTAGTAATGGCAAACGTTTCAGGAGTACTGTAATTCACTCCATCATTTGAAAAAGACATTTGAGTCACACTAGTTCCTAAATCATAAGCAATGAGACTCAAAGTCACATTAGCACTTTTGGTCATCGAACTTCCCTGATTGATTTGTAAACTTTGCACAATTGGTGGTTGAGCATCCAAACTAATCTGGAATGTTTTGGTGGTATTATTTCCTGCCAGGTCCGCGCTGCTTCGCACGATATAATTCTTTCCTTCTTGAAGTGTAATCTGTTCCTGCTTGGTTACTCCATCAACCGTGTACGTTAACGTATAATTTGAAGAGTTGGAAAGGGTTGCCGAAACAAGATTGATTGCTGGAAGCGTGGTATCAAGAGTGATTAATTTCGAATAAACCGCACTCACATTTCCTGCTTTATCATAGAACTTTACATAAACGGTCTTGGTTCCATCTCCTGTTGGGAGGGTATAAGTTTTTGTGGCGTTGTACGCCTCAGGAGTTGAATAAGTTATGTTGTCATTTGAAAAACTCATCGTATTAATTCCAGAACTTGAATCGGTTGCAGAAAGATTTAAGGTAACCGTAGTAGAATTCGTATAAGTGGCTCCTGAATTGATAGTGATTGATCCTGTAGGCACAATGGTGTCTCTTAAGACCGTGATTGATTTTACGGTGCTCAACTTCCCGATCGAACTCTTGGTTTGGATATTAAACGTATTATTCCCTTCCACAGAGAGACTAACGGTGGCAGTCCAAGTCGTTGATGAATTAAGAGCAACATAAGTCGTTCCATTAATCAAAATGGCTGTATTGGCATCCTTGATCCCTGAAAGAGTGAGCGTTGTTTTATTTGTACTCGTGGGTACCGTAGAAGTAACAACGGGTTGAGTTGGAGCGTTGGTATTTAAACCGTTTGAGCGGATATACATGGTTCCGGTCAGTGTCGTTGAAGTTGTAGTCGACTGATCCACAAAGAGATTAATTTGTTTGATTCTGGTTTTGTCTACGGTTGAAACAATCGTTGAAGTGGCCATGCTCCAAAATTGCTCAGTTGTGGATGAAATATTCGTTAAGGTGTAAGAATCTTTATTTCCATTGATATCCACAAACTCAAGCTTGAGAGCCGTAGCGGGACCTTGCAAACCGAAAACTACATTGGTGAATGTTGAAAGGTTTTGTGTCTCAACAGTTGTGGTAGAAGCATTATCAAAAGAAATGGTCATTCCAGAATAAGTCCCAGTCGTTGAAACGTTGTAGCCCAATTGGAAACGTCCGTCTGTGCCAACTGCAAGAGTCGTTCCCGAGCTTGATCCCGACATGAAATAAGGATAAGGACTTCCGGGAAGCGTTGTGACGTTTGCACTCGTAAGCCCTGAAGTGAAAGTGAGCGTTCCCCCCATGAGGAGAGTTTGTTTCTCTGATTGGGGAGCAAGATTATATTGATCTTGATCTTTGATGAATTGATTAAGATCGCTTCTTGCTTGGACTTGGTCTTCTTCTCCTTTGGAAACTTGGACAGCTTGATTTAATTGGTCAATATAGTCACCATAGGAATAAGGATCTCCATTATTCAAAATGCCCTCTTTGTTGTAGGCATAAACACCATTACGGGTGATCACATATTCTGGGTCAAGAATGGCTTCATTTAAATCTTGTCCTGATGGGCCTTCCTTCGCAAATTGATCCACATGGGTGTGAGAAATAAAGGTAGCTTTTTTAACGAGTTCCCTAACCGCAGCCAATACGCCAATCTCATCAGAACTTCCAGAAGTGAAAAGTACAATCTCACCATCAAGAACAATAATTCCAGTTTCAAAAAAAAGTTGTGCGAGAGCATGAAGATCCTCTGAAGTCAGACTCTTCACGATAACAGCAGAAGCGTATTCAGGACGTAAAAGATCAAGAGCGTCTTTGAAATCGTAACGCTCGTACTCGAAACCTTGCTCGAGCTGAATCGTGAGGTCCTGATTTTTAGAGTCTTCGGTTGGTGAGATTGCTTTTTCTTCTTTTTGTTCCGAGACAGGCGTAAGCGTCAAAGTATCTTGGAGGAATTGCTCTGTGGTTTGAGGAATTTGGTTCAGTGGTTTGGTGGCCTGAGCATTTGGACTTACGTTTGGCGTCTTTGTCGGTTGAAAGTTTGGCTGATTAGCCAACTCCAGCTCTTGAGGCGAAGCCATTTGAGTCCACAAAAACGTAAATAAGACAAGAAAAGCAATCGCTCTCCTGAATTTAAAATAGCTCATGGTATATCCTCCCTAAAACACTTTTGGGTTTTGCTTCAATCGAAACTTTTGCACTCATACCGTTTTGAATTTGCGTAGGCGCTTGATCCCACTCAATGAGCACTTTAAGTGCTTGCTTTATAACGCCTGATTTTGGAAGCGGTTCAGCGAAGGGTTTTATTCCAATCACATGGCCTTCGTATGTTTCTTCAGGAAATGCATAGAATTTGATCCTGGCTTTTGCTCCAATTGAAATCCTTGAGTAATCCGCTTCTTTCAAAAGAAATTCAATCTGGGATTTTTGAGTTGCTAAGGTCAGAAGGAATTCCCCTTGCTTGACAAATGCTTTTTCCTTAAGCTTCGCATCTGAAATAATTAAGCCGTCAAATGGAGTTCGGATATCACCTTCTTTTGAATACTGGCGAAGGAAGCGCTCTCTTTGTCTCGCTGCTTCAAGCTTAAAGATCAAGGATTCCACTTTCCTTTGACTTGCTTCATTCCGGAGAAGTGCTTCCTGAAATGTATACGGCTTGATTGAGCCGAGTTTTTTCAATCGAACGGCTTCATCTAATCTTAAAGTCCAAACTTGGGATTCGAGCCACACTTGAGATAACTCCTTTTCAAGGCTTAAGACCTCAAGCTTGCCCTCACGTAAAGCTTTCTCATCTTGGGAAGACATTACTTCTACAAGAAGCGCTCCTTTCTTTACCTGCTCCCCTTCCTGAAAAAAGACTTTCCTAACGAAACCGTCTTTAGGACTGGTCAAATCCGTCCGTTGGATGGGAACCACAAGGGCATTTCGGTCAGTGACAGAGGAAGAAAGAGGGAGAGAAGAAATATATATGGCTGCAACAAGGAACAGGATAAATAATAAAAGGTTTCTTCTGATTCCTGTCTTTCCAATGACTTCTTCTTGTGATGGAAAGAGTCTTGGTTTTACCGATTCAAGATAAGCAAACCGATCTTCTGTTAAAAGTGTGGTATGACCGTTTCCGTTTTCGTGAGTGTGATGACCGTTCCCGTTTCGGTGATCATCATGATCCCCATTCCCTTTGCCGTTTGTAGGCAAGACATGTCCATTGCCATTACCATTTCCATTCCCGTTACTCACCTGCTTTTTAATTTGGTCCATACTAAGCTGTCTCCTTCAGTCTGACAGGAGCATACCTTCCTTTCATGAATAAATTCTTTGATGAGAAATAGACAAATGGAATTGATAGAATGAGGCTTAAAAGCACAGGTAGTGTAAAAAAAGTCCACGTACTTGACTGATTGAGACCAAACCAGAAGAGCCCAACACCGGCAAACGTCCCAATAAAAAGACTCTTAGCGCATTCAGAAAAACTCAAGCGTTCACCGGGCCTCTTTGCCATAGGGGTCCAACCAAGTCTCTCAAAAGGAATGGCGATAAAATCAAACGTTCCATAAAGGATGTTTTGTAATCCAATCAAAGTCGAAAAGAACGTTTCTTGGAGGATTCGCCTAACATCCATCAGATTTTTCACTACTACCATTTTGTGAAAGAAAAGAACTCCTAATGTAAAAACAAAGAGTTGAAAGGAAATGTTTCCAGATGTGAAAAATTGAGGCCCAGCGAAAAGGGTTGAAACAATCCAGAAACAAAGGACGGGTTGCACGAGATAAAGATAAATCTGATAAAAAATAAGAAATCGAGTTGAAAACGATATGTTTGGAAGAAAAAGAAGCGGCCAGCCTTGAAGGGTACCTTTAAGCCACCGTTTTGATCTTTTTCTCTCCTCCAGATAGTGAGGCGCCGCTTCTTCAAAGGAAATAAGGTTTGAGAGGTAAACGGTCTTGTAACCTTTCTGCTCTAAAAGAGCTGTCTCCCAGTTGTCATGGGAAAGAATTCCTTCAGGGAGTTCTATTTTTTGAAAGGCCTCTCGTCTGATCAAACAATTATGACCAAAGGCAATGGATCGTCCTAACACTGCTTGATTGACATGAAAATAGAGTCTTTGGGCGTAAAATTGGGCGATGGCTTGCATCCTTGAGAAAAGCGAAGCTTCATGAGCAACATAAATTGCGCTTTGGAAAATTCCTACTTTGGAATGTCTTGGATGTTCTGCAATGCGAAGGACTTCGCGAGCCCACCCGCGCGGCAAAAGACTATCCGCATCACAAACGATGAGATATTGATAGGAAGATCCCCATCGAATGAGCCAGTCCTTAATGTTGCCTTGTTTTCTCTCGCAAGGATTACACCTACGACGATAGAAAACCCTTTCCCCACCGAACTCATTCTTAAGTTCCCCAACTAATTTTTCTTCTTCATTTCCAAACGAATCACTTGAATCTGACAGGATCCAAAGATCGAGATTTGGAAGTAAATTTCCTTTCAAGGTATATTCGATTCTTTCCTTAAGACCAAAAGGTTCATTCTTGACGCAATAAAGAAGTGCTATTGGGATAGAATCAACTTGGGATCGATCAACTTCAGGAAAGTATGGCGCTTTTACAAAAAGTCCAAACAAAGCCTGCGTGGCCAGAACCGAAATATTGAGAGATAGAAATGAAAAGGCAAGAAGCCATAAATAGGAAAAGGGGCCTCCCTCATCAAAAGAAACAATTTCCAAAAGCCACTTGATTTGAAGCGCAGTCAGGAGCAAGACCAAAGAAAAGAAAATGCTTGGACGAGCGAAGAACCTTTGAACAAAAGGGATCGAATACGCCTTTTCTTCCTCCACTTGAAAGATAAGACGGTTCTTTAGAGGAAGTTCGGCCGCAAGTCTTGGTTCAGTTTCAAGCAAGCTCTTCATGATGCTCCTACCTCCCCGCCCCAAATATTGGATTGAAGGTACGGACCGCCAAATGGAAATGGATGTGATTGGTTTCCCATTTCAATCGGTGTTGAAGCTTTGTCACCTGGTGCTACTTCCACCTTTTCAATCAAAAAGTCTCCATACGGTTTTCCTGCGCGCGATTTCGCAATCCGAAGTTCAAAAATGGAAACCTCTTTAAAAGGAATTCTGTCAGGAATTTGAAAGGAAAGAATCTTTGTTTCGGGAGAATCTTCTAAATGAAATGTATAACGAGTTTCCACGCTCCAATAAGAGCGGCGAATGAAGAAAGTGATTTCGCTCGGAACGATTCCTGAGTAAAAGATCCGTACCGTCTTTCCCCTCAGGTCTCGCGGCCCAAACCACCAGAAATGTCCAATGAAGTCTTCAGGGATCTGGGTATAACGGAACCTGACCCCTCTTCCCTCAATCCGCTCATAAGAAAGCGTATTAATCGTTCCTTGAAGATCATGGTGTGTCATTAATTGATTCGAGAGATTACTTGTTACCCGAGGTTGAACATTTTCTTGAGAAATCTTACGAACCTGCGTTCCACTTGTTTCCATTTTTGGGCTGATTTTTGGACGCTCTATCACAACCTTAACATTTGTCGATCTATTCTTCCGACTTAATTGGCGGGAGACACTCAAAACCTGATGCGGACTCTGGCCACTTGGGAGCTTTTCATGAGGAATGATTATATCTTTCGGTTCTTTCGCCCCGCCTTCATACATCAGTCGGGCCAAGAGCTTCATTTGTTGGAGCAAAACTTCTGCCGCTTCTGTTTTTGAAAATACACTTTCTGGAGCAAGCGCGTTCACCGCCACTGACTCTGCTTGTTTTTCTTGCACGATCTTATCCTCAATTGAAAACTTATGCTCAGACTGGGCATAAGCGATCTCGGAAATGAGTACAACATACAAAACAAACATTCCTGCACGAATACACCGCTTAGAATCGAGCCTGAATTTTTTCATGATGTTGAGCCTCCTTTCTTTTTTCTTCGTTTTTTAAAGAAAGAAAATGCAATTCAAACTTTTGAGTCTTCGGATCGTAACGATAACGAATGTGGTTGACATCGAGAATGCGAATTGTAAATTCAGCACCATTTTTTATTTTTTCGAGTGAAACAATTCCAACGTGGTTTTCAATAGAGGAAATTCTTTTCTCTAGAATCTTTTCTTGGTGGTCTTTGATGAGTACGATTTTCATTTTTTCTCCACAGATGGTTTTGGATGTTTTTTATTTTTTTGTTTCATGTGACAAACGTAACTCATGAAATGTTTCGCCGCAATGTGAATTCAAGAAAAAATCACCTTTTGTAGCGGATCCGCTACAACGTTGTGGCGGATCCGCTACAACAACTTATTCAAAGTTTTTATTCAGGAATTTATAAAGGATTGAGTGAAGAAATGAAATTCTTGAGGGTAGATGAGATAAACGTGAATGCTTCCTTTTAGACAGGAAGGAACGAGGGATAGGTAATGAAAAAGGAAGAGGCTTCCTTCAGTTGATCAGGATTGAAAAGCTCGTAATCTGAAAGTCCTGAAAAAGCAAAACAATCTCCAGGTTTTAAAAGGAATTCATTCAGATCACGGATTAATACTATTTTCCCTTCAAGTGCATGAAGATAAACTTGATCAGGATGTGGGAGTTTATCAGAAGGAATCGCCCTTTGGGGTTGGATTTCGATCTTGCCAAAGAAAAACTCTTTTCTCTTAGGGATAAAGGAGATAATTCTGAAGCCCGCTTCAGGATATTCAAGAGCAAACTCAACTCGGCTCACATGACCTCTCAAGGTGAGCGCTTCACCTTCTGAGCTACATTTGAGGAGAAGGGCTTTCAAATCAATACCAAATGCTTGAGCAATAGCTTCAAGTTTTTCGATAGAAAGGGATTTGAAAACGCCAGATTCAACCCGAGCAATCGTCGTTCGGTCGATATGGGTCCTCTTGGCAAGCTCCTCTTGGCTTAAGCCTTTTTCCTTCCGTATTAATTGAATCACCCGTCCTAGGGAAGATCTCACATCGGTTACTTGAACAGCGGGATGGGTAGTGGAAAGATATAAAGCTTGAGAGAGTGCCAGAGAAGTATTTTGGGGATCCGTCGAATTAAGCGCAGATGCCATTTGATTTGCCGCGGCTTTTGAGATTGGAACCGGACCGCCTTTCAACTTCAAACGGCCCCTCCTATCAAACTCAAGCGTTGCTGCGATGAACTTTCTACCGAGACTGTACTAGCAAAACCTATGTAGAAATAAATGCGAAGATGACGGCGAGCGATATTGTTTTAATCAACCATTGATTCGATTTTTTTTGTGCCACGGTCACGCCTCCAAGTTCTCGAAGCGCGGGACGACTTCGGTTGAACGTAGGATAAGAGTAGACTCAAATTTTCGATCCCGCAATGGCAGAGCGTGGAAAATCTACGGAAAATCTATCGAGGATGGAGAAATCTAGTGGAGGTAGAAGAAAATAGATAAAATGGAAGCGTTACGCTAGGCGTAGGCTCATCAGCCTGGCACTGGCAGCAGGCTTTTCGCAGCCCTCGCAGAGGGTAACACATCCTATTTTTTATATGCAGGACGCCCTGAGATTTGTGAGATTTGTTACTTTGTGCAAACTAGTCTTGAAAATCAATACCTCTCCCTCGGGAGAACTGGTACTGTTTTACTGAACGAGCTTATTGGTTGGCTTATGCGGTGGATCGCCTTTGGGGCGTTCTGGAATTTTGGGATGGGTTTTAAATTCAGCGGTTAAATCTGCATTAATCTTACCGTATGCTGGATCTTCATCTACGGTAGCGACGATCGCATTAATAGGACATTCGGGAAGGCACTGGCCGCAATCGATACAGGTTTCGGGGTCGATTATCATAAACGGCTGACCTTGATATTCACCTGGATGAATGCAGTCAACAGGACAAACGCTAACACAGGTAGCATATTGTTCTCCTAAACACTTCTCTGTAATCACATACGGCATTTCATTCCTCCTTCAGTTCCTTGAAGTCAATAAGATGACAGTTAATTTAAACGATCTGCCCGACCTTGAATAATATAACGGCAAGACCTTTTATTTCTTAAATATTAGGGATAGGATAACACCTTTCTTTGTTGATTTCAATAGGGAGCTTGAAAAACCGGAAGAGGAATTGGTGCCAGCAGGAGTTAGGAAACGGGTTCCTTGTTTGAATCAATATGGCGGATCAAGGAGTGCTGATGAAGGTTAAAATAACTACTAATTGCCACCAAACGTTCTTCGGCACGCTGGCAAACGGTACGATCTCCGGAATAAAGTTGTTTCAGGGTTTCAATGAGGTTCTCAATATATCCGTAGGCTGGACAAAATGGTGAAATGCGGTCTTTAAGCTCCTCTGCTTTTGAAAGAGCTAGTGCGCAAGAAAATCCAACGTGATCAAACGATTCAACCTCGTAGGATTGGACAATCTCATAAATAAATTGGATCGCTTTCTTAAGCCGTACGAGCTCATCTGCGGCAGAATAAATCGTAAGATATTCTTTCATGGTTTAGTTTCCTCCTTTAAAGTAGACCGATCAATTCCGAACGTCCGGAAGGATTTCTTATGAGCATTTAAGAGATAAAGTGCTTAATTTCCTTAAGGTCGCCGTCTTGAATTACAACAAGAGCATCTTCTAAAATAAAACTAGGTAAAGGATAAAGATTTAAATCTTTAATGGAACGTTGAAGCAGTTTCTGTTTAACCGCTTGGAGGGTCTTTTGGTTCTTTGAATAATTCATTTCAAGCGCATCGGTGAGGCGATATTCAAGCATTTCATTTTTGCGTCTTGATTTCATTGTTCATGACCATATCCTTTTTTTAAAATTATGCAGTAACCATACCCGACAACTCACCGATGATTCAAGGATAGTGGGCAGAAAAAGAGAGAAAAATCTCGTGAGGATATAAAAACCTATCCGGACAGGAAAAACTGAAGAGATAAGAAAATTGAGAATGACTTTATTAAAACTTTGTGAACAAAAAATAGACAAAATGAGAAATCAGTGCCGGGAGCCGGACTTGAACCGGCATGGGCTTTTAAGGTCCCTCAGGATTTTAAGTCCTGTGCGTCTGCCAATTTCGCCATCCCGGCAGTAAAATCAAATAACGTAGCCCCTTCCACCTTGCGGGCTACAGGGGCGATTCACAAAAAGCGTGAATCGAGGCGCGGGGCGGAATCGAACCGCCGTATACAGGTTTTGCAGACCCGTGCATTACCACTTTGCTACCGCGCCCTCAACTACAATAAATTTTTTAATTGAAAGTTGAGGACTGTACCGATTTCCAATTTAATTTGTTAATGAGATCGGTACGCGCCAAACTACAATAGACGACTCAAATCGTTTATTAATAATCAGGTTTGGCGCAGTACCAATTTCTCATTTCCTTTAATCAATAAGAATTGGTACCGCGCAGCTACATATCAGTTACACTCGGCGCGCCGATTGCTAAACTCACGTATTATATATCAGTTGTTTTTAATCGCCAAACGAAGTTCCAACCGCACGGGCCGCAAGCAGCAAGGGATGATTTCTGGGAACTGACTTTCTTTTGCGGATTGCCGCTCGAATCGGAACGGATGAAATTTTTCCAGATTGAATCGCTGCCATATAACCGATGCGTCCTTTTTGGATGAGCTCAACCGCTTTCTTCCCAAAAAGCGTCGCTAAATTCCGATCTTCAGGGGTTGGTGAACCGCCGCGCTGAATGTGCCCTAAAACCGAAACGCGCGTTTCAATTCTGGATTGCCATTCGATCTGCCGGGCCAACACATGACCGATCCCACCAAGACGGATGGGGTCGTTACTTGCTTTTACCATCCGCTCAACCACCATCTTCCCGCCTTTTGGTTTTGCACCTTCGCCAACCACCACAATACTAAAACGCTTTCCGTGCTTGGCGCGCTCGCCAACGTAGCTGCAAATAACATTCAAATGATATGGGATTTCAGGAATCAGAATCACATCGGCACCCCCAGCTGTACCGGAAAAAAGTGCAATCCAGCCGGCGTAACGACCCATCACTTCAAGGATCATCACCCGGTGGTGGGAAGCGGCTGTGGTATGCAACCGATCAATCGCTTCTGTGGCAATGTGAACGGCTGTGTGGAATCCAAACGTGAAGTCTGTCCCGGAAAGATCGTTATCGATCGTTTTGGGGATCCCTACAATCGGAATTCCTTTTCTTGAGAATTTCTCGGCAATTGAAAGAGTGCCGTCCCCACCTACACAAATCAATGCCTTTAAATCAAGTTTGTGAAGAAAGGTGATTGCTTTTTCCGAATAGTCCCGAAAAACAAGTTTCTTTCCTTGACGAATGGGGTAACGAAAAGGGTTGGCAATATTGGAAGTCCCAAGGATGGTTCCGCCTTGGGTTAAAATATTGGAAACGTCAGGGTTTTTGAGTTTTCGGAAACGGTTTTCGACAACGCCTTGGAATCCGTCTTCAAAACCAATTACTTCCCATCCAAGCTCAAACGCACTTTTCGCCACGGAGCGAATCACAGCATTGAGCCCTGGACAATCCCCGCCCGCCGTCAGAATACCTATTCGTTTACTCATATCAATCCTTAAAAGAAAAAGGCCAGGTTGTTTAGCTCAACACCTGGCCTTTTAATTACCAAACAATATTTGCCTAAAACTTATCTGATGTACTTCAACTGTTCCCCAGTAGCCGGATCGTATTGATAACGCTCTGGAAATGTCTGGCCTGTCCTTGGGTTGTATTTGGTATGGACTTCCTGATCGGCAACAGGAACGGCTGGTTGCGCCACCTGAGGTTGAGCATATTGTGGTGTAGGTGCGTACTGAGGAGCAGCTCCTTGCTGATATTGCTGCTGCATCATTTCCTGACGAAGTTCTTGCTTTGTCTTTTCCTTTTCCCGACGCATGCCTTCACCCAATAATGCTCCGGCTAAAGCACCGGCACCTGCGCCAATGGCAGTTCCCGCACCAGCATGGCCGGTTTGATGTCCGATAATAGCTCCGAGCCCTGCTCCCAAGCCGCCGCCGCCAAGAGCACCCATTTCACGTTCTGAAAGACCGCCACCACTGCCATCAGTTGCACAACCAGAAAAAACAACAGCTAAAAGTAAGAGTAAACTCGCAACACGTTTCATAAATTTCCTCCTTTAAAGTATGATTACAATCTCGCTAATGAGACGCAATTTGTACCATAAATATTCATCAAATTCAACTATTTTTAGAATTCCAGGAACGCAAGACTTCTTCCAGTAATGACTTAGCAATACGGGCTTTGGCCATCCTCTGAAATCGCTTTTTTATCCCCTTGCGGTCCATCAATATCATAGACGTAGGATGACCCCCAAAAGGGTTATGCCCCTGACTATACCAGTTAGCTACTATCAAATCGGCATTTTTAGCCTTTAGTTTACGAAAAGCATTCTGTTTAAGCGATTCCGTTTCAAGGGCAAAACCAACCACAATGCGGTTTCCTTTTCGTCTTCCAACTGCTGCCAAAATATCTGTTGTCCGTTTGAACCGAATGGTCTTCTGTTTAACCCGTTTAATTTTGCTGGGTGAAAAACGAACGGGGGTATAATCGCAAACGGCTGCTGTCATAATTAGAATATCCGTCTTAGGCCAATTTTGAAAAACAGCGGTTTTCATTTCTTCCGCACTCATTACCGGCACATACTGAACGCCTTTTGGAGGAGTCAAGTTAGTTGGGCCGCTAATCAATGTAACTCGAAATCCCATTTTTTTGGCCTGGCTGGCAATTTGATAACCCATGTGGCCGGTAGAAACATTGGAAAGAAACCGAACGGGGTCCAGCATCTCCCGCGTAGGCCCAGCGGTAACCAGAAGACGCTTCCCTTTTGGAGAAACGCTAAGACGTTTAGATGGCATGAAGTGTTTTGCGGAGGGTATTCAATACAACATCATTTTCTGCGATGTGGCCGACTCCGATACGGCCACAAACTAAATCACCTTCGATGGGTTCTACAAAACGATAACCTATTTTCTCGAGCTTTTTAATATTTTCCTGAGTGATAGGGTGAGCAAACATATTGTCATTCATAGCAGGAGCAATCAGAACGGGGGCTTTTGAAGCGAGAATAACGGAAGTGACCAAATCACTCGCAAAACCACCTGCAAGACGAGCAATTACATCCGCTGTGGCCGGAGCAATGAGAATGATACTTGCACGATCGGCCAACGTGGTGTGCAGTACACTCCAATCCTCCTCTTTGGAAAAAGGATCTGAATAAACAGGGTGGCCGCTTAGCGAATGAAAGGTCAGCGGCGTTACAAACTGTTTGGCTGCTTCTGTCATGAGACAGACAACATCCGCACCTTCCGCACGCAGATCTCTAACTAAATCACAAGCCCGGTAAGCGGCGATACTTCCTGTAATGCAAAGAAGTATAGTTTTGCCCTTAAGCTTTTTTTGCTTTTGGGTCTTTTGTTTCCTCATAACGGACTTTTCCCTTTGCGATTTCTTCAAGCGCTACCATGGCCGGTTTCTTCGTTTTAGTTACAACCAAGGATGGCGCATCCTTGGCCAGCTCATTGGCCCGTTGCGCGGCTACCAACACTAATTTGTAATGACTCGTCATGTTTTTCAAAAGATCCTCCAATGGAACTAACATTTCACAATCCCCTCAATTTCGTTCACTGCTTGATCAAGTTTCTGGTTTACGACGACAAAATCATAAAGAGACCGCTCAGCCATTTCTTGCTCAGCCACTTTAAGACGTTCAGCAATCTCCTGCTTTGTTTCC
>Ga0209515_10005054_pt1 | contig 17367 bp, 11 predicted proteins | sample Subgroupgradi54m_FD_187454 | JGI IMG/M metagenome (GOLD analysis project Ga0209515, IMG submission 187454) | Subsurface groundwater microbial communities from S. Glens Falls, New York, USA - GMW60B uncontaminated upgradient, 5.4 m (SPAdes)... ...
TATTTTTATCATCAGTTAGTTTTGCAAAAGTAAAAGGAGAAGGAAGTGTTACCTTCCAATTCGAAGGAACGGGGGGGCCTGCCTGCCGGCAGGCAGGAAAGAATTCTTTTAACTTTTTTTCATCCAAATTGAGCGCACTTCCCCACAAATAGAAAATAGGCGACAAATTGGACGTGACGGAAACATCGGCGTTCATCCCGTCTTGCGCAATGATCATTTGAAGCGGAGTTTTGACCGGAATTGATACCGCGAAAGGCCCCATCCGAGCCCCGCCAGACATTGAAATCACCTCAGACTGTTCGTCCATTAAAATGGAATCATCAACCGATGCGCCCCAGGGTGAGATCAGCTCATTGACTCCCGGATTTTCACGCGACACTTGTACTTGAATTCCGCTGCGGCCCTGCGGACGATAATCAAACATATAATTTTGTACGCCGAGAAGAACCGAGCCGCCTTCGTAGAGAAAACGATTAATTTCGTAACGCTGTCTTTCATTTAAATTCTTAGGATTAATAACAATCAATGTGTGCACCCCTTCCGGAATTGGTTCGTCTTTCGTCAGCTTAACTCGTGAATTCGGATAACCCGAATACTCAAGCGCGGAAGGAAGAACGCGATATTCATCCTCCCGATACTGTTCCGGAATTTTCCCGCCGCCGAGCTGTGCCAAAATAGAAGCCATGTTCGGATCGAGTGCTTTTTCTTCGTAAGGTGCCATGAGAGCAATCTTCGGAACTTCAGCGAGCGTCATCCGATAAATTTTAGACATGACCAAATATTCCAAATCATTCATGTTGGCTGGGGTCACTTGCGGAATAATTTCTTCGGGCTTCTCTTTATAAGCGATGCTCATTGCGGCATAAATTAAACGAACTCCCATTTGATCCGCTTCAATGCTTTGAACTTGGAACGGTTCGATCCCCTTCCGCACAAGCTGCTCTTCTTGAGTCAATTCGCCTGACTTTTTACCGCGACTTTCGATACCCGACACATTGGCTGCTTCCATGTGGAAAACTTTAAATTCAAATTTCCCACCGGAAGCAATTTTGAATTCATCCAATTTATCTTTAATTTCCTGCTCGAGACTTTTCATTTGGCTCGGCATTTTTTCAGGCGGCGAAATGTACAATTTAACAAGCGGGGTTACTTTCAGGCCCTTCAAAATTTTCCGGGTGGTGTCAGAAACGGTGTAAATTTTCCGGTCGGTTAAATCAAAACGCCCCATCGGAATGTCATAAATAAACCAATTGAACAGCAGGAAGATTCCAATTGAAATGGTGGTTGCAATGATAAAAACGGTCTTGGCTTTGGGACGCATTCTGCCTTCCATCCAAAACCCGTTCAACACCAAAAAAATAAATGTCCCGATGACAAAATAAAGAAAATCCCGCGTATCAAAAATTCCTTTCGCAAAACCGCTGTAATGCGGCAGGACGCCGAATGAATTCTTAAGAAACGTGCCGAATCCGCCGATCCAGCCGTCGAGCGAGGCGGTGACAAAATCCGTTCCAATCAAAATGAACGCAAAACAAATCACGAGCGTTGAAATAAATGCCACAATTTGATCACGGCAAATTCCGGAAATGAAAATTCCAAGTGCGAGTAAAAATGAGCCCAAAAAAAGTGATCCCAAGTAAGAACCCATGATTGGCCCGAAGTCGGGTTTTCCCAGAAAAGCCAGCATGACCGGAATGGTGAGCGTGGTCATGAGCGAGAGAAGATAGAAGATAAGGCTCGCGGCATATTTCCCAAGCACAAGTTCATGCGTTTTCATGGGAAACGTCAGAAGCAGTTCCAGCGTGTTTCCTCTCCGGTCTTCTGCCCAAAGCCGCATCGTTACCGCGGGTAAAAAAACGCACAGCACAACCGGAAGTGAATTAAAAAAGGAGCGCATATCCGCGCGGCCTGCAAGGAAAAATTCAGTGATGTAAAGCCCGACCGAAATAAATATGAAAACAATAATAAAAATATAGGCGATCGCCGAATTGAAATAGGCGCTCAGTTCTCGTTTTGTAATGGTCAGTAAATTTCGAAAATTCATGTCAGAAAGTTCTATATCGATCAATTAATTTCTATTTTGACTGTCCCGATTTGATTTGCTGAGAAGTGAAATAAACACGTCTTCCAAATCCATTTCTTGAGACGACAACTGCTTCATTGGCCAATTTTTTCTTTTTATCAGCGCGTCAACTTCGGAAACAATCTGCGCTTTTGGTTTTGCAATAATCCGGAACCGCTCAAAGCCATTCTCTTCTTTTCCTTCGTAACGAATTTCCTCGCATGCCGAAATCAATTTAACCTCCTGTTCAACGTCAGTTTTTGAAGCTTTGACGAACAAACGAATTTCTTCCCTCTTCATTATTTGGGCGGTCAGTTCACTGCGAGTTCCCTGTGCAATCATTTTACCGTTGCTCACAATGACAATCCGATCTGCCAGCGCTTCAACTTCCGGCAAAATGTGTGTTGAAAATATAATGGTTTTTTGTTTCGCAAGATTTCGAATCAAATCCCGAATTCCGATAATTTGCAAAGGATCAAGTCCTGAAGTCGGTTCGTCCAAGATCAAAACTTTTGGATCATGAATGAGCGCTTGCGCAAGGCCGATGCGCTGGCGATAACCTTTTGAAACTTCAAAAATGGTGTGCTTCCAAACTGATTTTAGACCGCATGATTCCAGCACCCATCCAAGTCGATCGGTCAGTTTTTTTCCCAAAATTCCACGAGAGCGTGCCACAAATATCAAATACTCATCCACGCGCATGTCTTGATAAAGCGGTGCTGTCTCCGGCAGATATCCGGTGATTTTTCTCACGTTAATCGGTTTTTCGATGATGTCAAAACCGTCAATTGAAGCAGTCCCGCTGAACGGGTATAAATAGGTAGTCAAAATTCTCATGAGTGTGGTTTTTCCCGCACCGTTGGGTCCCAAAAGCCCTAAAACTTCGCCTTCTTTTGCCTCAAATGAAACATCCTCCAGCGCCAGAAAAGAACCGTACTTCATGGAAATTGATTTGACTTGGATCATAAGATTTGAATTTTTCCTTAGACGATTGTTTTCGAATAAAGGTTTATTGTATTCAAAAAAATACCTTTTTCAAGCTGTTTTCAGTGTTCACAACTTCGACAAAGCCTGAGCAAACAATTGTTCAACTTCAGAAAACGCTTTCTCAATGGGTTGCTGCAAATGAAAGCGTACCACACGTCGATCTTTGGCGTCGAGCGCCTGAGAATCACCCACCGCCTGCGCGTATTCCAATTGCCGGAAACTAAAAAATTGCCCGGGAATTGGAGCATCCCTTGCAGTATCTGCCGTCATTAAAATCATCAGACAGGAATTAGGTCCGCCCTTATGCAGTTGGCCGGTCGAATGAAGATAACGCGGCCCAAACCCAAACATGGTCGCAGCTTTGGTGGCGCTTTGCAATTTAAATCGAAGCTGCTGCAGCCGTTCTTCGATGCGTTTCTGATACGGAAAATAAGCACAAAGACTTATATAATCATCTTCCGTCAGCAATTTTAAAAATGAAGCCAATTCAAGCAGTTGTCCCATTTTTTTACAAGTTGCAGCGCCAAATGTTCCATAAACCACTTTTCCTTGGATATGTCTTTCGGCATCCGGAAACTTGCCATGATTTTTCACTTCCTCGAGAAACGAATTCGTCCAATTTTTTGCTTCTTGGACATTCGGCTCATCGAATGGATTTATTTTTAGCTTGGCTCCTGCAATTGCAGTCGCAAAGGACCATCGATAAAATTGTTCTCCCAAATCATACGCATCCGATAGGTGAATTTTGATAACTGGATGGCCGGCTTGCTGCAAAATTTCCAGTTTTTGTTTGATGTCGTGTTCTTCTTTGTCACTAATCAAATAAACAAACAGCCTGTTATTTTTGTATTGATCGGGCTTTGTAAGCGGTTCCCCGAAGATCGGCACAATTCCTTTCCCCTCTTTCCCGAGACTTTCCGCTAAAAGCTGCTCAATCCACAAACCATACGAATGAATGCTGGGCGACATCACGATCGTCAATTTATCTTTTCCTTGCTTGACCGCTTCTGCCATCGTAATACCCAGAAGAGCACCGGGGCAAATTGAATTTGAATTGTCGCGCGATCGATCTCTTTCTCGCTTAATTCTGGCAATCATCTCTCTCGGCGATGCCCCCATCACGGCCAGAGGAACCATTCCGAAATAAGAAAGAACGGAAAAGCGGCCGCCGACATCGGCAGGATTGATAAACGCGCGGCGAAAGGCCAACTCGTGGCTTGTTTTCTCAAGTGGCGTACCCGGATCTGTAATCGCTACAAAATTTTCACCCGCTTTGCTTCTTTTTTTTTGTTTCATTTTTTCAAAGAAATAATTAAAAAATGAAAGCGTCTCAAGCGTTGTCCCAGATTTTGTTGATACAATAAAAAGCGTTTTTTCAAGTTGGATATTTTTTTCAACATACAAAATTTGATCAGGATCGGTACTATCAAGAACGATGAGTTCCGGCGCATCCGCAACCGGGCCAAAGGTACGACAAAACACTTCTGGTGCAAGACTGCTTCCGCCCATTCCAAGTAAAACTGCGTGCTGAAAGCCCGCCTCTTTGATTTCTCGTGCAAATTTCTCGAGCTCATCTACTTTTTCCATCAGCCAGTCAGCGGACGCAAGCCAGCCCAAACGATTCTGAATCACTTTCTGATGTGCGGGGTCTTCTTTCCAGAGCGTTGCATCTTTTGCCCATAATCTTTTTAACACGTGGCTGCTTTCAAATTCTCTGCACGCCAAATCAACTGCATCTTGAAGCGAACCCAGTGCATTTGTCTGATTCTGAATCATCGGATGAACCTTTCTTAATTTGACAAAGGAAATAACGGAATGTTAAGCGGGTGTGAGCCGAAGAGGTTCTGTTATTTTTAAGAAATCATTTCGGTTTGTGTTAAAACTCCTTTCGCCGAAAGGCAGCGCGGAAAATGCTTGTTCCAATTTTGTAAGACGCGCCTCACTCACGGGCCTCGTTTGATAATAATCGTACAGATACATCAGTTCCTTCGGCGTGGCATTTAAGAGCCTTCTCAGAAAATCAACAAGCCCTTGCGGATCTTCTTCCGCATCGTGAAGCAACTTGAGCGCAATTTTATCAGATTTGTAAAGATGTTCTTCTTGGATGTTTCCACGATCCATATAAGTATAGGCGCCCACGAGCCCAATCAAAGCCAAGGCTCCGATACTTCCAAATATGGGCGCAACGACTGCACCGCCTGTAATCACTTTTTTCATCAATGATTTGGTATGAGAAAATCGTGGATCTTTGAATTGGAGCTCTCCGATTTCGTGCGCTAAAATGGCGGCAAGCTCGGCCTCATTTTGCGCAAATAAAATAGCGCCGGTTGTTAAATAGACAAAGCCGCCGGGAGACGACGTTGCGTAAATCCGCTCATCCTGCAAAACAATGAATTGGTACGGCAAATCCTGTCTTTTTGCAAATTTCGCAAGTTTCTTGCCCACGCCCTGAATGTAAGTTAAGACTTGGGGATTTTCACAAGCCGGCATTTTAGAAATGATGTACTCGTGGATTTGTTTTCCAAGCATCACTTCTTCCATGCTGTAAGAACTTTGCGGGCTGGAATTCTGAATGCTCCGGGAATTAGACGCACACGCAGACAGATAGATAACAATCAATAATGCTGCGGTTGTTTGCTTTAAAGATCTCGTCATTTTATTGTATGGCTTCCATTATTTCTCTAGCTTTAAAACTAATTTCTGCGCCTGCACTTACTTTCATTAATGTTACCAATTATCTTAATTAGGTAGTAAGTACTGTGTGCACTTCCTAATTAAAATATGTTTTATATTTATTATGAAAGTGCGCCTGCACTTACTTTCATTAATGTTACCAATTATCTTAATTAGATAGTCAGTACTGCGCGCACTTCCTAAATTAAAATATGTTTTATATTTATTATAAAGTGCGCCTGGAGGGATTCGAACCCCCGGCCTATTGCTTCGAAGGCAAGCGCTCTATCCAACTGAGCTACAGGCGCAAAGTACCATAAGTTTGTTCCATGTAACTTTGCGCACAACACTTACTACCCTATTCATATTGTTTCTTTATATAAATGAAGTAAGTACAGGCGCGAGATTCCTATAAATTAAAAAAATGATTTCAATGAAACTCGCGCACAGTATGTTATTCGCGCAAACTTAAGCGTTCCAACACAACCGCAATCGTCCCAAAATCCCCAACCCGATTCGCCAGTCTTGTCTTCACAATCTTGCAGCTTTTGAACAAAAGCGGCCACGCTTCACGCCGGATTGCCTTCATCATCGGTTGCCAAAAATGAGTCGTTTGCTCTAAAACGCCTCCGCCCAGCACAATCCGTTCGGGATTCAGGGTGTTAATGATATTACCAATGGCAACACCTAAATAATCGGCTGCTCGGTGACGAATCTGGATAGCAAGCACATCTCCTTTGTGAGCGGCTTGAGAAACAGCGGCACCGCTTACCTTGGCAACCCCTGCACAGTATTGTAAGATTTTTGAACGATTTCCCTTTCTCAGCGCCCGCCGAGCAAATTTTGCAATGGCAGTTCCGCTGGCATAAGCCTCTAAACAGCCTAGCTTCCCGCACGGACATTGTTCACCACCAATTTCAATGGTCGTATGTCCGATTTCTCCGGCTGCTCCGATGATTCCTCGAACCAATTGTCGATTGATAATCATTCCAGATCCAATACCCGTGCTTACGGTGATATAAACAAAATGATCAACTGACCTTCCTTCACCAAAATATTTAATGCCGAGCGTGGCGGCTTTCGCATCATTTTCAATAAAAACAGGACATTTAAACAAGCGATTCAAAATTTTCTTTAATGGAACCCGCTCCCAGCCCGGCAAATTTGGTGAACGTTCAATTTTTTCTTTTCTGAAATTGAGCGGCCCCGGAATTCCAACACCAATCCCCAGAAGGTCTCTGAAAAATATTTTGCGCTGCGCTAAAATATTTAAAATCGCATTTGAAATTCCGGAAACAGACTCCCAAGTTTGCGCTCTTATCTGAGTCCTCAAAACCTGTTTTTCAAGAATTTTGCCGGTTTTCAGTGCCAAGCAAACTGAAATTTTAGTACCGCCGATATCAATTCCCAAAATGTATTTTGCCATAAAGTAAACCGATTAGAAAGTTAGAATATCAAAAAAGGAATGATTTGCCAAGAAGTCGATTGATTCGGATGGAAATAGGTGTTTAATTGATGGTGATCTAGATGGCCGGAGACGGAATGTGTGAACCCGATAATAATCTAGATGGCCGGAGACGGAATGTATGAACCCGATAATAATCTAGATGGCCGGAGACGGGATTGAACCGCCGACGCAGGGATTTTCAGTCCCTCGCTCTACCAACTGAGCTATCCGGCCTTCAAGCAAAGTTGTAACACAAACTAACCGACAGATTCAACAACTCGTTGAATTACAATTAACGCTGCTAGGCCTTCAAGCAAAGTTGTAACACAAACTAACCGACAGATTCAACAACTCGTTGAATTACAATTAACGCTGCTAGGCCCTTCAAGCAAAGTTGTAACACAAACTAACCGACAGATTCAACAACTCGTTAAATTACAATTAACGCTGCTAGGCCTTCAAGCAAAGTTGTAACACAAACTAACCGACAGATTCAACAACTCGTTAAATTACAATTAACGCTGCTAAGGCCTTCGGAGAAGAAGACGAATCCAAAATTAAACCAACTTATTACCGGGCTTTTTTGGCGGATCATTCTTGGGGCGTTCTTCTACCTTTGGGTTTTGCTTAAATGTGGGTGAGAGTTCGGCATTGATTTTTGCATAGGCTTGATCTTCATCGACGGAAGTCACAATGGCATTGATGGGACATTCCGGAACACAAGCACCGCAATCAATGCAAGTATCGGGATCAATAATCATAAAAACTTCGCTTTTATAATCTCCCGGATGAATACAATCCACAGGACAAACCGCAACACAAGATGCATACCGTTCACCCAAACATTTCTCTGTAATCACATGTGACATGATTTCCTCCTGAATTCGTCTTTTATGGCCTAAAAAATTAGATCTATTTCAGCAGCTGAATTCTACCACAAATCCTAAAAAAAATTCAGCTAAAATTTTTAACTACCACTTTCTCGTATTGCAAGACCGCCTGGCCAAAATACTAAGCTGACGGAGCGGCATCGACCGGTTTATTTAAATTCTCTTCAATAAACTTGATTAAATCTTTCGTCTTCACAGGCTTTGCGATAACCGGTTTTGCGATAAACGGCCGTCCATCCACAATTCCGCCAAACAATTCTTGATCTTTTTTCTTGGCGAGTGCCGTTAAGAAAATAATAGGGACGTTTTTGAGTTTTTCATCATTTTTGATTTGAAACGCCGCTTCACAACCGCCCAAATCCGGCATGAGGATATCCATCACAATCAAATCCGGCTGAAACACTTTTGCGACAGCAAGCGCTTGAGCGCCCTTTGTTTCAATTTGAACCTCGTACGGTCCTTCTTTTTCCAAATTAGCTTTTAACATTTTGCAGAACTTTTCTTCATCATCCACCACTAATATTTTTTTCTTGCTCATTGTAGTTCTCCTCCGTCTCTTGTACATTAAAAGTTAAAATTACAGTTGCTCCCGGACCCTCTGCGTTATTTGTAATTTCAACGGAACCCTGATGCATTTCCATAATACTTTTAACAACGGACAGCCCCAAACCGGTTCCGCCTTTCCCGCGCCGCGTTGTAAAAAAAGGTTCAAATATTTTATCCAACAACTCCTCTGAAACTCCGGAACCGGTATCTTGAATCTCAACCACAATGACACGGCTGCCCGGTCTGAAAATATCGCTTTTTCTTCTGCCGACCCGCCCGCCTACTTGTTGGAGTCGTTTCGAAAATGTTGTAACTTTTAATTCGCTGCCTTCCGGCGTTGCTTGAAACGCATTTAGCAGAATATTTACAAAAACCTGCTGAACCCGATTTTTATTAATTCTGACTGCCGGCAACGCATCCGAGAAATTCTTAACTACTTTGATATGGTGGCGGTCCAATTCATGCTTTACTAATAATAACGACTCTTCGAGAATAGAGTTTAAATTTTCCGATGTCTTCTTCGCCTCGGACAAACTGGCAAAATCGAGCAGCTCGACAATCACAGAGTCTGCGCGTTCAATTGCTTCACTCATATCATTTAAAACCGATCGCACGTTTTCGTCTTTGATTTCGGCCGATAACAAAACATAGTCAATACACTGCATGATAATAGCAAGCGGGTTTTTAACTTCGTGCGCAACACCGGCCGCTAAGCGGCCAATAGAATCCATTTTCTCAGCTTGGATGAGCTGCGCTTGTGTTTCTTTTAATTCCTGATGGGTTTTTCTTAAATCTTCGAGCGCTTTTAAAAGTTTCTGCTCTTTTTGTCTCAGCTCTTCGTTCAATTCCTTTAAATGCAGTTCCGCAAATTTTAAATCGGTAACATCAAGAATAACACCGTTCCAAAGAATGCTGCCATCAGGCAGTGCGTTTGGGCTTGAAGTCGCACGCAACCATTTGATTTCTCCGGACATGGTCTTGATCCGAAATTCTCTGAGCCATGTCGTCATGGTTTTTGCCGATTCAAGAATCGATTGATTAACCAAAGGCAAATCTTCCGGCAAGATTCTTGTAAACGGTTTTGAACCATCCAGTCGAATTTCCTCTGAAGCAATCCCGGTAATTTTAGAAATGCTTTCACTCATATAGGGAAACGCCATGCTTCCATCCGGCCTCAGTACAAATTGATACACAGCTCCGGGTATATTGGACGCAACCTCCCGATGCCTTCCGTCGCTCACGCGAAGCGCCTCTTCCGCTTGATGTCTTTCTAAGATTTGATTTTGCAGCATCACATTAGATTCCGAAAGCTCTGAGGTGCGCCGGGTAACTATTTTTTCGATTAAAACCCCGCGCCGTAAAATCAATAATAAATAGAAAATAAAAAACATTGTCATGATAAAGCCCGTCATTAAAACTGCCCAAGGTTGCCGAGTTGAACGCTCAGCCAAATATTCAGGTTTCGGACGATAAAGAACAGTCCATGGACGTTCAGCTACTTGAAAACTTGTAATCCATTTAAACGGAGACCTGATTTCCGTCTGATGTTTTTCAGGTGAATTTGAAACAGGGCTGTTGATCGCTTCAAAATGATAAAAGAGAAATTCATCCGATACATTCGGCCCGTCATACAAATAAAAGTCAATCCCATCAAGCAGCAAAACATTGAGAGAAGACTTGATAAACTCATCGATTCGCCATGATCCTACAACAAATCCTTGTAAATTTTGGCGGCGATCTTCCAAAGTATTGTGTGGTTTATCATTCACATAAACAGGTGCACAAACCAAAAAACCAATTTCACCTCCAGTTTCGCTAAGCAATCGAATGGGTTGGGTGGTTGAGATTTCTCCAGAATCCCTGGCTTTTTCTAACATTTCCCGCCGTGACACATCGGATGCCAAATCATCACCCAATCTAAATTTAAATTTTTCAAATGGTTCCACGTAATAAATAGGATAATGTTCGCTGCGTCTTCCCAGTGGAACATTTTTCTCCTGTCCTCCGATTTCTTGTATCCGAAATGCAGGTGATGCTTCTCGGTGAGCCAGAGTCTCAAAATTTTCCAGTTCAGAATCCTTCACCCGAGGAACCCATTCAAGCGTGCGAACACCGACCCTTCGTGAAAAAATTCCCTCTGCGAAACTATGAAATTCACTCCGCTCAACTGTTTGCGACGACACATAAAAATCACGCAAAGATTGAATGGTTTCTAGGTTGAGTTCTATTGATTTTTGTAAATCGGCGGAAAGCTTATTTGCAAGACGTTCAAATCCTACCCGAGCCCGTTCTTGTTCATGCTTGCTGAGCGAATAGTAACCAAAAACTGAAAGAGAAATACCCAGAATCGCCAGAATTACGACCGGAAAATAAAATTTGAAAGTCGATAGTTTCTTTTCAGGATGGTTTGATTTATTCATCTGAATCTGTACCCATCAGAACTAATTCCGCGTAACGGCGTTCAACTTGGACGCTGAGGGACTCGAACCCCCAACCCCTTGAATATAAATCAGTTACTTGAACTTTTCTAGCTCAATGTTATTTGTTTTTGATTAAATTACTCTTTATTTTTTAAAAACGCAATGATTTCTATTTTCAAAAAAGCACTCCCAAATTGCGGTCAGTCTCATTTCCACGAGTTGGCGAATTATTTTAATCTGATTTACATGAAGAACTCCAAAAGCGTCCGCCCAAGTCATCTCCTAATTGCGCATTATCACTCGCAATTATTCCAAGAATATTTGGATTATTATCCTTCCTAACAAATGCCCACATTTCCCGAATTTGTCTTTCTCGAGCTGAAAAAAGGCTTTTCACCCTTGAAACAAATCAATTATCCATTGGTAAAATGGCGAAGTAAAATCCCAAACATCTTCTTCGTTTAGGATTTTGTCTATTTGGGTTTTGAAATCTAAATTTCAGTGAGATTGCCTGGAGAATCTACGGGCGGTTCTTTTGCTGCTTGCCGCGGCTCGAAATTTGCGGATAGCTCTCCTTGATACTGCGATAAATCTGCAGCCGGATTCCCGCCGCGCTCAATTTCAGCGGTTATGTCTTTCCACATCCGGCGATTGACCGGAGCGTCAAGACGATTGGCTAGAGTTGAGGTGTTATTATTTGAAAAAATCGAAGAAGAATTAGAAAAGTCGGAATAAGAAACCGAATAGTTCTATTTATTCTATGATTTATCTGGATCATTATGAAGCTAGGCAGAATAGCGAAGGACTTTTCCGCCAAAAACTTCACCGGCAAGACGAAGGAAATCAAACCTGATCACAAATAGACTGACAACCTTTGTAAAATGAACCGCTGAATTATGTTCTTTAAGCAGTTCGCCCGGCGTCATAAATGCAAGAATGATTTGATAAAAGGGTGATTCGACTTCACCGTAAAGATGCGCGTCAAATACGAGAATGTTTACTTGAAAGGCTACGAAACGATTCCGGACGCAGAAAAAGGACTCAAAGAATACTTCGACTTTTACAACTTACAGCGGCATCATCAATCACTCAATTATAAAACCCCGTGGCTTGTGTATTCAGGGCTGGAGGTGACTCAAAATCCAAGTGTGTTACGATGACAAAAACTCTATCTAAAACTAACACAAAAAACGGTCTAGACAACCGGGGCCACTATAGAGACCCGGCGCGTTCTTGACTCAAAAAGAGTGTGACCAATTTTGCATACTGCGGATTGTCCTCAACCAGCAAAACTTGAATTTTATTTGAATTCATAAGTTTAAATCGTGTGTAATGTTATTAAAATATGGAGCGGAGGGGCACAGTAGTCGAACCTTTTCAGCGTATCCCAGCGCCCCAATTCTCCATTTTCTCACACCTTCTTTACGTCTCGATGGGCGAAATTCTACAGTTTCGGAAGAAGAAATATCAATTGAGCGGAATAAGCTAGGCTCGGAGCGGATCGGATAACACACCCTCTTGGGACATCCCCGACGCCGTCGAGCCCCGCCTCTGGCGTCGGTATCGAAGTTAATTTGCTAGCCAAGTAAACATAAATGATATTGAGTAACGAGAATGACTGGCGACAAGGTTCAACATGCATCAAATAATTTTGTTCCGTTAATTTTATCAATCAATTTGAAATGCAAGCCAAATTTGATAAGGACATTTAAATTCTAAGTTGACTCAAGTTTTTATTTATAATCTACTTGATGAACCATTCTTTTTGAACTAAAATCAAACAACATACCGCGTGATGGCGCACACAGAAAATAGCATTTCAAAGTTATGGGATAGATGAGCTTTAATTGTGGCGAAACACCTGCCAACATGAAACTAACGCGGCAGGAATTAATTTGAACAACGTTCTCTGATTTGATGGAACCTTTCTATTGGAATCTTGTACTCATGGAATACCCATACTTAAAATTCCCGGCGTTTTTATATCCGCGTAGGCATTGTTTTTTATACTTTCAAAAGAACGGATTTCTTAGCCGTGGTTAAGATTTTTGGTTCTTTACTCAAACAATTTTGGATACACCCGCTTGCCCGTTCGATCGATGTGAACGACGCGCATTCAATTGCAATTCACCGCAAAATTATTCAGTCTAAACCACTGCTAAAAGCAACTTACCGACGATGGTATCGAGAAATCTTAATGGCCCACAAAGAGATCGAGAATCTCACAGGAGACGTGATTGAAATTGGAAGCGGAGCTGGTTTCTTAGATGAGTTAATTCCTGAATTAATTAAAACTGATGTAGCGCCAAATCCTTTTGCTTCAAAAATCGTGAACGCAATGAACCTTGATTTCCGAGATGAGCAATTGAAAGCCATTTATTTGATCGGGGTTTTGCATCACATTTCAGATCCGGCACGGTTTCTGGCAGAAGCGCAAAGGTGCCTTAAACCCGGCGGCCGACTTGTCATCATCGACCCTAATAATAGCTGGACAGAGCGCGCCTTGTGTAAATTTTTAGACCATTATGAATATTTTGATGATAAAATTAATGATTGGAAAAACGACTCGGCCAATCATATGACCAATGCGAATCTTGCAGTGACGTGGGTTATTTTCACTAGAGACCGCGCGCGGTTTGAAGCGCAGTTTCCCCAGCTTCACATTCGAATTATTCGCCACCACACATTTTTGTCATACTTTTTGTCGGGCGGCATGACGTACCGCTCTTTTCTACCATCCATTACAACACCTTTATGGGAAGGATTTGAAAATATTCTCGCACCCGCAATGAAAATACTCGGCACGTCGATGACAATTGATATTGAGAAGGTTTAAATGTACATCAAAATCACGCGGGTCTGTGAAACGAACGCCCCTTTTGATATTTTTGAGAATGCAACAAATGATTGGACGCATTTTATGCACCTACATCATAAAAGCCACGCGGATTTTCGTTTGCTTTACAAACAAGGAAATCGAGAAATTTTTTTCTACAAGTCCTGGGTCATTTATCCCCTTCCATTTTATACGCGCTACATTGTTCTGCGAGAGTACATCCCTGAGCAGTGCGGGTACAAGCAGGTGTATTTCGATGTTGCAAATGGCCGCACTCATTATTTGAATGGTATCATTACTGAGGGAAATGGAACCGTTAAGTCTACTGGTGAATTTTGGTTTTCCGTTCCTTGGATTTGGAAGTTTTTTCCCCGTCTCTTTTTTTTATTTTTTAAAACCCGGATGCGCCGCGTAATGCGTGAAGACAATTCGATGATCATGGAAAGAATACCGCTTGACGGCATTGAAAATCAAAAATGCGCCCCAGTCATTCCAGAGAATTTTAACTTCTATGAAGAGTTCACAAGAAAAAAAGTGCCACCACCCGCTCAATTTGAGTTTACGGATCACGTATTTCAACATTTGTCGACGAAATCATCATGAAGATATTTGCGAGAATCCTGTTTGCGGTAAAACATAAAACCTTTCGAAAAGTAACGCTTTCCCCATTGGATTCATCCAAGATCTTGGTTTACCACAAAGGTGAAGTTGTGAACTTAAAACGAAGATGCCCTCATCAAGGTGCTCCGCTTGAGAAAGGTTTTTTGAAAAATGGCGTCCTTATTTGCCCTTGGCATGGCTGCCAGTTTAAAATTTTTCCACTTAGCGAGGAAGGCCAACCGAACAAGCCCGGGCGTTAAAGAACTTGGCCCTGCGGCTCATAATGATTCGATGGAGTTTCAGGACTGTCCCAATTTATTTGAAGCGGCGAACTCTGTTGCGCCCTGTCCAAAACATTGGGGTAAGGTCATTCATTCCAAAATTTTCACGTTCTGAAAAAAAAATGGCGAGACTGTATTTGGCGTGCGAGTGTTCAATTCAAAAAGTGTTCCTTGTGCAAATGACGGTTTTACCTTCCCTTTTGAAAGAGTAAAAAAACCTACTTTCCCTTTTAAAGATTTTGAGTTTGGAATGAACATAACAATGTTGTGCTCATAAAAAATAGCGTAATTATCATCAAGCTTTTCGAACGTTAACCTAAAATCTTCCTTATTCCAATAATAAGGTCTGGAAATGGAACCCGCAATCACTTTGCCATCCTTGACAATAAAAAGATAGAATTCAAAATCTCGAAACAAGATAAATGTATAATTTTTATCATCTTGGAAACCAAGAATCAAGCCTGCTGCGATTGCATTTTGGATTTTTATATCCAAATAAATTAAGTCATAAGTTTTTCGACTTAGATATACTGTTTGAAGATTAGTGCTTTGAGATTTTAGGTCTGGCAAAAAATCAAAGGCGTCAATTGGATCAAACTTTTCACCCTGTAAATCGTGAACGTCAATCATACCGGAATTGGCATTTAAACTTTTGAGTTGAAGAAAATTGTCAGGGGTGAGAAAACCATAGACGGGCTCCCTTCCATCTTTATCAACGCAACTTTCGTGATAAAGGTATAATTCAGGCACCAACCAGAGCCTACCAGTAAAACTGCCACCATAACAATAATGCGGATGCTTTTTTATTGCATGAGAAATTTTTAGAACGGAACTGGCAATGTTATTTTCAAGCTCGAAGTGGGGTTTGATAAAACGTTGAATCTGTCCGTAATTATAAATAACCTGCCAGCTTGTATAAATTAATATCGCCAATAAGCCAGACCATTTTATAACATTTGATAATTTAGAAATTTTTTCTTTTTTTGATTCGATTAGACAATAAAGCACTGCCACTATACTTATTAAAGCAAAATTTGAAAAATAATTATAATAGGTTGCTGTCTTCATGTATTCGAATCCACGCAAAACAACTCTACCGACAACAAGCCCCATCACAAGAGTTGCAAAATAAATCAACATCATTATTCCGGCAAGCAGAAAACTTTTATTGTCTTTTTTTAAAAATTGTTTCAGAATATAAAAAAAAGTAAAAAATAAACAAATAATCAAAAAGAACCCCACGCAAATCTCAAAGCTTCGCGATAACAAATCAAAATCCCAAGCCGCCTGATGTTCCGACAGCTCAGCAAGCGTTAAATGAACTTTGGATGGAAACATGAAAGCGATTCCAAACAAACCACTCAAACGAATAACTGCAATCAGAAGGTTAATACTTGTCATATAATGAACGTGATCGTTAGGAGAAAAAAACTTAGGATGAAAATAGCAGATGCTAAAAATGTCCAACAATATATAAATGATAAACGGTAAGCCGATTATAATAGACAGTTTTTTTAATGATGCTGATGCCGTTACTTGGTCCGGCACGTTTTCTTTTCCACCCCTTTTTGATAAAAAGTACAATAAGCAAGCCTGTAGAAGCAAAAGCATCATAAACAACTCGTGACTCAAAGCCGCGCAAAGAAAAGATAATATAGTTGCAGCTGTTCTGCCTGCACTGAAATGATCATTGTAGTTCGCTTTGCAAATCATCAATAACCCAATCAAAAAAAAGAAAAAGCCAATCAAATAAAAACCAGCGCCACGCCAATAGACCATTTCAACTCCTGTGTATTGTGTTAATAAAAAGACCGAAAAAATAAAAGCAGCGGATCTGGAGATGAACCTTGAGATAAGAAGATAAAATAAACAAACTATAAATGCATGCAAAGTTATACTAATTGCACCAAAGAGAAACAAATTTGACCGGAACATAATTTCAGATATTGCATATAAACCAAAATAGAGCGGCCGAAATAAAAACGCTTGCTCTTCAATGAGCGGATCATGGTGGTGACTCAAAAAAGTCATGTGCCAAAAATATTCCCAATCCGTTCTAAACAATTCACGAATCTTAAAAAACCATTTTATATCCCCTCTTGGAATAGCCACTATTCCATACCGATAAGTAAAAAAAGCACCAAATATCAATAAACATAAGACTAAACTATCGACAAAAGAACGAATAACTTTGGTGTTAGAAAATTTTGGAGGATTCATAGAAAATCAATTGTCCATTTAAAAAACCCACATGTATTAAGTCCGCGACCATTTCTGCAAAGCTGCGCCATCAAGGACGCAGCCGTAGCAGAATGGACGCTGAGGGGCTCGACGCCTCCGACTCATAAACACCTTCATGATTTGCTTGTAGCAAATCATTCAGGTATTCGTCTCCGGTCGGTCAGCCGCAGCCTCGAAGGAAGCCGATGCTCCTAGGTGTCGCATCTCCGTCTATTTGGCTCGACTGCTCCCTTGCGAGTCCTTTCGTCAGAATATTTGATTTAGCCTCAAGAAAACAAAATTCAAGGAAAGGAAACTTCTTCGCCGCGAGTTCCGCAGGCGAAGCCGAGGACTGTCTGAGCGCCGAAGAAGTTCTTTTCCTGAAAAAATACGTCAGAGGCCAAA
>Ga0209515_10005055_pt1 | contig 17366 bp, 14 predicted proteins | sample Subgroupgradi54m_FD_187454 | JGI IMG/M metagenome (GOLD analysis project Ga0209515, IMG submission 187454) | Subsurface groundwater microbial communities from S. Glens Falls, New York, USA - GMW60B uncontaminated upgradient, 5.4 m (SPAdes)... ...
AGGAGCACGGCCGGATGGGCATGATGCAAATGATGATGGATCAGATGATGGAACATCAAAAGGCCATGCAGGAAACCGGCAAGTAAGCTGCAAATAAGTTCTCACCCGCACCCAGGGGATGTCCATGGACTCTACATCACACCCGCATGACGATCCCGCCGAACGAAAAGTTTTCTCTCGCTCGAAAATTGTGTTGGTCGGTTTCCTGCTCGTGATCGGCTACCTTTTATTCACCGAGCACCGCGCACATGTGATCAGCTTCCTGCCTTTCTTACTGTTGGCGGCATGCCCGCTGATGCATATGTTCATGCATGGCGGACACGGACACCACCATGGACAGCATCACGCACAGGCCCCGCCGGAGAAGAAATAATGGAACACAACGCTCCCAGTGCCTATGGTCTGTGGTCGCTGGTGATCATCAATTCGCTGGTGTTCATCATCTTCGCCTTCAGCTTTACCAAACCGAAAAACGCGCGCGACTGGCGCTCGTTCGGCGCGTTCTCCGCCTTCATCGTTGCGCTGTTTACTGAAATGTATGGTTTCCCGCTCACCATTTATCTTTTCCTGCCGTGGCTGTCGAGCCACTTTCCCGGCATCGATTTTCTCTCGCACGATGCCGGACACTTGCTGGAAACAATGCTCGGCTGGAAGGTCAATCCCCATTTTGGGCCGTTTCACCTATTGAGCAACGTCCTCATCGTTGGCGGTTTCATCATGCTGTCGTCGGCCTGGCGCGTGTTGTATAGCGCGCAGCGGCGGCACCACCTCGCCACCAGCGGACTGTATGCACGCATGCGGCATCCGCAGTACGTCGCGTTCATCGTGATCATGTTCGGATTTCTGTTGCAATGGCCAACGCTGGTCACGCTGATCATGTTTCCGGTGCTGGTGTGGGTGTACCTCCGGTTGGCAAAAGCAGAGGAGCGCGCTGCTGCCGCCGAATTCGGCGATACCTACGAACGCTACCTGCAGCGCACGCCTGCCTTCATTCCGTCGTTTCGATCGATTCACCTGAAAGAAGAGAGTTCACCATGAAACCGCTAGCCACTGGCATCACGTTGTCGTTGACCCTGTCCGTCTTTTATTCGCTGTGCACGCTGATCTGGACGATCTGGCCCGATCAGTTCATGAACTTCATGAATGCCCTGTTTCACGGGCTTGATTTTCGCAAGCTGCAGACGACGGAACCCTATGCCTGGTCATCGTTCTTTTATTCCCTGATCATCTTTGCGGTCTGGGGCTTCGCGCTTGGCGCTTACTTTGCCTGGTTGCATAATCTCCTTTCAAAACGATGCAAGGGTGATTGACATGGCAACCGATCCGGTATGTGGCATGCAGGTCGATGAAGGCACTGCGGCGGGCAGCAGTGTGTGGAAGGGGACCAATTATTATTTCTGTTCGCCGGGTGCAAGAAAAAATTCGAGGCAGATCCGCCCGCCTACATTGGCAACGCCCCTGTTGCTGACATCAAGCGGCCCGAACATGCACATTCCCACACACAAGAAACGCACAAATCCGGTACGACCTACACCTGTCCGATGCACCCGGAAATCGTGCGTGATGGACCGGGCAGTTGTCCCAAATGCGGCATGGCGCTGGTGCCGATCGCGGGCACAGGCCCAGCCGACGATTCCGAGTTGCGCGATCTCACGCGACGGCTGTGGGTCGGCGTCGCGCTGTCAATTCCACTGGTGGTGCTGGCGATGTCACCGATGATCGGCATTCATGAGTTGTTCGGTCTGCAGCCACGGCCACGCGGCTGGATCGAGTTTGTGCTGGGCACGCCGGTGGTGCTGTGGGTCGGCTGGCCGATCCTGCACAAATTCTGGCTGTCGCTGGCGCACCGCGCGCTCAACATGTACACGCTGATCGGGCTGGGAGTGGGGTTGGCCTACCTGTTCAGCCTCGCTGCCGTGCTGATGCCGGGATGGTTCCCGCAGGAGTTTCGCGAGCATGACGGCGCGGTCGGCACATATTTCGAAGCCGCCGCCGTGATCGTGACGCTGGTGATCCTCGGCGACGTGCTGCAGTTGCGCGCGATGGGGCAGACCAGCAAGGCGATCCAGCAATTGCTGGAACTCGCGCCCAACCTCGCCTGGCGCGTGCGCGATGACGGTAGCGAAGAACAGGTAGCGCTGGAGACCGTCGTGGTGGGCAACCGGTTGCGCGTGAAGCCGGGCGATAAAGTACCGGTGGATGGCACGGTACTCGAAGGCACCAGCCGTATCGACGAATCGATGATCACCGGCGAGCCGATGCCGGTGGCCAAGACAGCGGGCGACAAAGTCACCGGCGCAACGGTCAATGGCAACGGTGCATTGCTGATCCGTGCCGAACGCGTCGGCGCAGACACGCTGCTGGCACGCATCGTTCACATGGTGGCCGAGGCGCAACGCACGCGTGCGCCGATCCAGCGGCTGGCCGATATCATCGCGGCGTACTTCGTCCAGATCGTGGTGGTGATCGCCATCGTCACGGCGTTGGCGTGGTGGTTCTTCGGCCCCGAGCCGAGATTCGGCTACGCGTTTCTCAACGCGATTGCCGTGCTGATCATCGCCTGTCCTTGTGCTGTGGGTCTCGCCACGCCGATCTCGATGACGGTGGCGATGGGGCAAGGCGCAGGCGTGGGCATCCTGTTTCGCAATGCCGAGGCGATCGAGCGCATGCGTGACATCGACACGCTGGTAATCGACAAGACCGGCACGCTGACGCTCGGACATCCCGCGCTGACGGATTTTATTGTTGAGGGCATTCCAGAAAATGAAGCGCTTGCGCTGGTCGCTGGCGTGGAACAACTTTCCGAACACCCGATCGGGCTGGCGATTGTCGAGGGCGCAAAAGCGCGTGGCCTGACGCCGCAGTCGGCGGGTGCATTCGAAGCGGTCAATGGCCTCGGCGTGCAAGCGGATATCGGCGGCAAGTCAGTGCTGGTGGGTAGTCGCAGCTTTCTCACCCAACGTGGCGTCAATACTCAGGCGTGGGAAGCGCGTGCCGAGAGCTGGCGCACCGATGCAAAAACGGTGGTGTTCTTCGCGGTGAACGGACTGGCCGCCGGTATCGCGGCAGTGGCCGATCCGATCAAGGAAGGCACACCGGAAGCCATCGCCGCACTCAAGCAAACCGGCGTGCGCATCGTGATGCTGACTGGCGATTCCCACAGCACGGCAGCCGCCGTTGCGCGCCAACTCGGCATCGACGAGGTGCTGGCCGAAGTGCTGCCGGAGGACAAGGCGGGTCATGTAAAACGTTTGCAAGCCGAAGGGCGCAAGGTTGCGATGGCAGGCGACGGCATCAACGATGCGCCCGCGTTGGCGCAGGCCGATGTCGGCATTGCGATGGGCACCGGCACCGACGTGGCGATTGAAAGCGCCGGAGTCACGCTGGTGAAAGGCGACCTGCGCGGCATCGCACGCGCCGCCGTGCTGTCGCGCGCGACGATGCGCAACATCCGCCAGAACCTCGCGTTCGCATTCGGCTACAACGCGCTCGGCATCCCGATTGCCGCCGGCGTGCTCTACCCCGCATTCGGTCTGTTGCTGTCGCCAGTCTTCGCCGGTGCTGCGATGGCGCTGAGTTCGGTGTCCGTGGTCACCAACGCGTTGCGCCTCAAACGCGTCAAGTTATGAGCGGCGTGCAACAACTAGTGCCATCGGTCGCATTAGCGTACACAGCGCACGCGGTGGAAACTCCGCACACGGCGCATACGGTAGCAACAGCAGCAACAGTAGCGGCAGGTGCACCCACGCCATCGCTCATCGAACAGGCATTGCGCTACCAGTTCGATCGCTGGCAGCGCAGCGTGCTGTTCCTCGACATGCTGCGCGAACGGGCCAATAACATGCTGGCACATGAGGAAGCCGGCATGCCGCCGCCGCTCGACTTTGAATATGAAACGATTCTCGATGCGAGACGTTTCGTGCGCCCGTCAAATTACGCGCTGTTGCGCATCACGCGCTGCCATGAAGACCGCGCAGAAGATTGCATTGATGACAAAAAACCCCCAGTCATCATCGTCGATCCGCGTGCCGGACATGGCCCGGGCATCGGCGGCTTCAAGCGCGATTCCGAAGTCGGCATGGCGTTGCATGAAGGGCATGCGACTTACTTTGTCATTTTCTTTCCCATACCTTGCCCCAACCAAACGCTGGCCGATGTATTGCACGCGATGCGCCGCTTTGTCGAGGAAGTGAGCAAGCGGCATGACGGCCAAGCGCCGGTACTCTACGGCAACTGTCAGGCGGGCTGGGCCGTGATGCTGCTCGCCGCCGATTGCGCTGGCTTGAGCGGCGCCACGGTACTCAACGGTTCTCCACTCTCATACTGGGCCGGTGCGTCGGATGTCAATCCGATGCGGCTCGCCGGTGGCTTGCTGGGCGGCAGCTGGATTGCGCACTGGCTGGCGGATCTCGGTAATGGCCGATTCGACGGCGCATGGCTGGTGCAAAATTTTGAAAGCCTGAATCCGGCCAACACGCTATGGGACAAGCACTACAAGGTATTCGAGCACATCGATACCGAGCGCGAACGTTTCCTGGCCTTCGAACTCTGGTGGACCGGCTATCACTTCCTGAGTCGCGAAGAGTTTCTGTCCATCGTCGAAAATCTGTTCATTGGCAACAAGCTGGAGCGCGGCACAATGCGAATTTGCGACGATTGCACCATCGACCTGAAGCGCATTCGCAACCCGGTAGTGATATTTGCCTCCAGCGGCGACAACATCACACCGCCCGATCAAGCGCTCAACTGGATACCCACCGTCTACCCAACCACCGCCGCGCTGAAGCAGGCGGGGCAACGCATTGTCTATCTCCTCAACACGCATGTCGGTCATCTGGGAATTTTTGTATCAGCCAGCGTGGCGAAGCTGGAGCACCGCGCGATTCTGGAAAGTCTCGGCGAGCTCGATACACTCAAGCCCGGTTTGTACGAAATGAAAATCAGCAATCCCACCGGCGATCCCGATTGCCACAAGCCGCAATACACCGTGCATTTTGAAGAACGCCAGGTCGAACAAATTCATCATGCCTATCCGGAGCAATCGTTTGAAAAAGTGCAGGCCGTATCGGAATGGAACGCGCTGCTGTACAAAAACACGATCAGCCCGTGGATTACCGCATTCGCCAATCCATTGAGCGCGGAAATGCTGAAATGGCTGCACCCGATGCGTATCGGTAATGCGATGTTTTCCGAAAAGCTCAATCCCTGGATGTGGGCATTTCAAATGCTCGCCCCTGTCGTTGCGAACGCCCGTATGCCAGTCGACGCCACAAACCAGTACGCAGCAATGGAGAGCAATGCTGGCAAGGTGATTTCTGAAGCGCTCGACAGTTATCGAAAAATTAGAGACGACGCTAGCGAACAACTATTTTCCTGGCTGTACGGCCAGCGCTATCCATTGTCGTGGGCCCTGCATGACGCCGAAAAATGAATCGCGCGACTCCATGGATTCAAGGCATTTAAAGGATCAGCAAACGCGCACGGGGCCCATGCAAAACTCGGTCAAGGCACTGCTGTTGTCTGGGGTGATATTGCTGGGTCTCGGGTTCTATTTCATCTTTCTGCGCCCGCCCTTGCTGCCGGAGGATCCTCGCTATATGGGTGCCTCGCTAGAGCAAATACAGTCCAGCGTGCCGGGATTGGCAATCTGGCTGCGCCACGTTTTCTGGGTGATGGGCGGCTATATGTTCGCCACGGGTACCTTGACCTGCTACCTTGCTGTCACCGGCTTTCGCGCGCGCAGTCGCGGCGTGGCACTTGTGGTGACGCTTGCAGGAGCTGCCTCAATCGGGTGGATGACGGTCGTGAACTTCATCATCCAATCTGACTTCAAGTGGTTGCTGCTCCTGTTCGCGTTTACCTGGGTAGCGGCGCTGTACCTGTATTGGGTTGAGGGGCGCAGCAGCGCGCGTCCGGGCTGAGATCACGCCTTGAAATACGGGACCGCTGACAAACGCCAATCTGGAGATTTGATGTACCCCGAAGCCGACCCTACCGACGTTTCGGCCCTTGGCAACACGCAAGCGGCGCTATTAAACAAGGGATGCTTTTGCATCAACCTTGACAAGGACGCGCTGCGTCGCGCGCTTGAATTGGAGTTGGGAAGCCCGGGGCTCGCCCAGCTGGTGGAAGAACGATGTCCTTATGTGTTTGCCGCGCGTCCCGTTTTCGTGACGGCTGCGCACACGCAAAAGATGGCAGCACTCATCGCCGCTATCGAATCTGTCGTGGCGTTACCAGCCTATCGCGAAGCGGTCCTTGCCGATGCACCGGAAATCGCTCGACACGATCCGGGTGGAGCGAAAGGCGTTTTCTTCGGATACGACTTTCATCTTCACGAAGACGGTGTGGCACTTATCGAGATCAATACCAATGCCGGCGGCGCCATGCTCAACGCCACGCTGGCGCGAGCCCAGTTGGCGTGTTGCACCCCCGTGCAAGCCGCCTTTCCCGCGCGTGACGCCACCAGACTCGATGAGCGCGTCATCGAAATGTTCCAGAATGAATGGCGCTTGTCTGTGCGAGGACGGCCGTTACGCAGTATTGCCATCGTCGATGAGGCACCGGAGCAGCAATACATGTACCCGGAGTTCCTGCTCTTTCAGCAGCTCTTCAAGCGTCACGACATCGATGCGGTCATCGTCGATCCTGCCGAGTTGACGCTGCGCGACGGGGTCCTATGGCATGACGACTTGGCGATTGATCTGGTGTACAACCGGCTCACCGACTTCTCGCTGGAAACCACCGCGAGCGCGGTGCTGCGGCAGGCCTATCTGGAGCGTGCCGTGGTTCTCACGCCGCATCCTCAGGCGCATGCCTTATATGCCGACAAGCGCAATCTTGTGATTCTTGGCGACGCAGAGCGCCTTGAAAAACTGGGGGTATCCGAAGCCATCAGAGCTGTCTTGCTGGCGGGCATTCCGCGGACCGAGCGCGTGACGCAGTCGAACGCCGAACGATTGTGGGACGAACGTCGCAAACTGTTTTTCAAGCCAACAGCAGGCTACGGCGGGCGGGCCACCTATCGCGGCGACAAGCTGACGAAACGGGTCTGGGGTGAAATCCTTGCGGGCGACTATGTGGCGCAGTCGATCGTGGCGCCCGGCGAACGGGTCATGGATCCCGCAGACGATCCGCAAATTCTGAAGTTCGACATCCGGGACTACGTCTACGATGGCGCAGTGCAATGGATTGCAGCACGGTTGTATCAGGGGCAAACAACCAACTTTCGCACCCCCGGCGGCGGTTTTGCGCCTGTCTACAGCTTGCCGCTGGCAGCAGGTAACGGCGGTTGCGACGATTGCACAAATGCGTCAGGCGGGCGCTAACCGATATGCAACCGATAAGTGATGGAATTCTTGGCCAAAAAAATGTCCGAAAGAAATATATCTTCCAGACATTTTTACCAACAAATTAACTTGACGGCTAGCGTTGGCCGGTGGCCTGCCTAGCCACAGTCTTCGACCCGCCACGATAGATTGCGCGCTCCCTGGAGTGCAGCATCACCTTACCGCTTCAAGTTTCGTCACCGTAAACATACCCTCGATTTTCTCCACCACGAAACGGATCTTGTCACCCGTTTTGATGTTCTCCAGCATCGTCGGATGCTTGACGCGAAACACCATGGTCATGGGCGGCATGCCGAGATCTTTCAGTTCGCCGTGCTTGATCGTGATTTTTCCGGCGTTCTTGTCGATCTTGCGGATTTCACCCTCGGACATCGGCACAGCGACCGCCTCCGGCTTTGCCGCGCCGTGGGCTGATCCGGCCGGGTCGTCGCATGCTCTGGCGACAAATGAGATGGACAAACCCATCAATATCAAATAGTAAATTGCAGTGGATTTCATGATGTTTCCTTTCAATGCGTGGAATGATGCAGTTTCTGGCTGTGCGTTTCACGATAGCCGCGCAGGCTTGCGTAGCGCTCGATCTGGATCGGTGACAACAAGGCGGTCTGTTCGAGATGGGTGCGCAAATGCGCGCCGCGAAGTGCTGCTTGCAGGGCGGCGATGCGCTCCAGATGTTGCCGTAGCGTGTTGCTATCGATACGCTTGTCGGCGAATGCCTGATCCAGCAGGCGTTCGGCTTCGACCATCTCGGCGCCGAGTCTGCGCGCCTCTCCCTTGTGTGCAAGCAGCAAGCGCTCCGTGTGCTCGCGCTGTACGGCAGTGAGCTTGAGCGGTTCGGCCAGTTCCAGCACGTGTAGCGGCCCCGGATAGCCGTTCAGTTCGGCTGTCTTGGCATAACCGGCACCCTGGCCTTCGAGCAATGCACGTACATCGCTCTCTGACAAGGCTTTGATCGGTCGCGTCTGCTGACCCACATAGGGCGAGGTTTGCGCGGAAGCGCCGGTATGCAGCGCCAGCGCGAGTCCGAACACCCACAGGTATTTCCGACTGAAACAAGGGAGGGTTTTCATTTGGCAGTCACCGTAATCCTGCCGACCATGCCAGCCTCGAAATGTCCGGGGATCAGGCAGGCGTAGTTGAATTCGCCTGCTTTGGTGAACTGCCAGACGATGGCTTCCTTGCCGCCCGGCTTGACGTGCGCCATATAGGGTTCGTCGTGTTCCATGCCGGGGTGTTTCTTCATCAGCTCCCCATGTTCTTTCAATTCCTTCATGGTACCGAGCACCAGTTCGTGCATCATCTTGCCGGAATTTTTGACCACGAATTTGATGGTTTCACCCTGCTTGATCTTGAGCTCGGCCGGAGTAAAGCGCATGGCATCACTCATATCCAGTGTGATGGTGCGGTTGATTTTTTTCGGGTCGCCCTGGCGGCCGAACGGTTTTTCTTCCGCCGAGATTGTTGGCGCTGGTTTTTTGGCGTGCGCTGCGTCGCCGTGCGCCCAGACAGTCGCTGGGACCATACCTGTGATGGCGGCAGCGATCATGCTGAATAACAGGGGATGTCGTAGTTTCATTGGATTCTCCAGGTGTGGGTAAAAATCAGTGATGCCCGCCGTGCCCCGAGGGCTTGCGTGCTTTCATCTCTATCGTGCCATTAACAGATTTTTGTGCCGCCGGCATCGATTGACCACCGGAAGTGGATGAACGCGCCGGAGCAAGCGGCGCGCCTTGCCATTCGTAGGCGACCGTTCCGGCGGGATGGCGGTACCAGCCCGGATCGGTATAGTCTCCCCGCTTCTGGTCCTTGCGTATCTTGACGACCGTGAACATGCCACCCATCTCGACCCCGCCGAATGGACCCTGGCCAGTCATCATCGGCAGCGTGTTCTCGGGCAGCGGCATTTCCATATCGCCCATCGAACCACCTTTCTCACCCATCACCATGTAGTCGGGCACCAGCTTGTTGATTTTTTCGGCGATGCCGCGATGATCGACGCCGATCATGGTCGGCACGTTGTGCCCCATCGCATTCATCGTGTGGTGTGATTTGTGGCAATGGAAGGCCCAGTCGCCGGCGTCGGTGGCGTCGAATTCGATCGCGCGCATCTGGCCTACCGCGATGTCGGTGGTGACCTCGGGCCAGCGCGCCGATTTCGGCACCCAGCCACCGTCGGTGCCGGTGACTTCGAACTCATGGCCATGCAGATGAATCGGATGATTGGTCATCGTCAGATTGCCGACGCGAATGCGCACGCGATCGCCCTGACGGCACACCAGCGGGTCGATGCCGGGGAAGACGCGGCTGTTGAACGTCCACAGATTGAAATCGAGCATGGTGTTGACCTTGGGCGTAAAACTGCCGGGATCGATATCGTAGGCATTGAGCAGGAATACGAAATCGCGGTCGACTTTATGCAGGCTCGGATCTTTCGGGTGCGTGACCCAGAAGCCCATCATGCCCATCGCCATCTGCACCATTTCGTCGGCATGCGGGTGATACATGAAAGTGCCGGGCCGCTTGGCGACAAATTCATAGACGAAGGTTTTACCCACCGGAATGCCCGGCTGCGTCAGGCCGGTGACACCATCCATGCCGTTCGGCAGACGTTGGCCGTGCCAGTGGATCGAAGTGTGCTCGGGCAGTTTGTTGGTGACGAACACGCGCACGCGATCACCTTCGACCACTTCAATCGTCGGCCCGGGCGACTGACCGTTGTAGCCCCACAAATGCGCTTTCATGCCGGGCGCAATCTCGCGCACCACGGGTTCGGCGACCAGATGAAATTCCTTGACACCGTCTTTCATGCGCCAGGGCAGCGTCCAGCCATTCAGCGTCACCACCGGGTTATACGGGCGTCCGTTCGGCGGCGACAGCGGTGGTTGCGTGGCGGGCTGGTCCATCAGCGGTGCTTCGGGCAGCGAAGCGGCCTGTACCTTGCTGACGATGCCGGCACCCAATGCAGCGCCAGCACCAAGGAAAAAGTTTCTGCGTGAAGTCATGGTGAAATCCTTGTCTTGGGGTTCAGTGACCGGCCGCTTCTGCCGGAGCAGCTTGCGGTGCCTGCATCGTGGCGCCTGCAGCAGCGCGCCCGGTCAGCGCCATCTGCAAGGCCGCATCGGCGATCCAGTAGTCGCGTAGCGCTTCAATGGCGGCGTTGACGGTGGCTGCTTGCGCACGCGCATCGGCCAGCAGTTCGAACACGCTGATCAACATGCCGTTGTAGCGCAGCAGTTGTTCGTCAGAAATGCGTTTTTGCAGCGGCACGATTTCGTCGCGATAGTGCCTGGCCAGATCGTAGGCAGTGCGATAACCGAGATAAGCGGTGCGCACTTCGGAACGCACGTTGACGGCCTGCGCGGCGGCGCGGTTGACCGCTTGCATATAGATGGCCTCAGCCTTGGCGACGCGCGCATCGCCCCAGTCGAACAGTGGAATCTGGATCTCGATTTCATAACCGGTCTGACGTGGTTTCTCGTTCGACGTGTTGTGCTGATAACCGACGTCCAGCAGATTGATGAAGCGGGTCGTGCGGGTCAGCCCCAATGCATCGGCCGTAACGCTGAGTTCGCGCCGGGCCAGCAGCAGATCGAGGCGGTTCTGCATCGCCTGCGCCTCGGCATCGGCAATCTCGCGCGGAGCGGCTGGCAGATCGGGTAAACGTTCGGGCAACGTGAAGGCGCGCTGCGTGCCCCACAGACCCAGCAACCGCGTCAAGCGCTCCCGCTCACTGACATGCAGTTGCCGTGCCCGCGCCAGTTGCGCCGTGGCATCGGCATGGAACGCCTGCTCGCGTGCCTGGCGCAGCGCGCTCCAGTTGCCCGCCGCCACCATGCGCTGTGCGAGTTCCGCACCGGCCTCGGCAGCGGCCTGCACCTGTTCCATGTACTTCACCGTCTCCTGCGCCGCGACCGCCGCGAAATAGGCGCGCCGGGTATCGTCCACCGTGCGCACGACTTCGCCGGCCACGCGCAGTTGCGTGTGTTCGAAGCGTTGCCGTTCGATCTTCGTTGCGGCCGGCATCGTCAGCAGGCTCAGGATCGGCAACAGCAGCGAACGCTCGTATTCGATCTCACTGCCGCGCTGCAAACGCGCAAACGAAAAAGTTGGATTGCGCAGCCGCCCGGCCTGCACCAGATCGGCCTCGGCAATCCCGAGTTCGGCGTAGCTGGCCTGCAAACCCTGATTGTTCAACAGCGCAATCGTCACCGCATCGTCAACCGTCATCGGCTTCGCCAGCAGTTGCTTCACCGTGGCGTCTGCCGTCATTGCATCCGCATCGGTCTTGAGCCACTGCACGTCCTGGCCGATGCGCTCCTTGGCGAGCGATTTGACCTGATCGAAACCGCCGTCGGGTGAAAAGCTCGCACAGCCATGGATGCCCGCCACCGCCAGGGCAAAGACAAATCGCCGCAACCGGAATTTGAATAAATCACGCATGTTCGACTCCTTGCATCAATTTAGGCCACGCCGCCGCAACAATAAATACACCGCCGGGATCACGAACAGCGACAGCAACGGCGCGGTGATCATGCCGCCGACCATCGGTGCGGCGATGCGTTGCATGACTTCGGAGCCGGTGCCGCTGCCCCACATGATCGGCAGCAGGCCGGCGATGATGACCGCCACCGTCATGGCCTTGGGCCGCACGCGCAGCACGGCGCCTTCGCGAATCGCGTCGAGCAGATCGGCCTCTTGTGTTCGACCCTGGTCTTCCTTATCGTTCCACGCATTCTTCAGATACAGCAACATGATGACGCCAAACTCCGCCGCCACACCCGCCAGCGCGATGAAGCCGACGCCGCTGGCGACCGACAGGTTGTGCCCGAGCAGCCAGAGGAACCAGACGCCGCCCGCCAATACGAAGGGTAGCGTGGCCATGATCAGCAGGGCTTCGTCGAAGCGGCTGAAGGTCAGATACAGCAGCACGAAGATGATCAGCAGCGTGGCGGGGATGACGATCTTCAGTTTGGCGGTGGCGCGTTCGAGGAACTCGAACTGGCCCGACCATGAGACGGAATATCCAGCGGGCACCTTGATTTCTTTCGCCACCGCTTGCTGCATTTCCTGCACCGCCGATTTCAGATCGCGGCCGCGAATATCGACATAGACCCAGCCAGACAGGCGCGCGTTTTCGCTTTTCAGCATCGGCGGGCCGTCGGCGATTTTTATTTCTGCGATATCGGCGAGACGAATCTGCGCGCCGCGTTCCGTCAGCACCGGCAGGCTGCGCAGTTTTTCAAGCGAGTCGCGCACCTCGCGCGGATAGCGCAGATTGATCGGAAAGCGCTGCAAGCCTTCGACGGTTTCGCCGATGTTGTCGCCGCCGACCGCAGCGGAAATCACGCTTTGCACATCGGCGATGTTGAGGCCATAACGCGCGGCGGCATCGCGGTCGATGTTCATGTCGATGTAACGCCCGCCGGTGAGGCGTTCGGCCAGCGCTGAGGTGACGCCGGGCACCTGCTTCACTACACGTTCGATCTCGGCGGTGATGCGATCAATTTGCGCCAGATCGGCGCCCGCGACTTTCACGCCGACCGGGCTCTTGATGCCGGTCGCGAGCATGTCGATGCGGTTGCGGATCGGCGGCACCCAGATGTTCGACAGGCCGGGCACTTTGACGATGCGATCGAGTTCTTCGATCAGCTTGTCCGGCGTCATGCCCGCACGCCATTGTTCGCGTGGCTTGAACTGGATCGTGGTCTCGAGCATTTCCAGCGGCGCGGGATCGGTGGCGCTTTCGGCGCGGCCGGCCTTGCCGAAGACGCTGTGCACTTCCGGCACGGTCTTGATCAAGCGATCGGTCTGTTGCAGTAGCTCGGCGACCTTGCCGGCGGAAATGCCGGGCAGCGCCGAGGGCATGTACAGCACATCGCCTTCGTCGAGCGGCGGCATAAATTCACCACCGAGGCGGCTGAGCGGCCACAGGCTGAGCAGCGCGATCAGGCCTGCGATCAGCAGCGTTGCCTTCGGTGCGCGCAGCACGATTTCCAGCAGCGGACGATAGGCCGCGATCAAGCCGCGTGTGATCGGATTTTTTTGCTCATCGGGGATGTGGCCGCGAATCAGGTAGCCCATCAATACCGGAATCAACGTCACCGATAACCCAGCAGCTGCGGCCATCGCGTAGGTCTTGGTGAAAGCCAGCGGCGAGAACAGGCGGCCTTCCTGCGCTTCCAGCGTGAACACCGGGATGAACGACAGGGTGATGATCAGCAGCGAGAAGAACAAGGCGGGGCCGACTTCGGCCGCCGCGTCACCGATCACTTGCCAGCGCGTTTCACCGCTTAATTCCTGATCGGGATGCGCGTGATGCCAGGCTTCGAGTTTTTTATGCGCGTTCTCGATCATCACCACCGCCGCATCGACCATTGCGCCGATCGCAATCGCGATGCCACCGAGCGACATGATGTTCGCGTTGACGCCCTGATAATGCATCACGATGAAGGCCATCAAAATGCCGAGCGGCAGCGACACAATCGCAACCAATGCCGAGCGCAGATGAAACAGAAAAATCGCACACACCAGCGCGACGACAATGAATTCCTCCATCAGCTTGTGCTGCAGATTGGTGACGGCGCGTTTGATCAGGCTGGAACGATCGTAGGTGGTGATCAGCTCGACCCCCGGCGGCAGGCTGGATTTCAACGCCGCCAATTTCGCTTTCACCGCTCCGATGGTTTCCAGCGCGTTCTTGCCCGAGCGCATCACGATCACGCCGCCCGCCACTTCGCCTTCGCCGTTCAACTCGGCAATCCCGCGCCGCATTTCCGGGCCGATCTGGATGCGTGCGACATCGCCCAGCCGCACTGACACGCCGGCCTCGCTGGTGCGCAAGGGAATCTTGCGAAAATCGTCGAGTGATTGCAGATAGCCGGAAGCGCGCACCATGTATTCCGCTTCGCCCAGCTCCAGCACCGAACCACCAGTTTCCTGATTGGCCCGCTGCACCGCCTCAATCACGCGGCTGTGCGGGATGTTGTAGGCGCGCAGGCGATCCGGGTCGAGCACGATCTGGTATTGCCGCACCATGCCGCCGATGCTGGCGACTTCCGACACATTCGGCACGGTCTTCAATTCATATTTCAAAAACCAGTCCTGCAGCGCACGCAGTTGCGACAGATCCATGCGGCCGCTGCGGTCGATCAGCGCGTATTCATAGACCCAGCCGACTCCCGTGGCGTCCGGCCCGAGAGAAGCTTTCGCGGATGCGGGCAACCGCGACTGCACCTGATTCAAATATTCCAGCACGCGCGAGCGCGCCCAGTAGGGATCGGTGCCATCCTCAAACAAAATGTAAACGAAGGAATCGCCGAACGAAGAAAAACCGCGCACCGTCTTCGCGCCCGGCACCGACAGCATCGTTGTGGTGAGCGGATAGGTGACCTGGTTCTCGACAATCTGCGGCGCCTGGCCGGGATAGGTGGTGCGGATGATGACCTGCACGTCGGACAGATCGGGAATCGCATCGAGCGGCGTTTTCAGCAGTGACCAGACACCCCAACCCGTCAGCAGCAGCGTTGCCAGCAGCACCAGAAAGCGGTTAACTATCGACCAGCGAATCAGACGGGCGATCATGGGCGCGCCCCTTTGACTGCATCGGCGGTTGGGGTGATTGTGGTGATTTGATACTCACCTTCTCCAGGCATGATGAATTCAAACGCCACCGTATCGCCGACCACAACATTGCGCGGCAGTCCACCGGCAGGCAGTTTGAAACCCATCGTCATCGCACCCCATTGCAACGCGGGAATCGGTTCATGCGATAGCGTGATGTCGTCCTTGCCGATCGCTTCCACCTTGCCGGTACTGCGATATGCAGCGCCCTTTGCCTTGGCGTTTTCAGACGGCGATGCTTCACTCATGCGCGTGGCCGTGCCGCGCAGACTGGCTTCCGAATCGATCAGGAATTGTCCCGACACCACCACCTTTTGCCCGGCTTCGAGTCCCTTGCGGATTTCGGTTTGACCGTTGCTTTCGATCCCCACCTCGACATTGACCGGAACAAATTTTCCCTCGCCCTGCGCCACCATCACGACGCTGCGCTGGCCGGTCTGGATCACCGCCTCGGAGGGCACCAGCAAAATTTCCTTGCCGCCCTTCGCGGGTGTGAAGTTGACGGTAGCGAACATGCCCGGCACCAGTTGCCCGCGTGGATTAGCCAATTCGACGCGCGCTTTCAAAGTGCGCGTGGCGGCATCGACTTCCGGCAGGATCGCGCTGACGCGGCCTTTGAATACGATGCCCGGCAATGCAGGCGCGCGCGCTTCGACCAAGGCACCCGGCCGTACTTGAGCGGCAACACTCTCCGACACTTCGGCATTGATCCAGATCGTGCCCAGACCGTTGATGCGGAACAAGGTTGCGCCCGTCATCACCGTCATGCCCTCGCGCGCGCCCAGTTCCGCGATCACGCCGCCGACCGGGGCCGTGATCGTCATGCGTGCGCGCACGGTGCCGCTGGCGTCGATTTGGCGCATCTGTTCTTCGCTCATGCCGGCCAGCCGCATGCGTTGCCGCGCGCCATCCAGCAGCGCTTCCGGCGCGGCGGCGCCCATGCGTTTCACCGTCAGAAATTCTTCCTGCGCAGCGACCCAATCGGGCACATACAACTCGGCCAACGGCTGGCCTTTGCGCACCGGATCGAGCGGCGCACGTACATGCAGTTTCTCGACAAAACCGTTGGCACGCGCCTGCACCAGCACCACATCGCGCTCGTTGTACGCCACCGCGCCAACCGCTTCGATGGCTGGACTCAATGTGCCCGTCGTCACCTCGGCCGTGCGCACGCCCAGATTCTGCTGCACGCGCGGACTGATGCTGACGCCGCCTTCGTCGCTGGCTTCATCGGCATACACCGGCACCAGCTGCATATCCATGAAAGGGGATTTACCCGGCTGATCGAATTTCTGGCCGGGCACCATCGGGTCGTGCCAGTACAAAACTTTTTTGTCAGAGGCGGGCGCGGCGGCTGGGCCGGTGGACGCATTGTTCATACCGCGACTCAGACCGAGTTGATACACACCGTAAGCGCTCGCGCCCAGCAAAGCCACGGCAACCAGAATCAATAGAGGTTTTTTGGTTTTCATTTTGTATCCTTGGAATTCATGAAGGCAGTATCGGGCAGGAGGAAGTTCAATTGCGCCCACAGACGCGCTGCCTCCTGCTCCAATTGCAACGCCTGCAACTGCACCTCGGTTTCATTGCGCCGCGCGCTCAGCACTTCGTTCAATGAAGATTTGCCGCCGCGATACGCACTCAAAACGGCCTGCGTGCGTGCGGTGGCCAGTGGCAGCAATTCGCGCGCGATGCGCGCCTGCCGTTCGCGCGCGTTGTCCCATTCGTTGAGCATCGCTTTGACTTCGGCCACATGCGCACGTAGCATCTCTTCGCGTTCTGCCCTGGCCTGTTCGACCTGCGCCAGTTTTGCCGCCAGCTCGCGGTTCTGACGATTCTTCTGATCCCACTGCAGGGGAATCGAAACGCCGAGCGAAATCATGTTGGAATATTGTGATCCGCGCTGGCTGTAGGCGACCTCGGCGCTCCAGTCGGCTTGCTGGTTGACCTGCGCCAGCCGCGCTTCGGTTTCGGCCAGCGCGATCTGCTGGGTCAACGCCTCGATCCTGGGATGGCGCGCCAATTGTTGTTCCAGCGTGTGCTCGTGCAAATCGATCGTGGTCATCATCGGCTTGTCCGCCAGCGGCGCTTGCGCGGCCACACTGCCGATCCAGCGCGCCAATGCCGTGTTGGCATTGCGCAGCTTGCGCGCCAGTTCGCTGGCGCGATCTTCCAGCGCCACGCGCGCACTGCGCGCCGCATAGGCCTCCGCCTGACTGCCGCGCCCGGCGCGATAGGCGCTATCGGCCGCATCGACTTCCAGTTGCGCCTGTTTGATCTGCGCCGCCATCAGCGCGGTCATGGCTTCGGCGTAATAACGCTCCAGCCACGCCAGCGCCGTATCGCGCTGAATATCGGCCAGCACGGCAGACCGTTCGGCCTCGCCCTTGTCGGCTT
>Ga0209515_10005057_pt1 | contig 17360 bp, 19 predicted proteins | sample Subgroupgradi54m_FD_187454 | JGI IMG/M metagenome (GOLD analysis project Ga0209515, IMG submission 187454) | Subsurface groundwater microbial communities from S. Glens Falls, New York, USA - GMW60B uncontaminated upgradient, 5.4 m (SPAdes)... ...
CGGTCGGTCCGGGGAGAGGACGTCAAACGCAATGGCGCCCAATTGGGGATTGTTCTGCATGCGGGCGACGGCCAGCGCGATGGCATCGGCCTGCAGAAACCAGGCATCGTCGTCGAGGCTGACGTAGAAATCCGGTCCGGGTTGGCGCATGAGCTCATTGCGACCCGTCCGGTAACCCTCCATCCGCTCATGGCGGATCCAACGCACGGTGGGATGCCCGGCGGCCAGCAGCGGCGTGTCATCGTCCGATGCGTCATCGACCACCGCGATTTCGAGTGGCGAGTAGGATTGGGCGAGCGCGGAGGCGAGGGCCTTGGGCAGGATGGACGCGCGATTCCGCGTGGTGATGCCGATCAGGACGCGTGGTCTGGAGGATTCGGCCAAGAGGGGAGGGATCAGGGGTTGGGGGAGGCGCGCTGGCGGCGCGCCGTTGCCGGGGACCCGAAGGCGATTGTTCCGGCCGGCACATCCCGGGTCACTACGCTGCCGGCGCCGATAACGGCTCCGCGACCGATGCGCACGCCGGAAAGCACGGTTACATGGGCGCCGAGCCACGCTTCATCCTCGATGATCACGGGGCGGGCGGTGATCGGCTGGCTTTTCACCGAGGCACCGGGGGCAGTGCCATGCTCGCCGTCGGTGACATAGCAGTGCGGCCCGATCATGACGTCACGGCCGATTTGGATGCATTCGTGGGCATCCAGCATGGTGCAGCGATTGAGGTAGGCCCCGTGGCCGATCTCGATTTTGCCGGGCCGGGGGGCGCCGCTGCACAACAGGACCACGCCGCGATCCAGGGCGCAGCCGTGCAGGGTGACGTCCGCCCAATTGCGGGGAATCTCAATGGATCGCAGCCAGCAGTAGCCGCGCAGATCGACGCCGAGCCAGCGATAAGCCAGATTGCGGGACCGGGAGGCGAGGCCAAGACTCAGGCGGTGCAGCAGGTGAATCATGTAATTGCAGGCTCAGGGTAACTCCGCCAGCGGCGTCCGCGCAAGAGCACGATGGCGATGCCCGCGATCTTGCCGGCCACGGCTGCGGGCAGGCGGCGCCATCCCGCCGCATGGCGGAGCGAGAGGGCAAGCGATATGGATTGCCACGCCAGCTGGCGCAAGGCCCAGGCGAATCCAGCCTGGTGCATGAGACAGCGCATGACGAACCACCGGTTGACAACTTCCATGCGCTCGCGGGCGAAGACCCGGTTCTTATACGGAGCGGGACGCATGTCGTGATAGATGCGCGCCGCCGGCGGCGCCACCAAGCGCCACCGGCGGGCGACCTGCAGCGCGAGGGCCGTGTCCTCCATCAGCGAATAACCGTGGAAAAAATCCAAGAGTGGCGGACTCGGCAAAGCCTCGCGGCGAAAGAGGGTGCAGCACAAATTCACCCAGTCCACCGCCTGATTTGCGGGACCTTCGGCGGCGGGAAGGAAATTCAGGGCGGGACCACAGCAGCGTCCGGCGAGCGGGCCTGTGCGCGGGCACCCCAGCAGCGTGTAGAGCCACCGCATGATCCGACTCGGCGGGTGGTAGGACTGGTTGCTGATGACGGCGCTGCATCCGCCGACCGGCGGGTCGTCCCGCAGCGTTTGCCACAAAGTGGCGAGGCAGTCCGGCTCCAGATCGATATCGTCGTCGGCGAAAAGGATGAAGGGCTGCGTCGCGGCGGCCACCCCCTCGTTGCGCTGGGCGGCGGCGCCGCGGGTCGTGGCGCCCAGACAGCGCAAACGGATGCCCTCCGCCGGGGTCGGGAGATCCTGCGTGTTCGTCGTTGGCGCGGAGGCATCTACGATGATGATTTCCGCCGGCCGGACATTCTGGGCCAGCAGGCTGGCGATGGTCTGGTTCAGCCTTTCCCGCCGATCGAGAGTGGGAATGATGACGCTCGCGGGTATGATGGTCATGACGCGGCGGCCCGCTGCAGATGGGCCACGAACAACGCGCGCAGTTTCGGGCCGGAAAATTCGTCTGCGACCGACTGGGCGCGGCGGGCGAGCGAAATGCGGAGTTCGGAATTGTCGCGCAAGCTGGCGAGCCCGGCGGTAAGCGGCGGCGTTCCGGGTTCGGGCACGGCGAGCGCGCAGCCGGGCCGGGCCAGGCACCAGGCAACGCCCGCTGCGGCCGCCGGGCCCGTGATCAGCAGAGGCAGGCCGAGTGTCAGGCAGTCGCCAAGCTTGCTGGGAAAATGGGTACGGTATTGCAGCTCGTGTGGGCCCGGGGGGTTCAGGTAGGGCTGGAGCACGACATCGCAGCGCGCGAGGAGGGCGGCCCATGCCCCGGCCGGACTCGGGGAGTAACCGTTGAAATGGATGACATCGGTGGCGTCGCTCAACCGGCGCACCACGCCGCTGGGCGCCGGGCCGAAATATTCCAACTGGGTGCCGGTGGCGCGCAGGGCCGGAAGCATCCTGAGCAGTTGTTCACCGTAGCCGTAGTGCAGGCCGCCCGCATAGCCGACCGTGAGCTGCCCGGGGGTTTTCAATGTCCGGCAGTTTTCCGGTGCCTGGGCCGGCCCATTGTCTTCCCGCGGGGGCGGCAGCAGTTCCGCCGGCGCTCCATATTCCGCGGCGAACCAGTCCACCATGCCGCGGCTGATGCAGAGACGCACCGCCGCCTGGCGGTAGACCGCGGTGTCCCGGCCGCGCTGGCCCGCGCGGAACCAGCCGGGAACCGGTTCGAATCCGTGGGGCAGATCGTGGACCACGAGCACGAGGGGCAGTCCGCGCCGACGGGCATAGCGGGCGGCCAGATCGTAATACCACGAATCCTGCATCAGGGTGACCACCGCATCCGGCGTGAATCCCCGCAACTGTCGGTCAACCTGTTTGAGCCCGGTGAGCGCCGAGGCTCCGCATGCGCGCAGCCTTGCCTTCCAGGGCCAGAGGCGGGTGCGGTTGAACCGGTCCGCGGCCAGCGGCAGATGTTCATACCGGCAAGCCAGTCGTGCCGTCGTGGGTGGTGGAGCGGTGTTGGTCACCACCAGCAGCCGGTCGGCGGGGTAGTCGCGGAGGAGACGGTGGAACACGATCGCACCGGCCGCACCCAGGTGTGGGGATTCGCTGCTGAGGAAAAGCAGGCGGGGCAATTGCGATTGGTCGGGGAGGGGCATCATGTGCGCAGCAGGACGTGTTCGACGTAATCGGTCCCGGCGGCGCTGTCGTGCCGGCGCCGGATCTCATGATGGCGGAAGCCGGCGTTCAGCAGGGGTTGCAGGTATCCTCGCCAGACGGCCTCCGGCTGATGGGTTTCAAGAAACAGGGCGGTGGTCGGAGGAAGCACCGATTCGAGCGTCGGGAGCAGGGTCGCCTCGGCGCCCTCGATGTCGATTTTCAGCAGCAGGCGCTGCGGCCGGGTTTCCCGGAGGAAGCGCGCCAGATCCACCACCACCACCTCGATGGACTTCGCCGTGTCACGGCCGGCGAGATGACCGCCAAATCCCTCGCCACAGAACCGGGCGGTCCCGGCTGCAATTCCCACGGCAGCGGCATGGACCGTCGCGTCGATGGCATTGAGGGCCAGGTTGTGCCTTAGCCTCGTTAGGTTGACCGGATTGGGCTCGAAGAGGTGGAATTGCGACGCAGCGTGGCGGGCATGGACGAGGAGCGTGAAGAAACCAGCGCAGGCGCCGCAATCGACCACGACGTCCGGCGCAAAGGGCACGCTGTCCAACGGGTAGATGCCATCCAGGAAAATCTCCTCGAAGATCATGAGATCGGTCGCATCGCGAAGATCGAGAGCGAGGCGGCTTCCCCCCGCGACACGCGGTTTTACAATCGGTCCTCCCATTCGCCCCAACCGGGCATAAGCGGAATTGCCGGCAAACGGCCGCTGGCGGGCGATTCCGGCGAGAAACAGCGGACCGATATCGCGCCAGCCGCATGCGGCGCGCGAAAACCGGCGGGCCACTGCCCAACGGTGGCGCAAACGATGCAGGAAATTTCCGGTCATGAGACAGTGAAAGAGAACGTAGCTACGCCTGCGCCCCCAGCGCGGCGAGAAAGCGGCGAGCCAGCGCCCGGGGAGAATAATGCTCGAGCGCCCAGGCGCGGCCCTGCGCGGCAATCCGCTCCGCGAGCCCGGGATCGGCGTCGAGTCGGTCCAGTGCCGCCGCCAGGGTCTCGGGCCTGACCGCCACATAGTGCACGAAGTTTTGCGGCATCACTGGAAGTTCGACCCCGTAGTGGGGCAGGTCGAAATTGAAAACCAGGCAGCCGGCCGCCATGCCTTCCCAGAAGCGCCAGCTGTCCCACTGAATGAGGCGCAGCGGGCGAGGGTCGGCCAGGGCGAGGAGATCAAAAATCCGGCGCCACAGCCGCGCCCGGCCGCCGCCGGCGAGATACGGCGGCTTGGATGGCAGGGGAGGAATGAACTCGCCGCAGAAGGCCGCCACCGCCTGCGAGCCACCGAGTCGATCGTAGTAGCTGCGCGAGTGCCGCTGCTGGGTTTGTGTCCACATCAGCCGGTCCCAAGGCCCGGCCGGCGGCACTTTGAGATCGTCCCGGGTGCGATTGATCGCCATCCGCCGCTCCAGGGCGGCCAGGAAGGGCGGTTCGATCAGCGCCCGGGCAGGATGCACGTAGGGATGCGAGGCGTTGAAATTCACCAGCACCTCGGGCCGCCGCGCCGCCCAGGGCGGGGCGTCGCTGGTGCTGGCCAAAACGCGTGCGGACAGCCCCAGCGCCCAGGGACGATGATTGGCCGGGTGGAAGCAGCGGCGGTTGTATTTTGCGCGGAAAATCACGTCGAAGGCGCGGAATTCCGGCCGGAAGCTGGCCGTGAGATAACCATCATCGAGATCGATGAACGCCGTGCGATAGCGACGGCCCGGCGCAAACAGAGCAGCGGGCAGCGGACTGCCGACGACCTTGAAATCGTTGTCGAGCCAGCGGGCCCAGACATAGGAGACCACCACGATGTCACAATCCTCCGGGCGAATACGCGGATCGTGCCGCACCAGCCAGGAGTCCGGTTCTAGCGTGCGCTGCCAGTAGTTGCAGTTCCCGAACACCTCGATACCGAGCTCGCGCAGACCTTCGCCGAGGACCACGACGTCGTCCTGGTAGGCGCGAGGATTGTCGCGGCAGTGGAAGTAAACGCGCTTCATGGCCGATCGCAGCCGGGAGGGCGGGGCACCTGCCAGCCCCAATTCTTGATATCGCGGATGGCGGCGGCAACACCGCGATCCCACGCCTCGGCTCGGCGACGCTCAACCGCACCCATCCGGTGGCGCCGGATCCACTTTGAAACCCGGGCGGACCAGCGAAGGGGAGGCCGGCCTAGCCGGTCGAAGTGAAGGTAGTGCAGAATGGTGACCGAATATCCATTGGCTTCGCCCTTGTAGCGGATGTGATGCTCGGGATTCAGGTGCTTTGCGGGGATGAAATGCTCCAATGCCAGCGCCTTGAACAGCCCCGTACCATAACCGTGTTTCACGGCGACGTAGTTCATGTCGAGATCTTCACCGGTCATCAGTCGCTCTCCGGTGCGGCCAAGGAGGAGCCGGCGCGGATCGGCCGCAACCTGGGCCAGGTAGGCATCGACAACCTCCCGGCGCAGGCACATGCCGGCGCCCCAGGGCATGCAGCGGGTGTCGTCGATGAGGTTCGACCAGCGATCCGCATCGAGCCGGCGTTCCTCGCCGAAGCTGCGCTCCAGATGGCTTCGCGGTTCGATTTCAAAGCGCGGAATCAGCTGGCCGCCAAACGTGCCGAGATGCGGGTGTATCCGGTGGATCTCACGGGCGCGCAAGAGGTAGTCGGGTACGAGCACGTTGTCGTCGTCAGAATGAACGATCAGCCCGCCCCTGGCTTCGAGGTAGCCGCGGCGCCTCGCTTGCGCGAGGCCTTGGGTCGTTTCCACCACGATGCGGGCGGCGGGATGCCAGCCAAGGTCACACCAACTCGCCAGCGGCGGAGCCGAATTGTTGTCCACCACGATCAGTTCCCACGATCCGGCGGACAAATCCTGCCGGCGTAGACTTTCCAAGGTGGCTTGGAAATAGTCCTGCCGCGGGTTGTAGGCACAGAGGATGACAGAGACAAAGGGTGGGGCGGTCATAGCGGGAGAAGCGTGCGCAGTGCCGAGGCCGGGGCTCATGAATTGTGCCGGGCGTGGCAGGCGGTCATGGCGGAGCGGGAAAGCTCGGCGAAGGCATGCCGCCGCCCGGCAAGTTGCGCCGCCTGCACTTTGCGCTCCAACGGCGTGAGCTGGCACCCGCGCCAGAAGCGGGCGACGGTTTCCACCAGCCCGCCGGGCAGCGGGGGCAACGAACCCTCGAGGAGCAGGTGGTGGAGCAGGTCGGAATAGCCGCGGTCATGGGCATTCTTGCACAGATACGCGGCGGTGCAGCGCTCAGCCGGGATGAGGTGTTCGAGGCGGAGGCTCGTGAACACGCCCTTGCCGAACCCGTGGGCGCAGGCGGTATAGCTGATGTCGGTGTCCCCGCCGGCCCGTCGGAGGTCACCGCAGAGGTCGAGCTTGCCCTTGAGCGGATTCGCGCGCAGTGCCTCCGAATAGATCGTGGCCACCCGCCGGCGCACGCACAATCCCGCGCCCCACGGCGTGGAGTCGTGGTGATCGGGGTCATTGGACCAAAGATCCCGGGTAGCCGAGCGGAGTGTGAGTAGGGAATGCAGACTGGCGGGAGGAGCGAGGTCCGGGCGCTCGAAACGTGGCGTGATCACACCGCCCCAGGTCCCGAGCCAGGGATGCTCCAGCCCGATGCGCAGGGCGACCGCCAGGAAATCGGCCGCTACCACATTGTCTTGGTCGAGGACGACGATCACCTCGCCGCTGGTGGCGGCGAATCCGGCATGCCGGGCCGCCACCAGTCCCGGAGTGGCTTCGGGGATCACGCGGCCGTGCGGGTGCCAGGCGACGGTGTCGGTCGGGACGGGGACGCGCGAGCGATTGTCCACGATGACGAGTTCCCACTGCGTGAGCGGCAGCGTCTGGGCACGCAGGGCCTCGAGGGTGGGACCGAGATGTTCGGTGGGGGGATTGTAGGCCGGGATGACGACGGATACCTGGATCATGGGGTGGGAGGGAGGGTGCTGCATCGGACAATGGCGGCCCGATAGCAGGCCAGTTGTTGGGGCAAGACACGGTCGAGAGAATAGTGCTCGAGCACGCGGCGCCTTCCCGCGTGTCCCAGCTTGATGCGTTCCGCGGGCTGATCCAACAATCGATTGACCGCATCGGCGATGGCTTGGGGGGTTCCGGGTGGCACCAGCAGACCGCACGCTCCATGGTCGAGTATCTCGGCCATGCCGCCGGCCGAACTGCCGACCACGCCTCGCGCCGCGGCGAGGCCTTCGCAGCAGACCAGCCCGAAGCTCTCCCAGTGACTGGGCACCACCAGCAGATCGGTGTCGGCGAGCAGGGACGGCACTTTTTCGGGAGGCTGGCTGCCCGTGAATTCCACGGCGGCGGCCGCGCCGCCCAGGATTGCCCGGATCAAGGTGTCCGTCGGTCGTCCGTCACCTCCATGCGGCATGGTGCGGCCGACAAATCGGAATCGCGCCTGCCGATGGCGGGCAAGGATGAGAGGGATGGCCTTGGCCAGATCGAGCACGCCCTTGCGTTCCTCGACGCGACCGAGAAAGGTGATCCGATTGGTCGCGGTTTCCGCCGGTATCTCCAGCAGTGCCGCCGAGGGCACGAAGGGATAGGGAAAGAGGTGCATGCGTTCGCTGGATCCGGGAACCCATTCAGCCGCCGCTACGGCGATCGCGCGGGACGGCGCGGCGATCGCATCGGCGCAGTCGATGGCAGCCAGTTCGAGCCGGGCTGCTGGCGTCTGGCGCGGGCTTTTCCTTGAAAACGAGGGCGGCTTCCGGCCCCGGCGCAGGGCTCCGAGTGTCATGCGCAGCCGGGAGGGCCACGGCGGGGCCAGGTAATGCAGTTCATCGACGACAAAACGCGGCGTGTGCAATTTGCAGACGTAAGGCAGCCGGGGAAACAAGCGTTTGATCGGGAGCGCGCTGGCGTCGAAATCGCAGCCCTCGATCACGTCGAAGGGCCGTTCCCGGTGGACGGAGGCAAAGGCTGGAACCACCTCGTGTGCGAAAGCCGGGCTGGATCCGCAGGCGAGACGATGGATGACAAGTCCGTCCGCCTCCCGATGGCTGGCCGTGGTCCGGCCGCCGGCGAACACCTCCACCGACGCCCCGGCGGCAGCCAGTGCCGGGGCAATCTGCCGCAGATAGGTGCCGATGCCACCGCCACCTGTTTCGGGCGGATATTCGTAGCTGCTGAAGGCGATGCGCAAGGGGCGTCCTACGATTTGCGCGGAGTGCGCGGCTTTTCCATCAAACGGGCCACCCAGGAGAGCAGGCGCTGCTCGGCGGCGTGGTCGGGTTGCAGCATGGGAGGAACGGGCAACGAAGAACCAGCCAGTTCTAACAGCCCGGGCCCGTTGTGAAACAGATGCACCCCGGGAAGATACTAGGCGCTGGATTCGAGATTGCCGCGTCGACGCGCGGGGGCGAGTCCCTGGTTTGTTTCGGCTATGATGCGGGCATGGGGGTGCCAGCCCAGGTCGCACTGGGTCGCGAGCGGTGGCTGGGAATTATTGTCTTTCAGGATAAGTTCCCATGCAGCGGACGGGAGATACTGGCGACGGAGACTATCCAGCGTGGCTTGGAGGTAATCCGGGCGTGGATTACATGAGTACAGAATGCCGGAGATTGTCGGGATGCCCGCGGGAGTAGTTGGCCTCATCTTCGGTGGTGTTCGACGGGTTTCTTCGGTGCCAGACAGATCGGAATTGAGACCAATACGGCGACGACCATCCACCAGATCAGTCGGAAATCACCGGCTGGCGAGATCAGGAAATAGGGTGCGACATAGGCGAAGCCGCTGGCAACCATGGTCGATGTTAGGGACAGGTCTGCATTTCGCAGGCAGGCGACTGCGACGGTCGCCACGCCGAGGAGCCCGAAAAACCAGCCGCGGAAAAACAAGGTGCCTTTGATCGAGGCCAAACCGCTCATCGCCACATGGAGCAAGCGTCCCTGATTCATCTGATATCCGAACTCATTTGGGTTGATTCCCCAATGATAGGGATAAACTACGTCCGGGACGAGACCCAGCATGGCAGCCATGACGGCCGTCCGGTGCCGGAGATAGGCACTAGGATGTCGGGTGATTTCCTGCATCCAACGCCGCCGTAATTCGATGTAAATTGCATAGTCGGATGTGAGCGGCACCTTCGGCTCGTCGCCGAAAATCAAAGGTTCCACGCTTTTCGACGTATAAAGTTTCTGCAAAAGGTCGAGCGTCACAGGAGTGGGACCGCTTTGCAGGTAGGCAGGCAGGACGTTTTCGTGCCGAGACAAGGATATGGCTGCCAGATCGTGCAGGAAGAGCTGTTGGGACTGCAGGGTGGCCTGCGGCCCCGCGAGCGTTTGATTGATCAGCTGGGTGGCCAGAAACATCGTAATTGCGACAAAGATGCCGACCGCGGCGGGACCAAAGCGCCAGAAGCGCGATGCCGTCCGTCCTCTGTCCGTCGCAATGGTCGCGGCCCAGATGGCGACAGGCAGGACAGCAGCGGCTGCATTTTTCCGCACGGCACAGGCATAAAGCAGCAACAAGGCCGCTCCGCTCAGCAGCGGCCAGGAGCGAGTTCGGCTGAAACGATCGATCAGCGCGACGGCAAGAAGCATGGCGGCTCCCATGCCTACGTCGCTCCAAATTGTGCCAAGGAGGCCAACGCAGCACGGTGCCAGACCGAGCGCGAGTGTGAGGATTGCGGCCCAAACCGGTGTGAAACGAGCGCCGAGAAGACCGGCCAGGCCGGACCAGAAAAGAAGATTGTGAAAAACCAGCAACCCGAACGGACCGGGAACGATCCGGTCGATGCAACCCCACCACCAGCTCATGACCGGGGAATGCCAGTCGGTATATATGCCCGCCCGGGCCTGGCGGAGGTGGTCCAGTGAATCAGCGCTCATTTGTCCCGGATAAAAACAAAGAATAATTAACGTGAACCCGATCAACCCGGCCGCCCAATGGGCGTGCCGAATGAAAAAGCCGAACGCAGATTCTGCCCTCGCCGTCATTCTTTTGGGGCACCGATTGTCACTGGGCGAGGATTGGACGCGATGTGGCTGCGTGCGACTGGAGCAGAGGGAGATGCTTCCCCTTTGGCGGTGTCGGAAAAAGCACCTGCTTTCACGAGCAGGTGTCGTCGCTTGTCCAAGGGCACGATCAGCAGAACGTAAAGCACGAATGCTAGCACGACGGAAAGGATGGCGCTGCAGGCTCCCAAAAGAGGTGAAAGTGCCAGGTGCGCTAGGAGGGGCAGCATCGTGACCTTCACAATAAAATGAATCAGGTAGACCGGATAAGATAGCTCTCCGATGAAGCGATCATCTTTGCGACTTCCGAAGAAGAGGAATAGTAGCGGAATTGCGGGTATCCAAAGCGGGTAGCTTAAAAGCACTCCAATCTCCGATCCTACAAACCGGTTTAGATAACCGAGAAGCCTAGCGTGTGCGTAGAGGATGCTCAGAAGCACGGCGCTTGTTGCAATGTATAGTAGGGTGCTGGAGCAACGCCATTGCAGCGAAGCATGAAAGCGCTTTGTCTGCTCATAAACCCGAAAGCCAAGCATCCCGAAGAGAAACAGGCTTATCTCGAAAGGGAAAAAGCGATAATCCCATGGATCATGTGCCAGCCCCAGATTTTTGTAGGTAAAGAGTCTTGCGGCAAGAGCACAGACGGTGATTAACACAAGCCAGCGGCTGCGGATAACGTTGAGAAACGGAACGATTGAGTAGAACAGCAATTCAACCGAAACTGACCAGCACTGAGGAACTAGCAAATACTGCCATAGGGGACTCGCATCTAACTCAAAATTGCTGGTGAATTGGAACGACTGAGTGGCTTCATGACTCAGGAACATGATGCAATCTTGCCCTACGAGAGTGAGATTGGATCCAGCTGCCAGCAGCAGTCCAATCAATCCATTGTGTTGAAGAGGATGAGACGCATATGGGGTAAGCAATAGCCAATCTTTAAAGACGAGGCCGGAAATTATGCTCCCCACGGCAGTCGCAGTCAAAACGACCCAATAGGTAGGGAATATGCGCAAGAAGCGGCTCCTATAGAAATCGCGAAGACTGGCATAGCGGGAGGAAAGAACCATGGCCATGTAGAAACCGGAGATGACATAAAATATTTGGACCGCTTGTTTGCCATCGTGCATTAGCCACGGGAAAACGCCGCCCGTATGAGCAGCGACTACGCACAAGGCCAAATAAAGACGAAGAATCCCCATCAGATCTGCGGGTTGAATATACCCTTGTTAGCGACAATCATTCGAGCCTCCTCAGCGGAGCGGAACACCAGAAGCAATCTGCCGATTCCACCCCCGCCGGTATCGGGGGGCAGCTCATGACTGACAAAGGCGATTCTCACACCGGGGGGCTATTGGGGGCGTGTTCGGAGCGAGCCAGCGGCCAAACGCGCCACCCAGGAGAGGAGGCGCTGTTCGGCCGCCCGATCGGGCTGCGGCATGGGCGGCATGGGCAGCGCGGTGCCAGCCAGCGCGAGCAGTTCGGGCCCGTCGTGAAACAGGTGAACCCCGGACAAATGCTGAGCACTGCGGGCGGCATGGGCATTGGCCAGGACAGGAATGCCGGCGCAGAGCAGCTCGGGTATCCGGGTCAGCGCTCCGACGCCGGATGTCTGATATACGATCGCTCCCTGGCAGCGGCGCATCAGTTCTCCGACCTTTCCCTCCTCGAGTTCGCCATGGAACGAACACCGGTCTGCGGGAAAGAGATCTCGCAGGTCAGTCGTCTGGTAGCCGCCCACGTGGAGGTGGAAATTGCGGCCCGGTAGCATTTGGGCCAGCAACCCCGCGAGGGCGATCAAGCCTTCCCGGTTTTTCTGATTGCTGGCGGAGGTGATGGCGAAGAACTCGTTCGCGCCCGGGGCGGCGGCCATGCGCGCCTCGCGAATTGGCCGCAAGCGCGCGACCTCCGTCGCCGGCGGATGGTAGGGCAGGAAATCGGCGTTCGCCCCGTAATTGGTGAAGAACCATTGTTCCTCGCGGGAAATGCAAAATACCACGTCGCCGAGGGAGGTGAAGAAGGCTTCCCGGTGCAGGCTGTGGGGAAGTCCTTCGCCCGAGTAAAAGTCATCCGGCGTCGGGCGCTGCCAGATCTCCAGATTGTGGGGCAGGCAGATCATCCCGGTGCCCGTGTCCCAGGCCGCTCTCATCCGTCCGTAGTCAATGCATTCCTCGACCAGGAAGACCTTGGGGCTGGAAGGTTGCTGGAAATACCAGCGGTAGCGCAGATAGTCGCCCGCCAGATGTCTCATCAGACCACGGTCAAGGCCAACCTTGATCCGGGGCTGGGTGAAGCGCAGTCGGAGGAAAGATTGCAGCAAACCCCACCGGCTGGGCCGCGGATGATCAAAAGTATCGTTCCAGGAGTATCCTCCGCGGGTGAGTATTTCCTCGATCTGGGCGGAACGGCGGCCTCCCCCGCAATTGCGCCATTGCGGATGCGCATGGGCGGAAGAACGCAAGATCATATTAGTGGTCCGCCTGGCGGGCGTCAGCGCACTCTAGACATACCGCTGATTTCTCTGGCGGAGGGGTCATGTCCCCGGAACATCGGCCAATGATAATCTGGTGGTGAATAGAGCGGTGGCATGTAATGATGGCGGGTTGTGAAGGGACCGACGAACGCGTTGCCAATCGCGTTTTCGCGCACAAAAAATGCATTCACGCCAAAGAGGTTACACCCGACCAACTGATACCCCTTTTGTGTTCCCAGATGCTCTAGCGCGGTCAGGCTAGCCCCCTGTCTGCGGGAACCATCCCACGAGGCCTCGGCATTGTAATCCATCACCCAGTCCAAGTCTGGACCAAAACCGGCGTTATATTCTATGACCACCACCCGGGGTTTCACCTGATCGATTGCCTTCCAAACCCAATAGTCATTACCGTCGATGTCGATGCTAAGAAGGTCGGGTTCATTTGGGCCGTCATAACTGCCCAACAAGGAGTTTATATTTTCGGCCGTCACCCTCTGGCAATGGCATGTTAGCTGGCAGGCGGAGATTTGCTGGGCGAAAATCTCTCCTGCCCGGCTACAGGCGTCCCGGTCGATTTCAATCCAGCATCCGCTCCAACCCTGCAACAGCAGATGGGTCGTATTGCATTGCATGCCATCACCGGTCCCGATTTCGACAAAAGATCGGTTGGTCGATCCGACTCGTCGGAATATTTCCATAAGAATCCCATCTTCGTCATTCTGTGAATAAACGGAATAGCCGTTCCGGGCCAAATGATCGACTGGCAGCGACGCGCGCAACTGGCTTTCGCAAAGTTTGCCGGTGATCTGAGACAGGCGGCGTAAAGAGGCATGCATGGCAGCGGTCTCATGGCTCAGCCGGATCGGTGCACGGAGAAATTCGAGGAACGTATGCAGTTTGGTTGACAGGCTCATGATGATGTTAAACCCGACCAGAGGGGCACTGCCGGAACGCATAGAGCATTCCGAAGGGGCGGTGTAAATACTGGTGACAGAGCGAACAGTAACCGAGGTCCGAAAGCATCGCGCGAATTCGAAGCGGATCATGCTCAGGTTTGATACGATGCCACTCCATAAGTATCACATCGAATCGGCCGACCAATTCTGCCTTGGCCAACTGCTCAAAGATGCCATATTCGGAGCCCTCGGCATCCAGTTTGAGGATGATGGGGCCGGAACGATGGGCGCTTAGGATCGGTCCAAGAACCGCTGCGGCGTCGCACAGCATGATTTCTTCTGAATCCCGGACACGTTGAGTTCCAGAATCAAGGTCGGCCTGAGTGCCCCAAATGCCGGTGCTGCCTTTGTGGCTGGCGTCAATTTCGATTCGCCGGTGTTCGTTGGCGCTCCACAGGCCGTAGTTTCGCACATTGATTCTACCGGCCAGTTCGGGATTGAGGGCCAGCTGCTGGCGGGCACGGGCGCAGGTGCTAGCAAACGGTTCGAAGGCTTCGACCCGGCTATTGGGTAGGCTGGCGGCGAAGAAAAGCGAGGCGAGGCCGATGTTCATGCCGACATCTATCACCAAGGCCTGGACTGCTGGCTGCACGTCATACGTTCGCTCGCAGAATATCTCCCGAAAGATGAAGACTTCCTCAACACTGTTCAGCCTCACTCGCACCCCATGCCCTGCGATCTCGATTTCCCTCTCACCAATCGCATTCAGGCTGAAGCCGCAGGCTTTTATGTCCCACAAGTAGCCATAGGCGCCGAGGACAAAATTATGTCCGGAGGATATCTCAATGGCTAGGTCCGGCAGGACGAGTCGTCCCGATGACAGGGCTTGCGCCGGAAACTGGGGTAGGCCATGCGCAGCCAGCTGGCGGGCCCAAGCCTGGCTACCCACCCGGCGGGCACACCGCTGCAGGCGAAATTTTCCGGCCAGGGCATGGATTAAATTCCCGAATATGCTCATGAGACATCCAGGTTAAATAGCGGGATTATTACTGACCTCACTGAATCTAGCAAGGTACCGTCAGGGAAATCGCGGGAAAGGGCGATGACCCGGCAGGCCGCGACTCCCTCAAGCCAGAGAAGCACCCTGTCCTCGGTGCGCACGTAGATGGTGAGGGTATAGACTCCGGGTGCGAGGTGAGGCTGGCGGAAGGTGAAGGCCGCGTGAACGGTTTGATTGCCTTGAAAATTATAATTGAGTCCAAGGAATTTGGACCGGGCGTGGGTGATCATCAGTCCTTGTTCGTTGACCAGGGCGCAGTCGAATTCGACCCCTTCCAGTGCCCGATTGCCAGTCTGGAATCTCAAACGGCAGGTAATATCGTCACTGCATTGCAACGACTGCAGCTCAGCTTGGTTTGTGAGGCCCGACCATTCGAGCCAGGGTGTTTTTACGCGAATATTGGCCGCGGCTTCGCCGGCAAACCTGCGGTAACATTGATAAACGTCGCTCACGGTGCCGGTCATGAGCAGCTTCCCTTGGTCCATCAGGAGAGCCCGGTTGCACAGTGCTCCGACCGCCATTTCGTTATGGCTAACAAATATGACCGTGCGTCCCTGCCCAGTGACATCTCTCATCTTGCCCAAGCATTTCTTTTGGAACTGGGCGTCGCCGACGGCGAGCACTTCGTCCACGATGAGGATTTCAGGCTCCAGATGCGCGGCCACCGCAAAGGCAAGGCGCACATACATGCCGGTAGAGTAGTGCTTCACCTGGGTGTCGAGGAAACGCTCCACCTCGGCGAAAGTGACGATCTCGTCGAATTTACGAGTGATCTCGGCTCGCGACATGCCGAGGATGGCTCCGTTCAGGAAGATGTTTTCCCGGCCCGACAGTTCAGGATGAAAGCCAGTGCCAACTTCGAGAAGACTGGCGACGCGACCGCGGATCGCCACATGCCCGGTGGTGGGTTCGGTTATGCGGGAAAGGATTTTCAGCAGGGTGGATTTGCCCGCGCCGTTCCGCCCGATGATGCCGATGACATCGCCTTGATTGACTTGGAAGGAAACATCACGCAAGGCCCAGAACTCCTCTCCTTTTTTTTCAACCTTGCCGGATTGGTTTAAACGCTGCCAGAGGCCACGGGCTCCTTGGGTCAAGGTATCGCGCAAGGTATCCTGACCCTTTTCGTGGGCGAGATAGTAGCGCTTGCCGAGGCCTTCGACACTGATAATGGGTTGACTCATGGATGGTCAGAGTGGGGGGGCTGGGTGGTGATATATGCGGCCTGCTCCTCGGCGACCGCAGCCTCGACGAGCGGCGCAATAGTGGGGTCGATCGGCAATCCCTCCCGGTATCGCTGGCGATGCAAAATCAACGCAAACTGCTCCATGTCTTCGAGCATGCTGATTTTTTCGATCAGGCTGAGCTTGAGATTGTCCTCCCGCACTCCGTCGCGGGCTCCTTCCCAGGTGCCATAATGCCAGGGATCACGTTTCATGGCGGATTTCCTCAATGCGGGTGAGCTCGGCGATATCGATCAAATCGTGGGGACGCCCCGCCTCACGCTTCATGCGAACCAGGGTGGACAGGGTGACGAATGGGGCCGTCAGATCAGCGCCAAGAGGGAAGTGCCGGGCGGCCTGAAACTCAGTGGCAAAGTCGAATGGCTCATGCACGAAAACATCAATCGGGGTTTCCCGGTGGCGATCGCACCAAAGGTTCAGCACGACCATGCCCTTTTCACGAATCCATTGGTTTCGCAGCTCCGTATTGGCGAATTGCTCACTCGTGACTGGGATTCTCGGTCGATAGCCCAGTGACGCCAGGGTATCCAGCCCACGCCGGATGTTGCCTGGATCAAGTCCAATGACCAGATCGAGATCGTTGGTGTAGCGTACATGGCCGTGGGCGTTCACCGCCAAGCCGCCCACAATGAGATAACGCACTCCGGCTTCATTCAGGCTCCGGACAACGGCGATGACTTGTTCGAGGCGCATGGCTCAGATGATATCGGCAAAGGTTCGTTCCGTGTGGCGAAAATACCACAAACCCGACCCAAGTAGCACCGCCATCATGCCGATCGAGATCGCGAGGTTGACGGGATCGAGCGGCGGTTCGCCGTGCAACAGGCACCAGCGGAAACCGTCGATAGCCCCGACCATGGGGTTCAGCGAGTAAAGGAACCGCCAGTTGGGCAGATTGGTTGAACTGAAGCCTACCGGAGAGAGAAACAGACCGATTTGCAGGAGAAACGGGACGACAAAGCGAAAGTCGCGGTATTTGACCGTGAGGGCGGTGAGCCAGAGTCCCGTGCCGATCGCGGTGAGCAGGGTGAGCACGATAAAGAGCGGGAGAAAGAGGAGGCGCCAGTCGGGAGCGAACTGCCACCAGATGCAAAGAATGGCGAACAGCACCAGCACCACGGCGAAATCGATCAGCGCCACGGCGATCGAGCTGAGGGGTACAATGAGCCGGGGAAAATACACCTTGGAAATGAGATTGGAGTTGGCCACCAGGCTGCCGCTGGCGTTGGAAAAGGCGGCGGCGAATAGCTGCCAGGGCAGCAGCCCGCACAGTACGAGCAACGGGTAGGGCGCATTGCCCCCGGGCATACCGGCGAGTTTGCCGAAGATAAAAGTGAACACCGCGAGTGTGATAGTGGGCTGGATCAGTGCCCACAGTACCCCCAGCACGGTCTGCTTATAGCGCACCTTGATGTCACGCCAGGCGAGGAAACCAAGCAGTTCACGATAGCGCCATAGATCCGCCCAATAGTGGCGGCTGGAGCGGCCGGCTTCTAGGACCAGTTCGGGAGTGTCAGAGGCAGACATACACAGAGGCCACGGACCACAGACCACGGACTATAGACTTCGATTTCATTGGACGCCGAGCGATGAGGCAATGCGAAGG
>Ga0209515_10005059_pt1 | contig 17355 bp, 23 predicted proteins | sample Subgroupgradi54m_FD_187454 | JGI IMG/M metagenome (GOLD analysis project Ga0209515, IMG submission 187454) | Subsurface groundwater microbial communities from S. Glens Falls, New York, USA - GMW60B uncontaminated upgradient, 5.4 m (SPAdes)... ...
TCTACAGCTATCCACAAGGAACTTTCCCTTACGAGTAATAGTGATTCTTTTGCCGCGCTTTCCAATAATCCCTTGGGACATCAAATATCCACAAATTGTGTTTAGAACATTGAAATCTAATCCGTTTTCATGCGCATATTTTCTAATATCAACCGAACCGTTCTTTCGCAAACAACTGAAGAGGTCGACATTCAATAATGCCGTCATGCAGTTAGTTAGCATGTAGTAACGATTGTACTGTTTCATAGCCCTATTGATCGCAAAAAATTCAAAAATTTGGCCTAAACTAAACTGCTTAAGAATATCAAAGATCGTGCTCTTTGGTACTCGATGTTTAAACAAATTCTCGCCCAATACTTTTTCTTCGGCGCGATTTCTTGCTAACAAGAGCGGGAGCTGGACTAGAATCGTGAGGGCAATCCCAAACCACGATTTAAAAAGAATGCTTAGACCTAATAGTTCACTTATTACCGCCATACTGTATGGATGTTTTAGATACCGATATATTCCCGAACGAATGATTCGATGATTTGGTTTAATTTCAATATGTATACTCCATAGATTTCCCAAACCTTTTTGTGAAGCCCTCCTGAGAAAAATTCCAAATCCATATAAACTTAGACCAACTACAGTAAATATAAGATTAAATGAACGTCTGAATAAAAAACCTTCGCAAAGGATGGTAACAACAATGAAAAGGTAGGCTGTAAACAGAACATAGGTAAGCCATGGGTAATATTTTCGGCCAGTGGGTTGGGTTTGTTTAAAGAAAGTAGATTCTACGCGCTCGACAATTAATAAACCAAGGAGGAGTGCGCTAACCAAGTAATAAAGTTGTCCATTGTTGACAATTGTCATTATTGCAATTATGAAAGATTGGAGCGTATGTCCTTCGAAACATGCTTTCTTTCAAACTCAAGAACCACTTTTTTCAATTCTTCCGGTATCAGTGTCGGTCTACCAGAAGTTGCATCCAAAAAAGTTAACCGCATGCGTCCTTCTCCTAGCAAAGTATTATCTTCTTCTCTGTAAAAATTAAAGATCACTTCAAAACTTAATCGTTTAACTTTTTCCGAAAATATTTTAATAACAATCTTGTCACCAAAAAAGGCGTCCGCAGTAGCTTGATATTCAACTTCCGAGGTGACCATTTTTATATCCCTTTGGCAAAGTTCCATAAAATTAGGAACAAGCTCTTGAAAAAAAGCCTCACGTGCGTAACTCATCCACTCCAAAAAATTGTACGGATGTACAAACCCGTGGTAATCAGTATGCTTAAAAAAAACACCAATTTTGTCATACACAAAAGTCTTATGATTCGAGATTTCAATGTCGTCCATATCAATACCTATAGACCAAATTAGATTCTTCTACCTTGATTGGAAATAACATGTTTCGCATTTGATCAGATATCGGTTCTGCAACGTTCGTTTTGAGATTCGCAAGTTCATACATTTGACGACCAAGCCCTACCAGTTCCGCTGAACTCTCAATTAAAAACGTGTAAAGAAGCGAAAAACTGGAGCTGTTGATCTCGGTAGCATTCACCTTGACGATGATTACGTCTCCCGGTGCACTTTGTCTCTTAAATTGCATCCTGGATGAGGTAAGTCTCAGCCTTATGTTCGACAGAAACTCTGGAGTTAGGCACGGACCAGTTAATGCATCTGTCGCAAGAAACATCAGCTTCAGATAATTGGCAAAACTCATGTGCTTGAATTGGTCTGTATCTGTCAACATCACGACATACTTATAAACGAATTCTTTTTGACCATAGCTGAAATACTCCATCTCATGCGGCTTAAGAACACGTTTCACACGACCAATAAAGTCCTTCAAATCAAAAGGCTTATAAAGATAATCCGAAACACCCAACCGTTGAGCTTTCTGAGTTGTTTCATCGTCAGCATAGCCTGTAATGCAGATTTCAGGGATCCGCTTGCTTCCCTTTTCTTTCAAGACCTCCCGGATTTTCGAAAGCGTGTCAATCCCGTTAAAATCAGGCATACGTACATCGGTGATAATAAGATCAAAATCGGTTTTTCTTACACGCTCAACGGCGTCACGACCGGTCTGACATAAAGTCACCTCATACCCTTGTGTACGAAGGAGTCGATCAAGTGTTTCGATTATAAGCACTTCATCATCAATTACCAAAATCTTTTGCATATGTCTCCTATCGCAAACATACTAAAGACGCCATACAATCACACGTCCACTTCGGCAGGTGTCTGAGCTCTTATCTGTTCTTGAATCCATTGTTCAGTTATATCTGCTCGAAATCGCCAATGTTTTCCAATCCTAAACGCTCCCGGAATCTCACCCTTTCGAGCGCGCTCATAAACAGCGCTTCTTGGCACTTTTAGTTTCTCACATAAATCGTCAGGTATTAATACAAAGTGTGTCATCAGTTTGACGCTTAGACTTTTTCAGTCTCCAAAGCGTTAATTCTTACCTTGGTCTGCTTTTCAATCCACGATTCAATCATATCCTGACGGAATCGCCATTGTCGGCCAATTTTCATTGCCCCCGGAATGATTCCCTTCCGGATAAGGTCATAGATAGTGCTCTTCGGCGTTTTAAACCTTTTTACCAACTCATCAACTGTATAAAATTCAGTCATAGTTAAGCCTGATTAGAACGATTAACCTAAATTAACACGATAGAATTATCTAACCCCATAAAATAGTGGTTAGTAGGCTAACACCACATTTGGGAGACTTCAAGAGTAAAGATAAGTAAAATATTGAGACTCAAGATGTTGGACACTATTAAGGTGATAACCCTAGATATAGGATAGGGATAAGAACCCTGAGGTAACAAGATTATTACCGGATATTCTACCAGAGCTCTCATTGAATACAGGTTGAGGACAGAAGATTATTTTAACAGCTTAAAAGGGGCTCAGGATTAACTTGGGTATCTTGAGCAGATCAGATAGTGTCTCAAGGATTTTCCGCTTTTCCGGCGGTTTATGTCCTTGTTCATCCTCCCCACATGGACAACGCTCAAAAAAAGTACAAGGAAGGCTTTTAAGTTCTTGGCGAGGTAGGAGAGCAACCTTCTTCCATTGGTAACCTGCCTGCTCCGCTGTAGGAGTAAACCGCCATGTACTTCCTCCACATCCGGAACAGTTAAAGGTATCATCCGCAATGTAAGAAGGCTTCTGCCGTGAAATGAGGACATTGCAGTGACAGTAAACAAGATATTCTATAGGAATTTTTTTAAAAACTGCTGGAGGAATATCAGTCATATGAACAGCATTTTGCAAAAGAATCTTCTCAAGCCAATAGACGAAGACATACTGCATTCCACGACAATGGCTACAAGTTTCTTCGTTCATCTTTTCCTCGCTTTAATTCTCTAATCCAGCATAAGATGGAGGCCTAAAAAAATCAAGAGTCTTGATCAAGGTTTTAGACAATTATCAAGTCTGGGTAGGTAAATCTAGCTTACATAGAGACTGCAGTTTAAGTTGTCTTCGGAAGTTTTTTCTTAAGATAATCTATTACATCTCCTACCGTTCTCATGCGTTCAGCATCTTCATCTGGGATTTCGAAGCCAAATTCTTCCTCAAGTGCCATCACGAGTTCAACGGTATCCAAAGAGTCAGCGCCAAGATCATCAACAAAATCAGCCCGAGGAGTTACCTCCTCCTCTTTAACACCCAATTGCTCAACGATAATCTTTTTTACCCGTTCCTCAATATCAGTAGGAATCTGTTCCATCAAAGTTCCTTAAAATCCACTAGAATTGTATTACATTTATCGATCAAATTCATCTAAGACTTAAAATCGCTCTGCAAGCCTTTCTGAAACCACATCCAGAGTTAATTTTTTTGTGCCCAAATTGTGCCTGGTTTTAGGCACAAATAGGCACAAATTCGCTTATTTCGGGTTAATAGCAACTAACGTGAAGATCTGAAAAAGAGAGCGAAAATAAGGAGTTATTTGAGGAATAAAGAGTGGAGCGGCCAGTGGGAATCGAACCCACGCCAAGAGCTTGGGAAGCTCTAGTACTACCATTATACTATGGCCGCCCTGATTCTTAATTAATAGAAAACAAATAGGAAATCAGGACTGCACTCAATTCTTTAGTACCTTTAAGAATCAGGCAGTGCTGACAATCCCCTTTTTCTTTATTCACATATTGTCAGTGCCGCTAAATCAGCCGTTTGGAACCTACTTAAAAATGACAAAGTTTTCTAAAATCAGCGAGTCGATTTTCAATTGCACCATCTTTAATAGTTCTTAACCGCTCCAAACCAAAATTTTCTACTGTAAAGGAGGCGACCACTCCTCCGTAGGCGACTGCTCGCTTCAGATTTTCAAAACTTAAATCACCTGTCTTGGCAAGATAGCCCATTACACCGCCGGCAAATGAGTCTCCCGCACCCGTTGGGTCAAAAACCTCTTCAAGAGGATAAGCTGGAAGTGCAAAAAATTGCTCCCCATGAAAAAGGAAAGCGCCATGCTCACCCTTTTTGATAATTGCAGTGCTGGGTCCCATAGCTTGAATCTTACGGGCTGCTTTGATGAGATTGGCTTCCTTGGCAAGAAGTCTTGCTTCTCCATCGTTAATAACAATCATATCCACGCGACTCAACACTTTCTCAAGCTGTGGTCGTTTTCCTTCAATCCAAAAATTCATGGTGTCACAGACGACAAACTTGCATTTTGGCCGCTTGACTTGATTGAGCACATCCATTTGAAGTTCAGGATCAATATTGGCCAAAAATAGATACTCTGGCTCACGATCTGCTTTCAACTTTGGTTTAAACTCAAGCAAAACGTTAAGCTGTGTATCTAACGTTTGCGCTGTATTTAAATCAGATCCGTATTTCCCTTTCCAGTGAAACGTTTTTCCAGAAACGGTCGCCAAATGATCCAGTCCGATTGGCCGTTCTTCTAAAATCTTTCGATATTCTTTAGGAAAATCTTCTCCGACTACAGCAATTAATTCCACGGGTGTAAAGAAACTAGCTGCATACGAAAAATAAGACGCCGACCCACCAAAAACGGAATCTTTTTTTCCGAATGGCGTTTCAACCGAATCAATCGCCACAGTCCCCACAACCATTAATGGATAATGTAAAATGGTATTACTTTTCATGATTCATAAGTCCTTTCAATTGTAATGCAGCCCGATAAGGGTCAGACGCAGAAAAAATAGCACGAACTACCGCAACTCTCTTAGCGCCAGCATCAACAACTTTGCTGATATTAAACCTGTTAATCCCACCGATACAAACAACCGGAATTCTGACCTTTGCCATTACCTGGCCAATTTGATTAAGCCCGATGGATTGATAAGTTGGCTTCGTTGGGGTTTCAAAAATGGGGCCAAAACCAATGTAATCAGCACCTTCCCGTTCCGCTTGGGTGGCCTGCTTTATGCTATGAGTAGAACAGCCGATGATTTTATCCCGATTTTTAATCATACGGCGAGCGATTCCAATCGAAAGGTCGTCTTGGCCTAAATGAACGCCATCCGCATCAATGGCCAACATCAAGTCAACTCGATCGTTCACAATAAACAGTTTTTTCAACTTTTGAGTAATGCGGCGAATCTCCTTGCCTAATCCCAGAAGCGCAGAATCTGAAAGCATTTTAGAGCGCAATTGCACTACATCCACACCGCCCTGAAGCGCCTTTTTGATCTTAATGAGAATCTGGAGATCTTCTACCTTGAGATCGGTAATCGCATAAAGCTTAAAGTTTTTTAAGCGTTCTTTTTTCCAATTCATAAAGTTTAAAGCGTAACGATTGAAAAGATCTGGACTTCCTCGGCGCAATTACCTTAGAAGCTTCTTCTAAAACTCGGAGGCTTTCTTCTGCTCGTTTCGAATTGCTGGTAACAAGATCTTTCCAGTTTAGCTTTCTTTTTTCAAGAATAACACTTTTTTTCCCAACATCACGGTTTGCTTCCCTTGTTTTTACCAAGGTTCGATACGGAATCGGGAATTTAAGAAGAACTTTTGAGCAATCATGGCGGAGTTTTTTAAACGAATTGGTTAATGTGCGGTCATCATATATAAAACGCAAAATATCTTCACAAACTCTGAGACCTTCTTTGACGCGGTTGAAATTAGCATCGATTAAACGGAGGGCTTTTTTTCTTAACACGTCTTTGATTTTACTTTTTTCAAAATCCCCGTAGTAGAACGGCCCTTCAATAATGGAACGCGTTTCACTTTACCGCCCCAACTGCAGACTTCCTGGTAACCGGCGATAGACTGAAGCGGCCAATCAGCGCCTTTGACCAAGATATGAGGACGAACCATTTTGATTAATTTAAGCGGAGTTTCTTCATTGAAAATCGTGATTCGATCAACGCATGATAACCCGCTTAATACCAAAGCTCGATCGCGCTCTGAATTAATAGGTCTTCCGGGACCTTTTAACTTTCGGGCTGAGCGGTTTGAATTTAACCCCACAACTAAAAATTTTCCTAGTTGCCTTGCCCGCTCCAGATACATCACATGGCCTGCATGCAGAATATCAAAGCAGCCGTTGGTAAAGACAACTTTTTTCCCACTTCGCCTTGCGCGATCAGCCCATTGGGCGAGTGCGCGGTGAGAACATAGTTTTGAAATCATTCGTTATGCAGGAAAGAGCGCATCTTCAACTGCTTCAGAAATAGCATGAAGGGCAGTGATGTGCATCTCTTGAACATGAGGTGTTTTTGCGGAACCGGCTGAAAAATTAAAGTCACAAAGTTTTTTCAGATCGCCGCCTGATTTACCAGTAAATCCAATTGTTATAAGGCCTATTTCCTTTGCTCGCTTCACAGCTTCAACCACATTTTTTGATGTTCCGCTTGTAGAAAGCCCGATCAAAACGTCACCTTTTTCACCAAGCCCTTCGACTTGCCTGGCAAAAATAGTTTCATAAGAATAATCATTTGCAAGGGCAGTTAAAATCGAAGTGTCTGTGGTTAATGCGATTGCGGGAAGGCTTTTTCTTTCTTTTTTGAAACGCCCGATGAATTCAGCTGCAATGTGTTGGGCATCAGCCGCACTTCCGCCATTGCCGCAAAGCAGAATTTTATTGCCACGCTGAAACGCAGCTGTGATTTGTTCTCCAATTTGTTCTAAGAGCCTTATGCTCTCAGAACCAAAGCTGGCTTTAAATGCTGCTTCGTGTTCTGCGAGAATAGGTTCAATGATTCTATTTCTTAATTTCGTCGACATAGGTTAAAAAAAGATTTCTGTTAATTCAAAAAATTCTTTAGGAACTAGTTTTAGGCTTCCGGTTGCCTCTTCAAGCCGAACGGGAACAATTTTATTTCCTTGCAGACTTACCATATGACCAAATTTTTTCTCCTCAATTAGACGCAATGCATCAATGCCAAAGCGCGTTCCTAAAACGCGATCGAAAGCCGTGGGGGAACCACCGCGTTGAATATGTCCGAGCACGGTAACACGCGTCTCAAAACCTGTTTTCTTTTCAATCATTTCTGCTAGGATTTGCCCAACCCCGCCCAAACGAACATGTCCAAATTGATCCAGCTTTTCTTCTTGAGTGACATCTTTGCCTGCAAACTTAGCTCCTTCCGCAACCGCCACAATACTAAAAAGTTTTCCACGCTTCTGGCGGTTTTTAATCACATCGCAAACCTGATTAATATCAACCGGAATTTCAGGAATAAGAATCACATCGGCCCCACCTGCAAGTCCCGCATAGGTAGCGATCCAACCAGCATGCCGACCCATAATTTCAACCACCATCACCCGGTTGTGAGATTCGGCAGTCGTGTGAAGCCGGTCAATGCATTCCATGGCAATATTGACTGCTGTATCAAACCCGAACGTAAAATCAGTGCAGGCTAAGTCATTATCAATCGTCTTTGGAACTCCAACCACTGGCAACTTTTCAGCTGCAAGCTTAGCGGCAACCCCAAGCGTGTCTTCACCGCCCACCGCAATCAGTGCTTGTAGATTGTTTAATTTAAAGGCTTCTCTGACTTTTGCGATATGCTCTGTATTTTTATAAGGATTAGTTCTCGAAGTGCCAAGGATGGTACCGCCACGGTGAAGAATTCCAGCCACAGTTTGTTCATTGAGAAGCACGGTCTCATTATCCACCATGCCTTTCCAACCGTATTTAAAACCGAGCACATCCCATCCTTTTTTCATACCGCCTTTTACTACCGCACGAATGACTGCGTTAAGCCCCGGACAATCACCGCCGCCTGTCAAAATTCCAATCTTTACCGCCACTTTTTTATCCTCCTTTTATTAGGATTTTAAACGCTTTCCGCCACGGTTGGTTGATCAATTATTTTAATCACATTGACTACCAATTCAAGCTCAATACCGCCGCCCAACATTTTATTTAAACGTGCAGACAGTTCACTTTGTATCGCATTAATTAATTCTGGCAAATTCCATCCAGACAACACAGATAAATTTGCTGCAATTTTCAGTCGATTGCTTTGGACGTCAGTTTCGATTTGAATTTCCCGAACAACATCAAATTTTCGTAATACTTTGCGTACTAGATCATCAATAGCCCTGACGGAAACGGTTACATAGCCCCATTTACCATAAAGGACTACATCATCGTCTCGACGAGTACCCTTGACAAGTGTTTTCGTAAAAACAAGACCCGAAAAAATAAAAAACACTCCGGTAATACCCATTTGAAGCGACCGCCAAGGGTTCTCATAGACATCTTGTACCTTCAGAAGAGCATCCTCCATAGATAAAACATGAAGGGACACAATAATCATCAGGCTTCCAATTGTCAAGAAAGCAAAGATTGTGAAAATTTGCACAAAAACATTGATGATTTTCATCCTTAACCAGCCTTCCGCGCTTGGATATGTTCCACGTTAGTGGGAACTAACATGGTCTCGATAAAATGAGTGCTAACCTTCCCTTGTCTGAAACGTGGACGGTTCAATATTTGCTCATGAAGCGATATAGTGGTCTTGACCGGAGCGATGACAGTTTCTTTTAGCGCGCGTAACATAATTTGAATCGCTTCTGTACGGTCTTTCCCATGTGTAATTATTTTAGCCACCATAGAATCATAGTAAGGTGAAATGGTATACCCTTGGTACACATGAGTATCGACGCGAACGTTTGGACCGCCAGGCAGGAGTAAAGTTTGAATTTTTCCGGGGCTTGGAAGAAAATTGCGGTCTGGATCTTCAGCATTGATGCGACACTCAATCGCATGACCATTGCATTTAACAGCGTCTTGACTAAGGTCTAATTTTTGACCGCTTGCGATACGGATTTGCTCTTTCACTAAATCGATACCAGTAACCATTTCGGTAACGGGATGTTCCACTTGAAGCCGGGTGTTCATTTCAATAAAGTAAAACTTTTCAGATTCATCAACGAGGAATTCAATCGTGCCGGCATTTTCATATTGAAATGCTTTCGCCGAGCGTACAGCCATCTCACCCATTTGCTTCAAGAGCCGCTTACTTAAACCGGGTGCCGGCGATTCTTCGATTAGTTTCTGGTGACGGCGTTGAACCGAGCAATCCCGCGCTCCTAGATGGATAATTGTTCCGTGACGATCTCCTAAAATTTGGAATTCAATATGACGCGGTTCCGTAATATATTTTTCAATATAAACTCCTTTGTCTCCAAAAGCAGCTTCGGCTTCGGCTTGGGCCGTTAGAAACGCATTCACCAATTTTCCATCATTGTGAGCCACTTTCATTCCTTTTCCGCCGCCGCCTGCTTTCGCTTTAATGATCACAGGATACCCCATCTTATTAGCGACACGAAGGGCTTCAGCCTGATCGACAACGATTCCTTTGCTTCCTGGAATAATCGGCACTTTGGCCTTTCGCATCGTTTCACGAGCAAGAGACTTATCGCCGGCCAAACGAACACTTTCTGGTTTTGGACCAATAAATTTAATTTGGCAGGATTCGCAAATTTCGGCAAAGTGTGGATTTTCGGAAAGAAAGCCATAACCAGGATGAATGGCATCCACATCAGCAATTTCAGCGGCACTAATGATACTTGGAATATTTAAATAACTTTCACTAGACGGAGCTTCTCCAATGCATATCGCTTCGTCCGCAAGACGCACATGCAGTGACTCGCGATCTGCCTTAGAATAAACTGCTACCGTTCGAATCCCAAGATCGCGACAAGCGCGTATGATTCGAACTGCAATTTCACCCCGATTAGCAATTAAAACTTTGTGGAACATAATTAAGAGGACGGTCTAAACTTAAATCCGTTAGAGCTTCTGGATTTTGAACAAAGGCTGGTCAAATTCAACAGGTTGGCCGCTTTCAACCAAAATTTCAGAAATACGGCCGCTCACTTCGCTTTTAATTTCATTCATTAATTTCATCGCCTCAATGATACAAAGCACATCACCTGATTTTATTTCTTTTCCGCGTGCCACATAAGGTTCAGCATCAGGAGCGGGGGCCGCATAAAAAGTACCAACCATTGGCGATCGAATTGCTGTTAGCCCTGCTTCCTCAATTTGTTGCGACTCACCTGCATGCGCTATTCTTTCTTCTCTTGGCGCCTTGGGTGACAAATAAACTTCTTCTTGAACAACTGTGCCAGAAGCTCCTTTCTTAAGTCGAATTTTGAAATCATTTTTTTCAATCTCAAGCTCTGTCAGGCCATGCTCCTGCATGAGATTAATCATTTCTTTAAGCTCTTTGATGGTCATGATATGAGTAAAAGTTCTCCTAAAAATTAACGGGCAGCTTTATCAATAACACCTAATAAAGGGTGTTTTTCTGCCCGTTTAGCTTAATTAAATTGAATTGATTTTACTGTAAAGCGGGAGCCCTGTCAATTGCCCAAAGAATGTCTTTTACTTCCTGAGTGCCTTCACAAGGCCTTCTAAACCTAGGAGATAGCTCTCTTCACCAAAACCACTTACTTGTCCAATGCACGCAGGAGCAGTAAGTGACTGACGCCGAAATTCCTCCCGTCCATAGATATTCGAAAGATGGACTTCCACGGCTGGAACCCCGCACGCCGAAAGTGCATCACGAAGCGCCACGCTGGTATGGGTATACGCTGCCGGATTAATTAAAATGCCATCATAATTTTTCCGTGCATTCCCGATTAAATCAACCAACTCACCTTCATGATTCGATTGGATAATCTCAACATGGATATCCATCTTTTGAGCTTCGATCTGAATGAGTTGATTAATTTTGGAGAGCGACGCCTTTCCATAGATTTTAGGTTCACGTTTGCCCAGAAGATTCAAATTAGGCCCATGGATAATTAATATTTTGAGACGTTTTTTGCGCTTGTTCTTTTTGAGTACCATAAAACAAATCCTTACTGTTTAGATGATTTCTCGGCCTCTTCAATTAACATGACCGGAATTCCGTCTCGAATTGGAAACCTGAGTCCGCACTGTAAATTGGTACAAACAATCTTTTCACCTTCTAAGACCACTTTTGTTTTGCAAGCAGGACATGCCAAAATCTCTAAAAGTTTCGAATCAACTGTAGCCATAAATTAACTCCTAAAATTGACCTTGATTAACTTTCCATTCGTTCTAATTCTCGAATCGAAGCTCCTCCACGAATTGCATACAAGATACCACAAAGACACCCAATTCCATAAATGAAAAGGTCGCAAATTAATGATATCGCAACCGCTTGATCTAATGAAACATAGCCACGAAATAAATAAACCGTAGCCGCTTCTCGAACCCCTAATCCCCCAATAGACGGAATCATCGAAATTACGGCAATAAGCGGCAAAAATAAAAAGAAAAGTGCAACAGGAAGATTAATCTGAACGCTTCTAGCAAGAAAATAAACCAACATAATGAACATCGCCTGAGCAATTAGCGAGTAAATGTAAACAATACAAAAATTAATAGGTTTTTTCCGATACAAATCCAAAGCTTCAAAAAGTTTCTCTAGGAGCTCGTGAAAACGTTTTGGACATACCTTGAGAAGCAAAGATCTGGCTGGCTTCGAAAATCGGCGACTCATCACAAACAAAGCACACACTAACACTATTCCGGTAACCCAAAAAAGCAACTGACCAATCCGAGGATCGTCAATATGCGTTCGAGCCAACAAAAAAGCGACAAAACCAATCGAAATCATTGCCATCAAGCCAAAAAAACGGTCCAACAAAACTGATGTGATGGACGCCATTTTTTTACCAGAATCCTTGTAGATATAGTAAGCCTTTGCAATGTCACCCCCCACAGCCGAAGGCAAAAACAAGTTGAAAAAAAGACTAATCACCCATAAATAATAAAGGCGTTTGAATGAAAGATGAATTCGTTGGACGGCAAGAACCATATCAATACGAAAAGTGACCACTGCCAGGGAAAGAAACTGAATCGCCAGAGCAATCAGAAGTGGGACAACCCCAATATTAGTAAGATGCGATAAACCTTCCTTAAACTCTCCACGAACAGAGAAGAAAACAAACGCCAGCGACAAAATGCTGATGGTGATACGCAAAGTCAGAGTTTTAAGTTTTTTTAGCATCGAGATTGTTGGCCTGTTTATGACATTTTGTGTTGGACGAATTTTAATTGAAGATCTGCGATTAAAGAACTCAACAAACTTTCCTCTTCTGATGCTAGATTCCCTTTCGTTTTTTCTTTAAGCATCAACAAAAGATCAATAGTCTCCTGGGCAGCTGCTAAATCCACTTCAACTTTTTCGCCATCAGGAGACTTGAGTTCTCCCATCCGAATGAAGGCTTGAATTCCAAGCGATGTAATAAACGTTGAAAACGAAACGAGAGGCTGTTCAGCTGCTTCCGGAACATCTGCCTTCTCCTTGGAAACAACCTCTTTCCAAGTTTCATCGACACGCTTTTTATTAAAATGAACTTCTTTTTCGTCCTTTGTCATAAGCAAACCAACAAAAAGAGGCTCACAGTCAAAGTGGGAATTACTTAACCGTGAGCCTCGTTCAGGTAGGTAGAGACTTACGTCTCTCACATTTTTATATCACTGACGACAATTTTTGTCAATCGTGTGTTCTGTGCTATCACTTACACAAACTGAATAGCGATTCCAAACTGTTTTTTAAGGAGTTCAAATCGGACGATTTTGCCCGGAACACTTAATTCCTCTTTAAAAGTCGTATTGGGCGGAACAGTAATTGTAACTTCTGTTTGCTCAAGTCCTTGCATTTTAGAATAATCTGGAGCATCTAAATCTAAGAACTCAGCAAAAAGCCCTCCATGGCTTACGTTAGTGCCAATCCCCTTGACGGTAAGTATGCTTCCATCTTTCATGTGGAAGGCAAGTTTTACGGGAATTGCTACCCGGATACGTTTATTACGTCTTCGTTCCAAGTCATAACCTTTTGACTGTGGTTTTGTTTCATCCACCGGTACCTCAAAAATTTTATCTTTGAGGAAAAGAAATGAACCAAACGCCTCGGCAACTTCTTCTTCATTCTTACATACCCGAATGTTGGTCGGTAGATGAGTCGTCTGGAAAAGATCCCGACTTGCTCCGTCCGGCGCATAAATCAGACTGCGTTGAGGCCTCAGCAAACAAGCCACAATCTTTCTCAAAGAAACTTCATCCATGGATTCCACCTTTTGAAGGTTGAGAATCACACGCCTTAATCTCTTTTTCTGGATGACTTGATCAATTTTTTGGGTGACCGGCTCCATTTCTTTACCAGTCAAAGCACCGCCTAGATCAAATACCTGAATAGATCCAATTTTTCTTAACCCCAAGTGCACCATTTCTGCTTGTTTCATTTGAATGTCCTTCCTTTCTATAATTGGTTCAACGTTGTTTTTTCGAAACTATGTAATTTTAAAAAATGCCTAATTTGATTTTTCTCAAGCTGTCCGATTTCTGAAAATTGAATCCCAATTCCAACTTGTTCAGCATCCAGTTTTCGATATACCACTTTTCCTTCTGCATGAATTGGTTTTTTATTAGGAAACAAAAGTTTTAAATGAAGCGTCTTCAATTCATACGGATCTAGATGCAGCAGTGACTCTTCAGCGGTCTCCAAGTCGATATATTCCGCAAAAAGCCCACCCTCGCTTAAATTGGTGATAATCGCTTGAAATTGAACTCTCCGGCCTTCTTCTTCGTAATAAAATTCCATCGGAACGGCTGTTTCCATCCGCAAAAATGTTCTTTGTTCATTTGTATTTTCATCTGATACAAAATCTTGCCCAAAAGCTGAGACAATTTCCGCTTCATTATGAAACATCTGAAAACGCTTACTTTCTGAAAACCGATTGATTACATCTGCAATCCCCGCATTCCCAAAGAGAATCCCTGCCTCCCTGTCCTGTGGAATACTTTCAAAAATAGACTTTGCTCCCAAAGTATCCAGACTATTTGTTTCTTTCAGGTTAAAAACAACCTTTTCATCTGTCTTGGATGCTAGTGCTTGACTCAACTTTTCCTTTCCCCTCAAAGCCCAAGAACCGGATAAAGCACCTTTGATGTCTATGATTTTCACGTTTCCAATCTTTCGCTGTGTAATCTGAGGTATCATGTTTTTAGCTTTCTTTAGAAACTCTATAACTAAGCATACCCGATGAATATCAAAATTTCAAATAAGAGATCATAATAATTGTAAGTCATTTATATGTAACGACTTAGAAATACTATTTTTGTTAAAAATGTTGAAAAATGTGGCACAACTGTAACAAAAATATTACAGTTGTGTTGCTTGTTTTGAGGCTATTTGAGGGTACGTGATTTGATTTTATAAGCGGATATCTTCCGAATAAGCTCCTGGCGGGAAATGGCTAAAATCTGGGCTGCTTTAGTGCGGTTTCCGGCTGTCTTCCTAAGGGCTTCCGTGATCGCATTCTTTTCAAGAATTCCAACCATCTTGCGTTTCTGCTCCTTAAGAGAACCTCCTGAGATAGCTTTTGAATTAAACGGAACCCGCTTACGCTTGGACAAAATGGGAGCCAAATGGCTAGGGCTGATTTTTTGATTTGAGCCGGCGAGAATGATGCTCTTTTCAACTTCGCTTTCAAGTTCCCTAACATTCGCCGGCCAATCATAGGCTTTCAATATGGACTCAGCCTCTTTCGTAAATGTCTTTTTTTCTTCTCCGTCCCGTTTCGCAATTTGAGCCAAAAACCAATCGGCTAAAAGCAAAATATCTTCACGACGTTCTCTGAGCGGTGGAATAGTCACACGCATGACATTGAGCAAATAGTAGAGATCCTCTCTGAATTTCCCTTTTGATACAAACGTGCTTAAATCTTCATCCGTTGCAGCAATCAAGCGAATATCAACTTCGATCTGGGCTACCCCGCCAATTTTATGAAAAGTTCCATCACTTAAAATTCGGAACAATTTTCCTTGGAGCGTTGGTTTCATTTTTGAAATATGATCTAAAAAAACGGTGCCTCCGTCCGCGCGTTCCAAAAGGCCCTTTTTATCATGAATGGCCCCTGCAAAGGAGCCGCGCACGTAACCCAAAAGTTCGCTTTCCAAAAAAACATCGGAGGAACTTGAGCAATCAATAGCGATAAATTCACGCGCCGTACGAGGCCCGGCAAAATGAATTCTTCGAGCAAGCCATTCTTTACCTGTTCCAATTTCACCTTCAATCAAAACCGGAATATTGTGAGGAGCAATCTTATCTACAATTTCGATGACGTTTTTAAAAGCGGGGCTGAAATGGCTAAACTCGTGAGGCGAGAACTGAGATTGCTTCTTCATTTGCCTGATCCGTAAAGCTCTTTCAGGCGTTCTTGGTGTACCTTTTCGTATCCAAATGCGGTAGGCCGGTAATAGCTTCCCTTGCGTTTGATATATTCTTGCTTCACAAAATGATCCTGAAATTTGTGGACATACTGATAACCTTCGCCGTGACCCATCCGTTTAGCTCCGAAATAGCTTTTATCACGTAAATGATTTGGAACTTCTTCCACCACTTCTTTTTCGACATCCTTCGTGGCCTCCTCAATCGCAAGATAGGAAGCATTGCTTTTTGGAGCCAAAGCCATATAAGTTACAAGCTGAGATAAAATAATTCTTGCCTCGGGCATTCCTACAAATTCGATCACTTGGAGTCCTGCGGAAGCTAGGATGAGAGCTTGGGGATCGGCATTCCCAATATCTTCTGAAGCTAAAATCAATATTCGCCTGATAATGAAGCGGGGGTCTTCTCCTGCATATAGCATTTTGGCAAGCCAATAAACAGCGGCATCAGGATCGCTTCCGCGCATGCTCTTGATAAATGCACTCGCTGTATCGTAATGATAATCTTCATCCGTATCATAATAAACAATCTTCCGCTGGCACGATTCTTCCGCCACGTGTTCCGTAAAATGAATAACGCCTTCCGAATCAGGCTGTGTCGTAAGCGCTCCTACCTCAAGCGCATTAAGCGCGCGTCGCGCGTCTCCACAAGCACTTTTAGCAATGTGTTCCAGTGCCTTTGGTTCCATTTGAATCTTAAGAGCTCCAAGCCCGCGCACTTGATCCTCTAAAGCCTGCTTCAAAACTTTGATTAATTCAGCTTCGGTAAGCGATCTTAACTCAAAAATAATGGATCGGGAAAGAAGCGGCCCATTGACAGAAAAGGAAGGATTGTGAGTTGTTGAACCCACTAAGATCAAAATACCGCTTTCCACATCAGGCATTAACACATCTTGCTGGGCTTTATTGAATCGGTGAATCTCATCAATAAATAGAATAGTTCGTGCCCCTTTTTCTCTTTTGAAATACTTGGCCTCCTCAATAATCGTTCTAATATCTTGAACATTAGCAGCAACGGCATTTAAACTTTTAAACCGTGCCCCGGTCATATGGGAAATAATGAGAGCTAATGTTGTTTTACCGCTGCCTGGAGGGCCGTAAAGAATCAAACTTGTCAATCGGTCCGCTAAAATGGTTCGTTTGAGAAGTTTCCCTTCACCTAAGAGATGCTCTTGACCAATGAACTCTTCAAACGTGCGAGGCCGCATGCGGCTTGCAAGCGGGGCTTGAGGATCAACGCTGGATGGATGTTCGGAAGGTCTTTCCTCAATCATATTGTGACCAGTTTTTGACTTCGCTTTTCTTTCTTTTGATTCCTGGCCAAATAGATCCATAAGCAACCTTTTATTAGGTTTCGAGCTTGGCTTTCGGAAGCTCTGCGCCTAAAGATTTGTGAAGCGAATCAATAATAGAAAAGTGAAGTTGATTCACTTCCTCGTTTTGAAGGGTACGATCCTTAGCTTGATAAAAAATCCGGAAAGATAAACTTTTTTTCCCTTTTGGAATCTGTCCGCCCATAAAATGATCAAACACTTCAATTTTTGAAGCCAAGTCGCCTGCCATCTCACGAATTCGAGCAATAATGGCTTCAGCTTTCACGGTTTCGTTTAAAATCAAAGTCAAATCACGCGGCGAAGACGGAAACTTGGGAATCTCTGAAATAGAG
>Ga0209515_10005060_pt1 | contig 17349 bp, 17 predicted proteins | sample Subgroupgradi54m_FD_187454 | JGI IMG/M metagenome (GOLD analysis project Ga0209515, IMG submission 187454) | Subsurface groundwater microbial communities from S. Glens Falls, New York, USA - GMW60B uncontaminated upgradient, 5.4 m (SPAdes)... ...
TAAAATCAAAATAGAAAGTATTTTTACTCCGATGCTGGAGTTGTTTGTTTATTGATTTAGATTATTGTAAGGGTCTAAACTATACTTTGCTCGCCAAACTGGATGCATATAGAACTTATGATTGGGTGGAAAAAGGGGTAAACGAGACTAAGCTTTTAGAAGAAGGTAGAATTCTACTTCAACTATTTTAATATTTTTAAGTTTTACTGATTGAGTTTGTTTTCAAGATCTTCTTTTTCAATTGCTCCTTTAATTATGTCGTAGAGATTATGTGCACCAAGATTAACATGAGTTCTATCTGTTCTATATTGAATCATTCGATATATGCCAGTTGAGAATTCTGGGTCATTATCTAATATATTAAGGCTTTTGTTTTTAAGAAATCCTTCAAACGCTCCTTCTCCTTTGTCAGATTCTTGCGACATATCTTCGACATGTGCATCAACTTGCTCATAAGTTAATGAGGGAAGCTTTAATCCAAGTGAAATAGCCTGTCGTCTTAAAATTCTCCATCCCCGAAACGCTCCTTCTAAAATGGGATCGCTCATTATTTCCTCTTCAGTTTTAGAAGGTGTTAAAAACTTATATAACATGGGGTTTTCCGCTTGCAGAGTTTGTCTATCCTCAATTAATGTCCCCACAGGATCTTTTTCAATTTCAGCAAGTGTTGCCTCAACTGATTCTGAGGAAACAGGTAAGAGACCAACTGGAGTAGGTATTTCTGGTGATGATGCATCTGACATATGTTAAAGATTATAGCACTTCCCTTACTCTTTCCTACATTCAAAGTTCAATCCGAACACTTAGTTAGATATTGATCGAAAACCTCTAGTGGGGTAGCATATTCTAACACCTTCCTGGGTCTGTTGTTGATCTCCCAGACAATATCATCCAGTTCCTGCTGAGTTACGGTTGAGAAGTCAGTACCTTTAGGTAAATATCTTCTGATTAAACCATTATGAAACTCATTAGTTCCTCTTTGCCAGGATGAGTAGGGATCTGCAAAATATGTTTGAACACCAAGCTCTTTCTTCAACTTCATATGTAAATGATTCTCTCGTCCATTATCTAAAGTTGTTGTTTTTCGTGCGCTTTTAGGTAGCTCTTCAAATATCTCCAGCTGTGCATCTACTGCTTCCTCAGACGTTATGCTCTTTACCTTAATAGCAAATATTGCCCGTGATAATCTTTCAACTTCAGTATGAATCCCGTCTCCAACACTTCGCAGTCCCTCAATAGTATCTCCTTCATAGTGTCCAAATTCAGATCTTTCATTGATAACCTTAGGCCTTTTACGTATTGAAACACGATCAGGAATACGGCTTCTGTGGACTTTTCTTCCTTTTTGCTTCTTTCTTTTCTTTTGTTTTCTTGGAAGATATTCCCACCAACCCTCATCTATGTTTTTGGGGTGATAAATATACTTGTATATCGTCTCATAACTAATCCACCATCTTTTATCTTGTCGGTGTTCACGCCTCAATCTTCCTTCGATAAGTTCAGGGCTCCATCCCTCTTGAAGTTTTTCAGTCACATACTTGTAGATATTCTTGTTTTTTAAAGGCTGTCTTCTTCCTGCTTTTTGCTTTCTTGTCTCATACTCATATTGAGCTTGAATGGCAACATATACTCCTTGGTTACCATTTCGATTAAGTTCATCACTTATGGTTGATGGACTTCTACTCAAAGTTCGGGCAATCTCTCTTACCCCTTGCCCTCCGCTTCCATAACTGCAATTCTGTCTCGTTCACTCTCCTTTAGCTTGTTGTGATGTTTCATATCCGAACATTGTACCTTACCCCTTAGTGTTCGGATTCGATATTGAACTTAGATTTTACTCACTATATATTAGGGTTCTCCTGTCTGGAGTAAGAATATTTTTGAGGCTAAAAAGAGGTTGCTCCGAGGGCTAGACGACGTTCAAACCTTTTACGCTGCTACTTGTTGAGGGTTACCAATTGCATTCCCTGAACTAGCGTCAATCAAAACTTTATAAGAATTGCCTCCACTAATTACCACATAAAAATTTCCTTGATCTTTCCACGAGTCGAATTTATATGTAAAAGGTAGGACTGTAAAACTCAACTTATTTGCCTGAATTAAGTTATAAGCGTTTCCTACCACCTTATCTGAAATGAATTTGCCTGTTTCATCTAAGAGCATAAAACCATTCAGACCATCTTCACGTCCATTCTGACTGTAAAGTACAATATATTTTTTAGTGGTTCCTGGGGAAAAGGTTGCCACTAAATAACTCGGTTCTTTAATACTCGCATTAGCTACATAACCGAGCCCATTGTCCCCGCTCAGCCCAGTTATTTTAATAGCGTTGTTTTTAGAAAAATTCTGATCTGTCAAATATATATCTGCAACCGGAATATTTCCTCCTGGGAGCGTATATCCTATCTTGATGACAACCAACTCTTTATTTGATCCATCAGATGAGGTAAATGGGAATGAACGTATAATTGAGGATTTATCAAAGAGACCAAAAGCTTGACTGGGGCTTGGTGTAATTTCTTGAGTAGGTTTAATCGTCGGGAAAGATTGATAAGTTTGTTGTTGAGTTTGTGTCTGCTGGGTTGTTTGAGTACTCATATACCAATAAGTCCCAAGTGAAGATAAAACGGCAATGATTATGGCGAATGCAAGTAAAGCTAAAATCCGAAGAAGAGGCGTTCCGTGGGGATTGGGAGGTTGGACTGATTCCATAAATTAAGAATATACTAAAAATTAGGTAAAGTAAAATCAAAATAGAAAGTATTTTTACTCCGATGCTGGAGTTGTTTGTTTATTGATTTAGATTATTGTAAGGGTCTAAACTATACTTTGCTCGCCAAACTGGATGCATATAGAACTTATGATTGGGTTGATGACATTGATATTAAAGAGGTAGAAAATTATTTCAACTCTATAGAACTCAATAAACTTTTTACATAATTAAGTTTTTCTTTTTCTGGATTTTCCAGTGGCGATAAATCGTTAAAAAAACGCTTAACAATCTCTGCATTTACTGTTGCCATTTCGCCATCAAATTTCTTTTTTCCCGGTTCCTGGTCTGAAGGGGAAGAATATTTATTCAATAAAATAATTAGACGAGGGTCATTTCTGGGAATCGCGGTAGTAGTAAAATTTGCAAAAACACTTCCGTTTGTAGTTAACATTTCTTTCTCACCTCTAAGAGCTACATAAAGCCATTCAATAAGCTGATCGCCTCCTTCTGGAAAACCATCTAGGTATACGGATAGTTTTATATTGTTTTTATTTTCAATCACATTGCCCCAGCTTCCTAAAAAAGGAGATCCACCATGACCGCCTTCTACAGAATTTTTATCGTAAAGATATACTGTTCCATTACTAGCACTTATGCCCGTAGACCCATTGTTTTTACCATCACTAAAACTACATCCTGTTACACCTTTTTCCTGTATGGTTTTGAATAAAGTAGAGTCATAAATTATGGGTAAATTGTCCAGAGTCATTTCATAAAAATATCCACCACGAACAAGATCGATTTTTTTACAATGTGAGGCTAAATATTTTTGAAAATTTAAATTACTTATTTTTGACATTGAAGGACTTTCACTTGGATTAGAAACAATAGGAACGACTGTAGGTACGGATTGATAAACCTGCGGTGGGTTTTGTTGAGCTGTTTGGTTACTTATATACCAATAAGTTCCAAGTGATGATAAAACTGCAATGATTATGGCGAATGCAAGTAGAGCCAAAACTCTCAAAAATGGTGTACCGTGGGGATTTGGAGACGTAACTTGTTTCATAAATTAAAGAGTTTGAGCATTTTTAATAGAAATTTTAAGCTCCTCTGACGCATGGGCTGCTTTGTCCAATTCTGGATAATAAGCCTGTGCTTGACCTGGGCAAGCTGCTGCGATTGTATCGTCGTAGGTATAGTAATAGTAATTGTTATTAATTTTAGTCATATAAGAAGATGCGTCAACAAAAAGATGTTGCTCCTCAAGTGTAGTCTCATTAGGATAAGCAATGAGACTCCCAACTGGGCCGTACCAGTTCCTTATCTTGCCTGGACAACCGGCAAGATCCAAATCCCTAGTGGAAAACGAGACTATTTTAATTTTGACGGGTGTATATAAACGCTTAGTAAAAAGACCGCCTTCTTCTAAGTCAACACCGCTGGAATAAGCATAATAGAGATTCTGTAAATCAGGTGGCACACTGAATTTAATACCCAGTTCTTTTATCAAGCAATACCCATTCTTAACACAGTCAGTTGAGAGGCTTCGACCACCCGCTTGAGTAAAGGTTAAAGTCACGATTATTTTATCAGTCAGTTTTGTGTAATAATTCCTAGCATTCTTATCTGCACCGGCTTCAAAATTAAAAGTATAACAAAGTTGATTGTGGACTACGGCATAACTGACACCTAGATATTCCTTACTTCCTAAAAGACTTTTCCAAAGATATTTTGTACCAATTTCACCACCAATTTGATAGCTGAAATTTGAGTCTACATCGCTTTGATTTATGAAGTTAGGGCGACTGTACATAAAAGAGGGAAAGCAGTCCGTTGAAGGAGATTGCATTGAGTTAGCATCTCTTATTTGGAAAGTCAAATAGATATTATCCCTACCCAAGGTGTAATCACTAGTGCTACTGAAATAATGATCTATTGCTTTTTCATTATGAACTTCGCTTTCTGAAATCGTCCAATCGGGTGGAAATTTTAGAGAATATCCATAATAATTGCTAGAAAATGTCTGCCAGGTTCGAGTGTCTAAGTTTAAAACCAGAGTTGGTTTAGCAACTGGAGGTCCATTTGTAGTTTGTTGCAAGAAATTATCCTGTGTTGTGTTTTGAGCATTCTGGTTCCTCGATTGAATTTGAAAATACCAATAGGCTCCTCCCAAACAGAAAAACATAACTACCAGAATGAGAATTAATGTCGGCATGCTTGAAATTCTCCGAAGAAAGGGAGTATCGTGAGGGTTAGTAGGAGTCGGATTGATATCCATAGCTTAAGAATATATCACATGCTTAATAAAGTAAAATCAAAGTGAGAAGAAGTTTCTACTCCAAGAATTGGAGGTGTCATTTTATTAGTTTAGCTCGTTAGAAGGCTCTAAATTGAGCCTTGCGGTACCGTCCCCAAACTGTCAGTTGTAAACGACACTTCTACTTGAAATGATGGCATAAACTAGTGCAAGATGGGGCATATGAAAAACAACTACATAAGTATCAGATCGTTAATCTAAAAAGTAAATCAGCTTCAAGAATTGTAAAACAGGGGTTGAGATGACAAAAAAACAAGGAGTTGCTATGCCGCTCCTTTTTTAAATCGTAACTGACAGTTTGTGGACGCTTCTGAGCCTTGCTCCCCCGGGTGGACTCGAACCGCCAACCTTGCCCTTACAGTTTTTCTTCTGTTACCAAAAGGACTGGACTATCTCATATCCCGATTCTATCGGAACCCAGGTATATAGTCTCTACACATTTCTGCTTCTCAATAATGAGATGCAGTTTAGCTCGGGATCACCCTTCGATAAATTCAGGGGTTCCCCGAATTAGCCTGGTTTTTCAATCCGAATTACTCCGGAAAGCTGCCTTTGACAGGGGCCTGCTCTACCGATTGAGCTACAGGGGATTTTATTGTATTTTATCACCAAAACAGGCATATATCCATCCCATTATCTGTCTATGAATATCTGAGTCACTAAAATTTATAGAAAAAACTCCATATTTATGAATATTTTTTCTAATTTTTCTGCTATCTTTCTTATTTTTAGCGATATAAGTTTTATGGAATTGCCATAAAGGAATTCCAGTCAAATTTGACCAAAATTTTTTTGCTTGTTTTTCACTTAATCCTTCATGTAACCAAATACCTCCCCGCATTCTTTTCAATGGAATCTTAGTAAAGCTTAAGAACCATTTCATCATAAACTTTATCAGTCTAGGATCAGCATTTGAAAAGCCTGCATGACCGTCACGCGCCTTATCGCCTTCGGCTACATAAAGTGCAATTCCTGCTATAAATGTATCTCTTTTAGATACTTTTCCTAAAAACTTCTTAGCTTCTTTCTGAATTTTTAGTGTTCTCTCTATTCTTTTTTTTCTTTTATTGTCGGCTGCTACAATAGATCCTTTTCTTTGTCCAAAGATTTTTTTGCGAATTAGCCTTTGCTGTTGTTTTTCAGTTAATGGAATATTTTTACACCACTCGCTTAGTGTACTTTTTGAAACTTTGATGAATTGTCGTATCTCGGCGTATGAGAGTCCTTTCCGACGAAGCTTTTGAGCTTGCAGCTTGTCTTCGATTTTTCCAAAATACCCCATATCTAAATGTATCAAATCGATTGTTGAATCGTCAATAGACTAATAATATGTTTGAGTGTTCGAATTAGAATGGCAGAGTCAGGTGGGTTTGCTGGTCTTTTGGCGGCTGCAAATATTTGCTCCAATCAACCACAATTGGAGTCTTGGTTACCGCTCTCAGATAAAAAACTTGTCTCTCCCTTACTCCATAATCAAAAAGTTCTTTGGTTAGCATCACATCATCTAAACAATACTGTCTAAGCTCATCTATTTTGCCCTCCCTATAATAATCAATTGCCATAAGTCCGTGACCTGTCTTTTTCTTACCCAGAGTTGGACCAAGAAGATCATTAAGCGCCAGTCTTTTACCCAGCTTATTTCTAATATCATCTAAAATATCAAAGGCAGGAAAGTGAGTCAAATCTCCAGGATAATAAGCTTGCAAAACTGGAATATCAAAGGTTTTAATATTAAATCCGATTATATAAGAGCAATTTTCTAAAAGCTTAAAAAGAGCGTGAAATTCACTTTCAACAAAAGTTTTCCCGTTACCGCTCTTATAATCAAAAAGCCCAACCACCGAAACTCCTAACTTTTTCCTCTTATTGTTGACATCACTAAATTTATATTTCGTTTCCAAGTCAAGAACCACAGGCAGTTTGACCATACAAGTCAGTTCAATTTCTTCTTACCAGAAGGATCTTCCTTAAAAATTTCCATTTCTATCGTTGAAGAGGCTTTTTCCGTCTTTGATCTCAAGTTGATTTTATTGAGTTGGTCTTGAAATTGGCCATACATGTTGTCAAAAAAGCGCAGAAAAATCTCTCTTTGGTTAAAATTTAATCCCCTACTTTGTTGACTATAAAATTCTTCCAACTTACCCAAATTCCACAGCATTTCAATCAACGTTGAATCATTAAGATTAAGTAGGGAAACATCTCCTTGCAGAGGCCTTATTTTAAATTTCATCATTCTTACGTCATCGGCCATTTGATTTCTAGATGGCTTGTTGCCTAAAACATCTTTTTGAAAATTGGCAATAATTCCCAGAACGTCAATTGGCTTTCTTTTTTTCATAGACTATAATGATATTATGCTCAAAAATAGACTTCAGGCCGATCAGATCCAAGCTCTGAAAAATCACGATAGCCAAAAGCTTGAGATCTTAAGGTATATTTTAGCACAAATCCAAAATAAAGAAATTGCCAAGCAGGCAGAGCTTTCAGAAGAAGAAGAAGTTGCAGTTTTAAAAAAGATTGCTAAAGAACTTCAAGAAACACTTGATTCTGCAAAGAAAAATAATCGCCCAGAGCTGATTAATCAGCAGCAGTATCAGCTTGATGTGCTTGGGGCATATCTGCCCAAGCAGCTATCAGATGAGGCGCTACGGCAGGAGATAGAAGTGCTAATTAATAAAAACAAAGATCTTTACTCTACCAACCCAAAAGCAATCATTGGCCTCTGTATGAAAGAGCTTGCTAGTAAGGCCGATCCTTCGGACATAATGGCAATTTTAAAGGAGTATGAGAAAAGCTAAACAACTTGTTTTTGCTGCCTTAATTATTTTTTTATTTTTTTCGCTAACTAAAAGTATTTTTGATTATCAAAAAACCTTAAGTTTTTATCAAAGTTATAAAAATGAGTATGAGGCAGAAAAGAAAAAAGGTATAACTCTACAAACACAAGCGCTGAAAAATAGTGATACCAATCAGCTGGAGAAAACAATACGCAACAACCTAAATCTTTTAAAGCCAGGCGAAATTGAGGTGATTATCCCAAAGCCTACTCCTGCGCCTGTTGCAATTACTCCCACTCCTGCTGCTGTTTATAGGCAGTGGCTACAGGTCTTTTTCCAGAAATAAGCCATTTTTTAACCTGGTGGGTGAGCTAAAAATTGATAAATTGATACCTTCTATGTATCCATACATTTTTCTTAGAAAATTTATACTTCTTCTTACTTTTATTCTAATTACGCCATGATACTGATCTTTATTTTCGTATTGCTTTTTCCAAACTGTTTTTTGAAAATATGGCTTAGAGAATTGTCCATATGCAAGATTCAGTTGGGCTGCCCAGTATTTTTCAAGGCTTTTAATACTATCTTTATAAGAAATGTTTGAGGTAACTCTAACAATCAAATCGTTTGCTGAAATATTGAAACATTTTTCTAACCAATAAATATAAAATTTGGCTATTCCGGTATCACTTGTAGCCAAGCCCAGTTGATGATCTTTTTTAAATCCTTCTCCCCAATATAAAGCAACTCCTATCAGAAAAATTTCTCTCTTTGTTAGTTTTCCAATAGACTTGACTCCTTCTTTTTTTAATCGAGCAATTTTCTTATTAGTTTCTTCTATTCTTTTTTTAATGTATGACCCTCTCTTGCCATAATAAGGATCTGTTGCCTTTTGTTTTAACCTATCTATTTGTTTTTGAGTAAGAATAATGTCTCTACACCATAAACTTGCACTTGAAGTAGAAATTCCAAGTATTTTTGCGATATCTTTTATACTCTTACCAGATTTCCTGAGTTTTTTTGCTCTTAATCTTTCCTTTGCCTTTGCCATATGAGTCCTATTGTCTAGTATAGCATATTCTATTTTTATTGACAATAAGAGATTCTGAATGTATAATTTAAGCGTTCCTTAATTTACGGGGTAGTGTACAGTTGCACAGGAGGCTCAAATTGGGCTCGCGAAAAAGTAATTTTTCGGGATAACCAGCTAAAAACGGTGGAATCCAACTTAAGTTGTGGCTATGCCGTGGGAAATCCATCAGGAAACCCGTAGAGACTGAACGGCTGGCCCCTATTTTTCTAAAGGGTGAAGACACAGTCCTGCCCTTCGAGTAATCGAAGAAGGCTGCATAATCTCCTAGACTGGGTGCGACTCCCAGCCCCGTAACACATCCCATGAATAACTTCTTGGTCTCTATCATAATTCCAGTCTACAATGAAGAAAAAAATATCGCTTCTCTGCTCAAAAGACTTCTGCCGGTACTTGCCCCTTACACTTATGAAATTCTTTTTGTCGATGACGGCTCAGAAGATAAAACCGCATTAGAAATCAAACGATTTGCCAAACAGAGTAAGCGCATTAAATTGATTTCTTTTTTGAGAAATTTTGGCCATCAGGTAGCCTTATCTTGCGGCTATCAACAGGCAACAGGCGATTGTGTTATAAGTATCGATTCAGATTTACAGGATCCTCCAGAAATCATTCCTAAAATGATTACCAAATGGCGGCAAAAAGCCAAAATTGTCTACGCAAAACGAGAAAAAAGAGATGTAGAAAGTTATTTTAAACGCCTCACTGCTCAGCTTTTTTATAAATTTATAAACGTCTTATCCGACGTACCCATCCCAAAAGATGTGGGAGACTATCGACTGCTGGATAAAAGCGTCGTCAATTATTTAAATAATCTCCCAGAACAGTCTCTTTTCCTGCGGGGATTGGTCGCATGGAGTGGCCAGCCTGCTGATTTTGTTTACTACAAGCGTGAGCCAAGATCCGCAGGTCAAACTCACTACACCTTATCCAAAATGATTAATTTCGCTCTGGAGGGGATTACTTCTTTTTCCTCCAAACCCTTGCGAATAGCCACCTATTTGGGCTTTTTGACCTCAGCTATCAGCGTCTTGATTATTCTTATTAAATCAATCCAACACTTTATTTTTGGTCGCGGAGATTGGCTGCCTGGATGGGCTTCACTTTTTTTTTCTATTGTCTTTTTAGGTGGTGTGCAGCTTGTGACCATTGGCATTATTGGAGAATATATTGGTAAAATCTATACTCAAGTTCAGGCACGACCGAAATTCCTCATTAAAGAAAAAGTTAATCTAGAGTAAGTATCATGAAGCTTTTTGGTATCATTCTCTTATCAATAGGTGTGGCTCTTTTTATTTTTATCCTTTATTCCTTTTTAAAGGAAAATAATCGGCTCATTTCTCCTATCCCCCAAGATAACGGAGTAAAAGTCATATTCGTTACCCCAACAAAATAACCCAATTTTATGATCCTGGAATAGTGAAGTTAAAGAAGGTCTTATCACCACCTAAAAATAGAGTGTTAATTATTTGCAGAATTAAAAACGCAGCCAGAAAAAGGACAAAGCCAATTACAGCAAACTTCAATGTTCCCTGAGCCTTTTTCACCCGTTCTGGATTACCCCCAGATGTAAGATAAGAAAAAGCTCCCACCACCAGCATTATAAAAAGAACTAAAACTATAAGGGCTGAGGCAGCAAAAATAATATTACCAAAAACTGCTTCTAAGCATTTGAGAGTAGGAACACCATCAACAATGCACTTAACTGGTGTTCCACTTAGGGTTTTCCACATTTTTAACTTGGCTACTGCAATAATGACGGTATAGTTATTGCGCAGGTTAGACCAAAACAAAGATGACCGGCAAAAACAATTTGTTCCAAAGTCGCAACAATTGCAACGACAATAACAATAAGAATCACACCTACTATTGCCGCCTGAATCTTATCTCTTGCTTTTTCAACATTTTCCTTATTACCGCCAGATAAAACCCATGATAGTGATCCCCATAAAAGATAAAGTAAGGCTGCCAAGCCTGCAACAACAAAAAAGAAACGGATGAGAAAAGTTAAAACGTCACTTAATCCAGGGATTTTAAATCCCAGCGCCTTTGGGTCAACTAAGATTGTTGGTGTGATAGCTGCATAGGCTAAAGCGGGAGCAAATAGGCAAAGTAAATAAACTAGAGGATAAAAAAGCTTTTTCAAGCTAAATTTTCTCATAAGCTAATACTATCGTACTTAACCTGGTATCCTTTGTCAAGAGCAAAGACCCCCAAATCCCAATTGCCGATATCAACTTCTGCTTCAATTGCTAATCCTTCCAAATCAAAATCGTGGCTCCAGGAAAAAACCTTAGTTAACATCAGACAGATTCTATTGTTTCTGCCTTTTGGAAGTCTGCGCAGACTATACGCTACAAAATTGTAGTTTTGTTTTTTCTGTAAAGATAAAAACCGGCGCCTGCACCCACCAAAATAATCAAACCAAGAAGGATCATTGAAATGAGGAAAATCTGATTATTAATCGTGCTGCTTTGATCCTGGTTTGGCCCGTTTTGAGTCTTACCTATTTGAGATTGGGCAAAGGGAGTTTTGGCAAAAGCCACATCTTGACCTTGAGAATTTTTATAACTATTAAGGTTTATGTTATTTTTATTAATAAAATCTTGATTTTGGGCTATAAACTGGGAAGTAGTCAGGCTCTGCGTGCCTCCTGTTGGATTGGTATAGGTAATGGTATAAGGCATCGAGGGAAGAAATTCCGAAGTTATTTTAAAATATCCTGTATTGTCGGCTTTGGTTTGATAGTAAGGCTTTTGGGAAAAATTAAGATAAATACTTACAGCCGCAGATGGGATTGGTTTACCTGATAAGTCGTAAGCATAACCTTCAAGATAATTAGGTATAGGATCAAAATGCAAAGTATCAGAACTCGCATTTTGGGCCTGAGCTTGACCTATAAATAATTCTTGCAGTTTATTAAGTAGGCTTAAAAAAACATTGCTATCCTTGCGGGCTTGGGTATAAAGATTACTTTTTATATATTCAAGTTCACCAAAAGTTTCATCTGGCGCAAAACTTGTCTCATCAATATTTAGGGTAAATTCGCCAAAATTATCTGCCACTACCGTTGCTACAAGTCTATCCCTAAGATTATTTTTTAAAGTCCAGGCATTAATTGTAGTCAAAGGATGTGAAACTCTACCTTGGATCAGCAACTGTTTTGTTCTTTTATCAAGATCATAAAAATATTCCATTAGTTTGACAGGAGATCCATTTTGGGGAACTAGCGCATCAACTGGGATATCTCGCTGTTGTATTGATCCTTGTTGGACAATTTCTACACCTGTTTGATTAGGGTAAATATTTGAATAGATTTGAGTGTAATTGCTGTTCAGAGGAAATTTGGACGTGTCATTGGGAAAAGTATATTTTGCTTTTGCCGGAGATAATTTATAAGTTCCATCTGGAACTGCGAAGCTAAAAGCACCATCCTCCTCAGTAAAATAAGGATTAATTAAACCACCCCCTTGAACTTCATTGGGATTATAGAAAGTAAAACTGCCATTGTCGCGTTTTTTGTCCAGCTCTACTCTAACTTCCGATATGGGCTCAAGATTTTGACTGTTAAACATTCTACCAAAAGGATCCCAATGAACCGAGACGCAAGGACCGGAATTGGTGTCAAAAGTCAGACTGCCCTGTTGCTGGCCACCTTGCCCAACCACCACGCTGCCGGCGTCAAAATAATTAAGGGCTAAAAATTGCCTATCACGTGGTTTTTTAGTCTTGCTTTGCCATTCATAGGGCCCGATATTACCTGAAGAATTGCTGGGGACTGGATTTTGAGGATCAGCTTTTTTCACACCATCTCCCAAAGGAGGAGATAGAAAATTACCTTGAAACGCATAACCAACTTGGCTTTGAAGATCTTGAACATTATCGTGATTAAAGATTGTCTGATCGGTTGTGGAATTACCGCTAGTACAGACTTGACCTTTACCTGTGGCGACACATTCGACTATATAAGTATTTTTATCGTTTGCCAGGGCGGGAGCGTTGCTTTTTGTGCTCAGGCGAGCTCTGTGACCTGGTGTTCCTTTTCCAGAACAGACATGTTTAGAATCTTGCTTAGGATTGCAGGATTGGACATTAAGACATACCCAATGTTGGCTAAGTTGTTGGGCATGGGAAGCGTGCGGAAGAAAAAGCAAGCAAAATAAGAGCAAAAAAATCCACTTCATCTTCTTGGTCATAAGATCATGTTATAGTTTAAAAAAAGTCTTGTCAATATTTACAGAATTGATTATGATCATATTATGGATCTTTTGAAGCGCTTCCTTCTTTTTTTCCTCTTGGTTTTTGCTTTTTTGGCCTTTGCTAAAGCTAGCTTAGCCCTACAGTTTGGACTGATTGCTCCAGCGGGAACATTACACCAGGGAGATACTGTTCAGTTTATAATTACAGTAAATACAGAAGGCTCTGCAATAACTTCAACCTCAGTTGGTCTAAACTACCAAACTCAATATCTCCAATACACCAGCACTGCGCCCGGAACCTCCATGAGCTCCGTTTTTGCAACAAACCTTGGCAATGGACAGCTTAGTTTTACTGGAACAAATAACTCTGGTTTTAGTGGTCAGGGCGATTTTGCTTTAGTGAACTTTAAAATAATAGCCCAAACTCCAGGCTCAACAACACTTTGTACACTTGTGCCAGCAAACTCGCCAACAGCCTCTCCTGTCCCAGGAGCAACAAATACCCCTACTCCTATCCCCGGAGCAACAGATACACCCACTCCCCCCCCAGGCTCAACAGCCACTCCTGTCCCCCCCACGAGTCTGCCTGTGACAGGATCTACAAATACAGCGCCACTGGTTAATCTCGGCTTCTTGTTTTTAACCTCTTATCTAATTTTTTACACCTTTTCCAAAAAATGAATAAGTTGTTTTTGAGCCTTCTATTTTGCTTAATCTTACTGGTGGCTATTCCAGCCCAGGCAGCAACTACTGCTGCAGCCTCCTCAACCTTGGATATTCCACCTCTCCCCTGCAATAGCGGCAGCTGTCCAACTGATCTACTAAACATTTATCAACAAAAAGGAGAAGCTTGCGTAACCAGCTATGATGAGTTTAAAAAAGATCCAGCCAAAAACCATTTTTGGGCAGAAGATCCAGATATCACCACTCAAGGAAAGGCAGATGAGCGGGCGAGAGAATTTATCTACTGGGCCTTAAACAGAAGTGCTATCGATGATCATCCTGTCTTAAAAAATATTTGGAATACAACCAGAAACATTTCCTATTTCTTTGTGATTCTGGTTGCCGCTATTATCGGAGTTGGTCTTATCATCGGCCAGAGAATAAATTTTGATCTTAAAATCAAGATCTGGCCATCTGTTATGAAGGTTGCTGCTGCTCTTTTGTATGTTACCTTTTCAGCGGCAATCGTCCTTTTTTTAATTCAACTTTCTGAGTTGATTATGAAGTTTTTTATTGAAAACTTAGGTGGCCAAAATTTATTTAATGTGTATTTTGGCTCCATCAGTAAAGAAAGTAATTATCTCAACTTTGTCGGTTGCCAAGATCTTAACCTAAGAGTCCAAGAATCTGTGGGTTCTGAACTTTTTCTTCTTAAATTAACCAACATCACCTACTACGTGATGGGTACGATGCTGATATTAAGACATGTTATCCTCTGGTTTCTTCTTTTTGTTTCTCCTTTTTTGGCAATCCTTTTTCCTTTTGTCCTGATAAGAAATATTGGTTGGATATGGATTGGTGTTTTTTTCCAATGGTTGTTTTATGGACCTTTACTTGCTCTTTTTTTGGGAGCCTTATCAACTATCTGGAAAAGTGGGATTCCTTTTACTTTTGATTTTTCCAGAATCAATAGTCTTTCCGGATATATCTATCCAACAGCCACCAATATTTTGTATGGAGGCCCTGCTCAACATCTGACAGCTTTAAACAGTGGTAATTATATAGACACCTTTGCAGAATACGTAATCACCCTTATTATGCTTTGGGCTGTAATTTTCTTTCCCTGGTGGCTTCTTCGTATCTTCCGAGACTACTGTTGCGATAGTATCTTGGCCATAAAAAATATTTTGCTATCAATGTATGATCAATGGAGATCAGGAAACCCTCCCCAACGGCCTACAGGTCCTTTACAATCGCTTTTTACTGGATCTGCACTTAAAATTCCCCAAAAAGTAGAAACTTCCGCAAGAGCAAGGATTGAAACAATTGCCGAAATTAAACAAACTCAAACAGAGGAGCTTATAAGAGCTATTGATGTTCGGGCGACTAAGCTGGCTGATGTTGCTCGTTTTGAAACCGATAAAACCAGCCGCGAGGCAACTAAAAAAAGCCTTAATTATTTGCAAAATCCCATGCAAGCAGAAAGCTCATCACAAAGACAAAGGTTTTTGAATGTCAGAAATGAACTGGTAAATCGGGCTCTAAAAGAAGATAAACTGGCCAAGCAAGTGCTTTCCTCAATCGCCTCCTCGCCAATTGAACAACGATCAACCAGAGCCAATCTTCTTGGTAATATAACCGCCCCTGCGCCCGCAACCCAAATTGTGGCCGTAAAAGTTAATCTTCCTCAAGATAAAGTTGCCTCTATCATCAGTGGCCTAACTGAAGCTTTTACTAAGGAAGCAATCATTGCCAATGAAATTGCCCAAAGGACACAGGTTCCTTTGGAGTCTATTCAACAACTTTTTACTTCTGTTTCTCAACATATTAGCGAAAATCCCATCAAGATTATTGATAAAGTGGCCCAGGAAACCCATCTTAATAAGGAGAAGGTTGTTCAAATAATTAATCAGGCCTACGCTTTGGTTAGCCAAAAGAAAGATTTTTTAACCACCGTTGCTCAGCACAAAGCAGTTAAGCTGGAGCAGATAGAAAAAGTTGTGGCTGAACAAAAACAATTACTGACCACACCTCAAGAAAATATTGAGCAAACGGTTCTTGTTCCACCAACTGTCTCTCTAGAAGACTATGAAGCTGTTAAAAAGATGTGGCAACAACACTACGAAAAAGGGGAGGTCCCTGTTGCAGAAAATATTCAAAGTAGAGATCAGTGGCTTACCCAAGATATTGTTTTTATAACCAACGTCCTAAATAAACTTTTATCTGACGACATGAAGTTAAGACAAGATGGATTAGATGATCTTGGTTATATTCTGCCAGTTTTTATGATCAACAATTTTAGTGGAGACCAGATTCTTGTTTATCTTAAGGCCAAACTGGAAGCTGCCAAGCTTGTCCAGGAACAAAGACAGAGGGAGAAGGAGATAACAGCCAAATTAAAAGCTAAAGAAGAATTTGTGGATGTTCCAAGAGGCAAAGAACAAGAAAAAGAGGCGACTCTTGAGGCGCAGCAGGAGATCAAAGAGGAAGAAAAGCAGGCTGCTTAGACAATTGAGTCAATATCTTTAGGCTCTTATTTTGGACAACTACTGTATCTTCAATCCGCATGCCAAAGCTTCCCTCGATATAAACCCCTGGTTCTATAGTAAAAACCTGATTGTCAGATATTGTGTCTTTGGAGAGGGGTGAAACCCGTGGCGATTCGTGTACTTCAAGACCAACTCCATGACCGGTTGAATGGGAGAAATTTGGTAATTTATTGGCTTTTAATAATTTGCGACAATAGCTATCAAGTTGCTTTAATTGCTGGCCTACTTTGGCTCTTTGAATAGTTTTTTCCTGTACCGTAAGCAGTTTGTTATAAGCGTTGATCATCTCACTTTTGGCTCTACCTACAAAAAAAACTCTGGCCATGTCTGAACAATAATCCTTATATTTTGCCCCAAAATCAACAAGCAATACTTCTCCGCTTTTTATTTTGCCGCTACCTGTTTTGGTATTGTAATGAGGGACAGCGGCATTAGCCCCCGCTGCAACAATGGGATCAAAGGCAAGATCGTAGCCTTTTTGTTTTAGCCATGCCTCCAGTTTAAAAGCAATTTCCTTTTCAGTCTGACCAATCTTGACAGTTTTTATAATCTCTTGTAGATATTGACTACTTATCTGGCAGGCTACTTTTATTTTGGCTATTTCCTCTGCATCTTTTAGAGCTCTTAGTTTAAGGACAACGTTTTGGGTAGAAACTAAAACAATCCTTTTAAGCTTTTTGCTTAACGATTCATATTCATGAAACTTCAGATCTTCAGACTCAAATCCCAATCTTCTTATACTCTCAGCAACAACAATCTCTTGCAAATAATGTGATAATCGTTTTTTTGGTTCAAACAACCTAAGTTCAAATTCATCTGTTGCTTGAGTTAGATATCTGGCATCAGTAAATAAATAACTTTTCTTTTTTGTTACTAAGAAAAAGGCTTCTCTGTCCTGCGGTGCTAAAGTCTTAAAGCCTGTAAGATATAAAATATTGTAGAAATTGGATACAAGCAACCCATCAAGGCGCTTATCTTCCAATATCTGTCTTAACTTTTTTACTCTTTTATCAAACATAAAAAAAAAGTCAATATTCA
>Ga0209515_10005061_pt1 | contig 17349 bp, 17 predicted proteins | sample Subgroupgradi54m_FD_187454 | JGI IMG/M metagenome (GOLD analysis project Ga0209515, IMG submission 187454) | Subsurface groundwater microbial communities from S. Glens Falls, New York, USA - GMW60B uncontaminated upgradient, 5.4 m (SPAdes)... ...
GCCAGCCACAGTTCGATGGTGGTCGAAAGGGCGAGCAGTATCAGGAATATCGTTGCGAAGCGGTCCATAGCCCTGGATGGTATCATCGCGCACGGCGCCGCTCACCCTTATAGATGCCGTGCCAATGCGCGCTATGCGCATTTGTCTAAACTCTGGAGATTCGTATGTCGCAAGTAGAAACCGGCGGGCCGTCAAAACACGGGCTGATCTGGATAGATCTGGAAATGACCGGTCTGAGTCCCGAGACCGACCGCATCATCGAAATCGCGACCATCGTCACCGACAGTGAGCTCAACATTCTGGCCGAGGGCCCGGTGTTGGCGGTGCACCAGAGCGAGTCCGTGCTGGCGACGATGGACGACTGGAATCAACGCACGCATAAGGCCACCGGATTGATCGAGCGCGTACGCGCCTCGACATTGACGGAGGCCGACGCCGAGCGCGAGACGCTCGCGTTCCTGCAGCAGCACGTGGCCAAGAATAAATCTCCCATGTGTGGCAACAGCATCTGTCAGGACCGCCGTTTCCTCGCGCGCTGCATGCCTGCGCTCGAAGACTGGTTTCACTACCGAAACCTGGATGTGAGCACGTTGAAGGAACTGGTGTCGCGCTGGAAGCCATCGATCGCGAGTGGGTTGCAGAAGAAGGGTAGCCACAAAGCGATCGATGACATTCGTGAGTCGATTGTAGAGCTGAAGTATTACCGGGAACATTTTATCGCGAAGTAGCGGGTCACATAACTCGACAGTTTCCCTCATATTTCAAGCGCCCTCACTGCATCGTCAGCCAGTGACACTAGTGCCGAGTCGTCATTCTTCGTCTATATTGTTTATTCCAAATGCGACCACGGAGAGGGACCACATGGCAAAGCTCGTGATGAAGGACAGCAAACCAAAAAACTATATAGTTCTGTTGGTGCTGCTTGCGGTGATGGTGTATTTGATCTTTTTCCGATAGCCCGCGTCGGCACCGGGGTAGTCACGGAGTGGACGGTGTGCCGGCACTGACGACCAGCACTAACGCGTTCGCGCGGAGCAGAATGCAGTTCTCCCAGCGCGGGACCGTGCCGACGACTTTCGGATTGAGGTAGTGAATCACCGCACGACTTGCCCACGTACCGCGGGGCGTTGTCACCCGCTGGAACGAGAAAGTCGATCGCGGAACCGCACTTGCTACAGTCGTTCATTTAGGGGCGATCGGCGCCGGAAAAACAGGCCGAAATTGCATCGCCGAAGATTGATGGTTTGCTAACCGGTGTATGTCGGACGCTTGACGGACAGTGTTGCGCTGCTACGTTCTTGGGTCATGCCCGCGAGCGGTATCTCTCAGGCCCGTGCGGCACTCCTCACCGCGTGGGCCTGAGCGCGGGACCCACTCCAATTCCGCTGTTGACCCTGTTGCACCCTTTGGCTTAAGCGGTCTGGATGCGGGGTTATCCTTCAGGCTTTCTTCAACCAAGCTAACGGTCTCACATTCAAACAATCGAATTCATGTGCGTGGTGACTTTAGGTAACGTACCCGTGCCGGGATAGTGCCCAAGCAACGTGTTCACGCACGAGTGCGGAAGGGTGATCGGCGCGTGAGCGCAGGGCAGTTATCACCTCAGGATTGGGTGGTGCGTTGCCCAGTCCGACCGCGATGTTGCGCAGCCATTGCTCGAAGCCGATGCGCCGCATGGCCGAGCCTTCGGTGCGTTTCAGAAACTGTTCTTCGGTCCAGCCGAAGATATCGACCAGCCTCGGCGCATCGAGCCCGTGGCGTGGTGTGAAATCGGCTTCCGACGTCGGCTGCGCAAAGCGATTCCACGGACAGAAAAGCTGGCAGTCGTCGCAGCCGTAGACGCGATTGCCGATGAGCGGACGCAGGTCTTCGGGAATCGTGCCTTTCAGTTCGATGGTGAGATAGGAGATGCAGCGGCGCGCGTCGAGTTGATAAGGCGCGACGATTGCCTGGGTAGGGCACACGTCGATGCACACGCGGCAGGTACCGCAATGGTCGCTGACCGGGGCGTCGATAGGTAACGGCAAGTTGGTGTACATCTCACCGAGAAAAAACCACGAACCAACCTCGCGCGACAGGAGATTCGTGTGCTTGCCGATCCAGCCGAGCCCGGCCTTTTGTGCCAGCGCCTTTTCCAGCACCGGCGCGCTGTCGGTGAATACGCGATAACCGAACTCACCCGTCTCTTGTTCGACGCGCTCGGCGAGTTTCTGCAGCCGCCCGCGTATGACCTTGTGATAGTCGCGTCCCAGCGCGTAGCGCGAGACGTAACCCGCCGCCGGATCGTTGAGCACGCCTTCAGCGTCGGCACCGTTCGGCAGGTAATCCATGCGCACGGAAATGACACGCGTGGTGCCGGGAATGAGCTCTGCGGGTCGGCTACGGCGCGTGCCGTGCGAGGCCATGTACCCCATTTCGCCGTGGCGACCTTGCTCCAGCCAGTTGAGCAGGTGCGCTTCCGCGTCGCTCAGTTCAGTGTCGGTGATACCGACGTGCTGAAACCCAAGTTCGCGGCCCCACTCTTTGATGCGGCTGGCGAGTTGATCGAAATCGGGTGGGGAAACGGCGGTGCCCATGGCAGTTAACTATAACAACAAACCGTCGAATCGGCTGCGGCGCTATGGGCGCTGCGTGCCAGCCGCGATAAACAATCCCGGATTGCGTGCGCGACACTATTTCAAATGCGGCTCCTCTATGCGCCGTAGCTGCTGCTCGATGGCGCCGCCAATCTGCATTTGCGGAAACGAATGCTTGTCGTTGGATTTGCGTTCATCGAGGTGAACAATCTCTTGCGCCAGACGCGCCGCCTCTTTGAGCGAGTGCGCTTGCGGCAAGGCCTTAAGATAAAACGCGCGCGAGTAGTTGGTGATTTCAGACTTGTCGCCACAGCCGGATGACTGCAGCGTGGCACTGGCAGAGGTGATGACCAGCGTGTGGGTGTTCGCCAGCGGCGGCACAAAGCCGCCGGAATAGCAGGCCGAGATAAAGATGACGCGGTAGCGCACGCGTGCATTTTCAAGGAGCGCATGCAGGTACGTTGGTGTCAGGCCGTAGAGCTCGAGCGCAGGATGGTTGAAATACAGCGCGTGATTGGCGGCACCGTGAGTGGTGAAGTGCAGGAACAATATGTCCTCGTCGCGATTCATTTTCGCTGCCACACGGTTGATGACGTACTCAAGCGACTTGAGCGTGGCTTCCGGCGCCGGCGCGCTGCGGCGGTTAACCAGCGTAACGGAACGATTTTTTGTGCCGAGACGCTGGTCCAATACGTTGCGTACCGTCGCCACCTCTTTACGAAAAACATCTTCGTTACTGTCGGCGCCAACAACGATGGCGTACATGTCGACGACGCCGGGTCGTTGCGCGGCCAGTTGGTCGAGCTGTTCAAGCACACTCGAAGGTGGACGCTCTTCGCCATAAGAGGGTTCAGCGGTTGCGCGGTTTGGAATGGCGCCAGTGAGCACTGCGAAGACTGCCAGCGAGCACAGTGACCCTGCACGCATGCGAGTGGCGCGCACTACAGCAGGCTGATCCATACCGACATGGTGACCATTGCCACCAACGTTCCGACGGAGATCAGCCACGCGACACCGGCACTGTCGCCGCCCATGCGAGCAGCGAGGATATAGGCAGACGAGGCAGTCGGCAGCGAGGCGAATAAAATTGCGACGCCGAAATAAATTCCTTCCAGGCCGAGCCAGCGGGCAGCGAACCACGCCGCGATCGGCAGGGCAATGAGCTTCACCACAATAAAATAAATCTCCGAGCCCAGTCCGGGCACGGAAGATCGCCACTTGAGCGCGGCGCCGACCGTGAGCAGGCCGGTCGCAACGGTGGCTTCAGACAGACGCGTAAGAAACTGGCGCACCGGTTCGGGTATCGGAAAATCAAAGAGACTCCAGACGAGACCGACGACGGTCGCCACGATAAGCGGGTTGGTGGCGATTTCGCGCCAGACGCTGGTCTTGCCGTGGCGCGCCAGTGCCCACACCGCGGCCGTGTTGGCGATTGGCACCATGGCGCCGATGAGCACGCCGAAGACCGCGATCCCGGGCTCACCGAAAAGTTTGCCTGCCGCCGCGATACCTATGTAGCTGTTGAAGCGGAACGCGCATTGGAAACGTGAGGCAAATGCAAGCGCGGACAGCGACATCAGAGGCCGTGCGATCAACGCCAGCGACATGCCGGTGGCGAGGACGATGAGGCCGGTCGCGATCAGCGGCGCGGCCGAGGACATCACAATGTGGGTCTTGGTAATGGCGTTGAACAGCAGCGCCGGGAACATCACGTAATAGATGAGTTTCTCGATGCCGGTCCAGAACGGTTCGCCGAGCGCCATCCAGCGACGCAGTCCGGCGCCGAGGAGGATGGTGGCAAAGTCAGGAAGCAGCAGGAGCGCCGGATGCATGCCGGTCAATCTTACCGTGGCGGATTATTAAGCACTACACTAAACGCCATGTGGGAAACCGAAATATCGACGTCACTCTACGGAGCCGCACAGCTGCGCGACCTGGATCGCCTGGCAATCGAGACGCACGGCATTGCCAGTGCCGAGCTGATGACGCGCGCCGGCACGGCCGCATTTCTTGCCTTGCGTTCACGTTTCCCGCGCGCGCGACGACTCGTCGTTGTGTGCGGCTCTGGGAACAACGGCGGAGATGGGTATGTGGTCGCGCGCCTGGCGAAGCAGGCCGGCCTCGAACCGCGGATCGCGACGCTCGGCGCGTCTGCGCGCATGTCGGCCGAGACGGCGGCGATGCGCGCAAGCTGTGAGGCGATGGGCCTCACGCCTCGACCTTTCGAGTCCTCGCAGCTTAAAGACGCCGACCTGATTGTCGATGCGCTGCTCGGCATCGGCCTCGAACGTCCGGTACAAGGCGAATGGCGCACGGCGATCGACGCCATGAACGCAAGCTCGTTGCCGATTGTGGCCATCGATATTCCGTCTGGATTGCAGGCCGACACCGGCGCCGTGATGGGCGCTGCGGTCCGCGCCGATCTAACGATGTCTTTTATAGGGCTCAAGATCGGCTTGTTTACCGGTGCGGGCAGCGAGCATGCCGGCGAAATCCTGTTGGACGATCTGGGTGTGCCGGCAAGCGCGTATAAGAATATCCCGGCAAGCGCCCGGCGAATTTCCGAAGCGGACATGCGCGAGATTGCTCCGCGACGCGCACGCGACGCGCATAAGGGGCTGTTCGGACACGTGCTCGTTGTCGGTGGTGGCACCGGCATGCCGGGCGCTGCGCGCCTGTGCGGAGAAGCCGCGGCCCGCACCGGCGCGGGCCTTGTTACGTTGGCGACGCGCGCGGCGATCACCGGTTGCGCGGCGCCGGAACTGCTTGCCCATACTGTTCAATCTGCCACGCAACTCAAACCGCTGTTTAAGCACGCCACGGTGGTGGCGTGTGGCCCGGGATTGTCGCAAGACAACTGGGCGCGTGGCATGTTTCGCGCCGTGTTGGCCGCGACGTTGCCACTCGTGATTGACGCCGACGCGCTCAATCTATTGGCCGCGAAGCCCACGCGTCGCGATGACTGGATACTGACGCCGCATCCGGGCGAAGCGGCACGCCTGCTCAGGACGACGACGGCGAAGATTCAGCAGAATCGGGTCGACGCCGTACGCAGGCTCGCCAAACGTTACGGCGGCGTCTGCGTATTAAAAGGCGCTGGAACACTTATCGCCTCGGCCGACGACGACGCCGTGTGGTTGTGTGATCGCGGAAACCCAGGCATGGCGAGCGGCGGCATGGGCGATGTCTTGACCGGTGTCATTGCCGCGCTACGCGCGCAGGGTCTGCGTGCCATGGATGCCGCGCGGCTGGGCGTGTGGCTGCATGCAACGGCCGGTGACCGTGGCGCTTTGCGCGATGGTGAAATCGGTATGTGTGCGGGCGAGCTCATCCCCATGATGCGTCACGAACTGAACCGGCTGACGCCATGAGCACAAGAAACCTTACGATTACCACTGCCATCGATATGGAAGCGCTCGGTGCGCGGTTAGCGGCTGGAATGAAACCCGGGCAGCTCATTTATATTCGTGGGCCGCTGGGCGCCGGTAAGACGACACTGGTGCGCGGTGTACTGCGCGGGTTTGGGCATCGCGGTTCCGTCAAAAGTCCGACCTTCACGCTCGTCGAGCCGTATACACTGAGCGCGCTGACGGTATACCACTTCGATCTGTATCGCCTGAAACAACCGGAGGAACTCGAGTTCATGGGTTGGCGCGACTACCTGCGCGATGGCGTATGTCTGGTGGAATGGCCCGAACGCGGGGGAAACGTTTTGCCGGAGCCGGACCTCGACGTTATGATTGAGCCGCTCGATCATGGACGTAACGTTGTTTTGACTGCACATCGCGAACAGGGCAGCGCCGCTTTAAAAGGCCTTCTTGCATGATTACGCGAGGCGCGAAAGCGGCGCGTACATTTCTTCTGCTGGCACTCTGGTGCCTTCCCGCGTTCGCCGCCGTACCCGTTACGGTGCAGAACCTGCGCATGTGGCGCGCGCCGGATAACACGCGGCTGGTGTTCGATCTTACCGGCAGCGTCGATCACCATATCTTCGTGCTCGACAATCCAAATCGGTTAGTCATCGATCTCGACAACGCACGCTTCCAGGGCACGCTGCCGGAAATCGGCGCCGACAATCCGATGTTGTCCGCGTTTCGCCTCGGGCGCCTCGAAGGCAAGACGCTGCGTTTTGTGCTGGAACTCAAAGTCACCGCCAAGCCGCGCAGCTTTGTGCTGAAGCCGGCGGGGCAGTACGGCCATCGATTGGTGGTGGACCTTATTGACCCACGTGCCGACGCCGAGGAAGCGCCTCCCGCGACACCAGAATCTGCTCCCGCTCCGGCGGCTATCCCGAGTGCGACTCCGTCGGTAGTGCCGGTCGTGCCAGTTTCTCCGCCCCGAAAACGCGAGTGGGTGATTGCGATCGATGCGGGCCACGGTGGTGAAGATCCGGGCGCCATCGGACGACAGTTGCGTACGCGCGAGAAGGACGTGACGCTGGCGATCGCGCGCGAACTGGCGCGGCAGCTGGCGCAGGAACCGCGCATGACCCCGGTGTTGGTGCGCGAGGGCGATTACTTCGTCGCACTTAAGACGCGCTGGAAACTCGCCAAGCATAATCAGGCCGATATCTTTGTTTCGATTCATGCCGATTCGATGCCCGGCCGCAAACTCGCCTACGGCTCCTCGGTCTATGCGCTGTCGGAACGAGGCGCGACCAACGCACTGGCAGCCGCCATCGCGGATCAGAACAATTACTCCGATCTCGTCGGCGGTGTAAGTCTTTCCGACAAGGAACCGTTCGTGAAGCGCACGATCATGGACTTGGTCATGGAAAAGAAAATGGAATACAGCATGTCGCTCGGCGAGCATATCCTGTCGGAGTTGCGGCACGTTGGACGCGTGCATTCGCCGCGCGTCTCGCAGGCGGGTTTTGCCGTGTTCAAGTCGGTGGAGATCCCGTCGGTGCTGGTGGAAACGGCGTTCATCTCGACGCCCGAAGAAGAAAGAAAGTTGCGAGATGCTGCTTACCAGCGCCAGCTGGCGACCGCGATCCTGAAGGGCGTGAAGCGCTATCTGGCGGAAGAAGAGCGTGTCACGCCGTTGCCGCAACAACTGATCGCGGACGTCGACGCCCCCCGCGAACACGTCGTCCGAATGGGCGAGACGCTGGCTTCGATTGCGCAGCTATATAAGGTGCACGTCGAGGTATTGCGGTTTTTGAACAATCTTCCGAGCAATGACGTGGCGATTGGTTTGCGGTTGCGCCTGCCAATCGAAAGCGACGGCGGTTAGTTCAGTCAGCGTTCTACGCCGACGCACACGCACCATATCAATGCAAGTCATTATCCGCCGCCTGTCAGTGCGCGCCATGGCGTCAACCCATGCGACCGTGTGCGATTTAAGCCATAATCCGGATGCGTCTCACTCTGGCGGTTGCGGATAAGAAACGATGTTGCAAAAAGATATTTACAACGAGATGCACGCAGATGGGAACGGGGAAGCGCGTTCTCACTACTGCGAATTCGATCGATGGTTGTCCGAGCAGGGCGGCGATGCGCTGGCGGCCAAGCGCGCCGAAGCCGATCTCATTTTTCATCGCGTCGGCATTACCTTCGCTGTCTATGGCGACGATCAGGGCACCGAGCGCCTGATTCCGTTCGATATTATCCCGCGCATCATTCCGGCGACGGAGTGGAAGCTCCTTGAAACCGGGTTACGCCAGCGCGTGCGCGCGCTCAATCTTTTTATTCACGATATTTACCATCAACAGAATATCGTGAAGGCCGGTGTGATTCCGGCGGCACAGATCTTTTGCAACGCGCAGTATCGGCCAGAGATGCAGGGCATCGATGTGGTCGGCGACATTTATGCGCACATCACCGGCGTTGATGTCGTGCGCGCGGGGCAGGGCGAGTTCTACGTACTGGAAGATAATCTGCGCGTACCGTCGGGCGTGTCGTACATGCTCGAGAACCGCAAGATGATGATGCGCCTGTTCCCCGATCTGTTCGCGCGCAACAAGGTCGCGCCGGTGGCACACTATCCCGATCTGTTGCTGGAAAATCTGCGCGCCGTGGCGCCGCGTGGCGTGAATGAACCGACGGTCGTGGTGCTGACCCCCGGCATGTACAACGCCGCCTACTTCGAGCACGCGTTTCTGGCGCAGCAGATGGGCGTGGAGTTGGTGGAAGGCAAAGACCTGTTCGTCGACGACGACACCGTCTTCATGCGTACCACCCGCGGACCACGACGTGTGGATGTGATTTACCGCCGCGTCGATGACGACTTTCTCGATCCACTCGCGTTCCGTCCCGATTCCACGCTCGGTGTGCCGGGACTGCTATCGGTATATCGCGCCGGGCGCATCACGCTGTCCAATGCCATCGGCACCGGCGTGGCCGACGACAAATCGGTGTATCCGTTTGTGCCGGACATGATCCAGTTTTATCTCGGCGAGAAGCCGTTGCTCAACAATGTGCCGACCTACCAATGCCGCAAGCGCGACGATCTGGCCTACGTTCTCGCACACCTGTCGGAGCTGGTCGTAAAGGAAGTTCATGGCGCGGGCGGTTACGGCATGTTGGTCGGGCCCGCATCAACGAAAAGCGAAATCGAGGCCTTCCGCACGCGTGTGGTGGCAAACCCGGATGGCTACATCGCGCAACCGACGCTGGCGCTGTCTGCCTGCCCGACGTTCGTCGAAAGCGGCGTGGCGCCACGCCACATCGATCTGCGTCCGTTCGTGCTGTGCGGCAAAGACATCACCATGGTCCCGGGCGGCCTGACGCGCGTGGCGCTGCGCGACGGATCGCTGGTGGTGAACTCGTCGCAAGGCGGCGGCACCAAAGACACGTGGGTACTGGAATGAGAAAGCATTCAGACAAGAACAGCATTCACCGCAGAGGCGCAAAGTACGCAAAGAGACGCGTTTTCGGTTCGCCAGATAACCTTTGCGCTCTTTGCGTCTTTGCGGTGGACCGTTTTGCTTTCGTTTTCAGTGCAGTGACAAGGCATGGCACATGTTAAGCCGCACTGCCGATCATTTGTTCTGGATGGCGCGCTACACCGAGCGCGCCGAAAACACGACACGCATGCTCGATGTCAACGTGCAGACGGCGCTGTTGCCGCAGTCGGAATCGAGCGTGGAACTGCTGTGGCGCGGCATGCTCGGCATCTCCGAACTGCAACCGCAGTACGAGGCACGTTACGGCAAGCTCACGCCCAAGCACGTGCTCGACTTCATGGTGCGCGACCCGGCCAATCCGTCCAGCATTTGTTCGTGTCTGCATGCGGCACGCGAGAACGCGCGCGCCGTGCGTGGGACGCTGACGACGGAAGTGTGGGAAACCATCAACGCCACCTGGCTCGAACTGAAAAACAAACTCAAGAGCAACGGGATCGATCGTGATCCCGCGCCATTTTTTGAGTGGGTGAAATACCGCTCGCATCTGTCGCGCGGCGTGACCATCGGCACCATGCTCAAGGACGAAGGTTTTTATTTCGCCCGCCTGGGCACCTTTTTAGAGCGCGCCGACAACGCCGCGCGCATTCTGGATGTCAAATACCATGCGTTGGCGGAGCTGGGCGTGCTCGATCCCACCGGCGTCGATCACCATATGGATTTTTATCACTGGGCCGCGGTGCTGCGTTCGGTATCGGCATTCGAGGTCTATCGCAAGGTGTACAGCGACGTGATTACACCGGCGCGCGTGGCCGAGCTGTTGATGCTGCGTGGCGACATGCCGCGCTCGCTGATGAACTGCATGAACGAAGTACTGACAAACCTGAGCCACGTGCGCAATCGCCATTCCGGCGAAACCGAGCGCCTCGCCGGCATGTTGCACGCCGATCTGCACTACGCGCGTGTCGATGATATTTTGCGTGCCGGGCTGCATGCCTACCTCACCAATTTTCTCGAGCGCATCAACGATCTTGGCCATCGCATCAGCCGTGACTTCCTGGTGCCGCTGGCGGTGGCCTAGGCAACGACATGAAATTTACGGTTCAGCACGAAACGGTTTATTACTACACGCTGCCGGTACACTACAGCATTCAGCAGTTGCGGCTGACGCCGCGCCTGGAGCCGCATCAGCGCGTGCTGTCGTGGGACATCGACGCGCCCGGTCGTTTACGTCGCTTCGTCGACGCCTACGGCAATGTGACGCATACGATCGTGTTGACGGCACCGCACAATCAGATCCGCATTGCGGTGCGTGGGGTTCTGGAAATCGAACCGTTGGTGAATGGCCGCCTGCCGGTAACCAGCGACACACCGGGTACTGCGCTGTCGCCGCTGGTGTATACCGTCGCCACGCCGCTGACGGCGGTAGACGAGACGGTACGCACGTTCGCCGCGCAACATCTGGCACCAGGCAAGCGCAGCGCCGACTTTGTCGCCCTCGCCGAGGCCATCTGTGGCGCGGTGCAATACGAGAGCGGCATTACCGAAGTGACGAGCACAGCCGCCCAGGCACTCGCCATCGGCCGCGGCGTGTGCCAGGACCATGCGCATTTGTTTATCGCCTGCTGTCGCGCCGCCGGGGTGCCGGCGCGTTATGTGAGCGGCTACGTGCATCCGGGCGATACGCCGGAGGCGGCGAGCCACGCCTGGGCCGATGTGTGGGTAGATGGCGAAGGCTGGGTCAGTGTCGACATCACCCACCGTGGCTACACGCAGGAACGCCATTGCCGCCTCGCCATCGGCCGCGACTACATGTCGGCGGCCCCGGTGCGCGGTGTGCGTACCGGTGGCGGCGAGGAGCTGCTCGAAGTGCATGTGACGGTGCGGAGCGAGCAGTAGCCGTGCCTGCCCGTTTTGGTGCCGACTCGCGCTAGAATTACCGACTCTTAAACTTTACGGATTCCCGTTCCCCGATCATGACTTATTGCATTGGCATGCGACTGAACGCCGGAATGGTGTTCATGTCCGACTCGCGCACCAACGCCGGCGTCGATCAGGTCAGCACGTTTCGCAAGATGACCGTCTTCGAGCGTGCGGGCGAACGCGTCCTGGTATTGCTCACCTCCGGTAATCTCGCGATCACGCAATCGGTGCGCCAGTTGCTCACCGAACACGCAACACCAGGCGCGAGCGTGTGGGACGCACCGACCATGTACGACGCCGCCGAGATTGTGGGCGAGGCCGTGCGCAAGGTCTACGACCGCGACTCGAAGCACCTCAAAGAGCTCGGCATCGAGTTCAATTGCATGATGATCCTCGGTGGGCAGATCGGCGGCGAGCGCTGCCGCATGTTCGAGATCTATGCCGCCGGCAATTTCATCGAGACGCAGAACGAGAGCGTGTACTTCCAGATCGGCGAATCGAAATACGGTAAGCCCATCCTCGATCGTGTCGTGAACGCGACCACGACGCTCGATGAGGCGGCCAAGTGCGCGCTGATCTCGATGGACTCGACGCTGCGCAGTAATCTGTCGGTGGGATTGCCGCTGGACCTCTTGTGTTATGAGACCGATTCGCTGCGCGTGACGCGCTTTGTGACCATCGACCAGGACAACGAGTACTTCAAGATGGTGCGCACTTCGTGGGGCCAACGCCTGAAACAGGTGTTTGAAGAGTTGCCGGATCCGACCTGGCACGCGACCAGCGCCGCGCCGCGCAAGGCCGAACCGGTGCGGGCGCCGCTACCGGCAGCACCGATGGCGCCGAATGTGCCGGCGTCGCTGCAGGCCTTTGCCCAGACACCCAAGTCACCCAAGGGCCGCGCCGGCGGCCCGGACGGGTGAAGCTGTTCTATCCGATTCCATATTTGTCACCCTGTACTTTATTTTAAGGAGGCGCCGTGACGGTAAGCCGTGTATTCCAAGGTTCGACTCTTAATATTGCTGCGGCGATTACCGTGGCGTTTGCGGCGTTGCTCGGCGCCTGTGGGCGTACCAGCGTGTGCGACAAGCCCGACGTCGTGTGCATCGGCTCGGTAGCGCCGTTGACCGGCCCGCAAGCGCATCTCGGCCGAGACAACGACAACGGCGTGCGTCTCGCCGTCGAAGAACTGAACGCCCAGGGCGTCTCGATCGGCGGCAAGATAGTGCGCCTCGAGGTATTGAGCGAAGACGACCAGGCCGATCCGAAGACCGGCACCATCGTGGCGCAGAAACTGGTGGATGCGAAAGTCAAAGGCGTTATCGGTCACCTGAACTCCGGCACCTCGATACCGGCGTCGAAGATTTACAGCGACAACAATATCGTGCAGATCTCGCCATCGGCGACGGCGGTGAAGTACACCGCCCAGGGCCTGAAGACGGCGTTTCGTGTCATGACCAACGACAGCCGCCAGGGCAAGGTGCTGGGCGAGTTTGCGGTAACGAAGCTCGGCGCCAAGAAAGCCGCCATCATCGATGACCGCACCTCGTACGGTCAGGGGCTGGCCGATGAAGTCGAGAAGGCGATCAAGGCGTCTGGTGGTGAGGTGGTTGCGCGCGAATACACTACCGATAGAGAAAAAGAATTTCGGTCCATTCTGACGTCCATCAAAGGCAAGAATCCGGATGTGATCTTCTATGGCGGTATGGACCCGCAGGGCGGGCCGATGGTGAAGCAGATGCGCTCGCTCGGTATCAAGGCGCAATTTCTCGGCGGTGACGGAATGCAGTCGGCCGAGTTCATCAAGTTGGGTGAGGCCGATGCCGAAGGCACGGTGGCCTCGTCACCCGGCGTGCCGCCGGACAACATGCCCGGTGGTAAGGCGTTCGTGGAAAAGTTCACCAAGAAGTACGGCCAGATCCAGATCTATGCGCCGTATGCCTACGACGCGACGATGACGTTGGTCGACGCCATGAAGCGCGCGGATTCGTCCGATCCCGTCAAGTATCGCGACGTGCTGGCGGGCATCCAGCGCGACGGCGTGACGAGCCCGATCAGCTTCGACGAGAAGGGCGACATCAAGGCCGCGGCCATCACCATGTATCGTGTCAAAAACGGCAAGTGGGAGATTCTTTCCATCGTTGGGGATACGACGCCGAAGGACAAGAAGTAAACCACTTTCACTTCCAGACACAGCACGTCTATGGAAATTTCGGCCGAGCTGCCACAGCACCTGGTCAATGGCCTGGTGCTGGGCAGCATCTACGCGCTGGTCGCGCTCGGGTACACCATGGTGTATGGCATCCTCGAGCTCATCAACTTTGCGCACGGCGAGATCACCATGATGGGTGCAATGGTGGCGCTGGCCGTCATCACCGCGCTCGTGGGCGAGGGCAGCACGGTACCGGGGTTCGTCATCGTGTTAGTGGGGCTGGGTGTCGCCGTCGTCATCTGCATGGCGCTCGGCTTTGTGATTGAACGCGTCGCCTATCGGCCGCTGCGCCGTGCACCGCGGCTGGCCGCGCTGATTACCGCGATTGGTATCTCGATCATCTTTCAAGCCGCCGCGCTGCTGATCTGGAGTTCGAAGCCGATCAAGTTTCCAAAAATCCTGCCCGAGGCCCAGTTCGAATTGGCCGGTGCGACCATATCGGCGTTGCAACTTGCGATCGTGCTGCTGTCGTTTTTGCTGATGGCGGCACTGTGGGTGCTGGTACAGCGCACGCGCATCGGACGCGCCATGCGCGCCACCGCGCAGTCGCCCGAACTCGCTGGCCTGATGGGCATCAATCCCAACTACGTCATATCGATTACGTTCGTGCTCGGCGCTGCGCTGGCGGCGGTCGCCGGTGTGATGGTGGCCGCGTACGACACCCAGGCGGATACCTACATGGGCTCGCTGTTGGGACTGAAGGCCTTCACGGCCGCCGTGCTGGGCGGCATCGGTAACATCGCGGGTGCCATGGTCGGCGGCATCGTGCTCGGCGTCGTCGAGAGTCTCGGTGCCGGTTATATCGGCGGTCTCACTGGTGGCTTTCTCGGCAGCCACTATAAAGACGTGTTTGCCTTCTTCGTGCTGATCCTGGTACTCGTGTTTCGTCCGACCGGATTACTCGGCGAGCGCGTGGCCGAGCGCGCATGACAATGCCCGCGATAGATCGCCTGTTGCAACACTGGCAGCGCTGGCAACAGAACCGGCGCGCAATCTGGATCGTCTACGCCGCGTTGGTCTTCGTGCTCGCGACAGCGCCGTTTCTGGTCGGGATGAGCGCCGGCTCGGCCTGGGTACGCATCCTCGATTTCATCCTGCTGTACGTTATTCTCGCGCTCGGTCTCAATATCGTCGTCGGTTATGCCGGGTTGCTCGATCTGGGGTACATCGCCTTCTACGCCGTCGGCGCGTATTTTTTTGGGTTACTGGCCTCGCCGCATTTCGATATTCATTTGCCGTTCTGGGTGCTGTTGCCGCTGGGCGCCGTGGTGGCCGCGATGTTTGGAATGCTGCTCGGTGCGCCGACGCTCAAACTGCGCGGCGATTACCTCGCCATCGTCACGCTCGGCTTCGGCGAGATCATCCGCATATTTCTCACCAACCTGAACGCGCCGGTGAACATCACCAACGGTCCGCAGGGCCTCAACATGATCGATCCGATCCGCTTCGGTGGCGTCTCGCTGAGTCAGACGCAAAGCGTTTTCGGTTTCAGCACATCGGGGGCGTATCTCTACTACTACCTGTTCCTGGCGCTAGTGCTGGTCGTCATGTTCGTTGCCATACGACTGCAGAACTCGCGCATCGGTCGCGCCTGGGTCGCCATCCGTGAAGACGAGGTCGCGGCCGAGGCCATGGGCATCAACACGCGCAACATCAAGTTGCTCGCGTTCGCGATGGGCGCATCGTTCGGTGGCATTGGCGGCGGTCTGTACGCGAGCTTCCAGGGTTTCATCAGTCCGGAAAGCTTCACCCTGTCCGAATCCATCACCGTGTTGTGCATGGTGGTGCTGGGTGGCATGGGCAATGTAGCCGGCGTAATTCTGGGTGCGGTACTGTTGGTGGTGGTGCCCGAAGTATTGCGCGATGCCGTGCGGCCGTTGTTGGGCGACTCAGTCGATCCGAATGCGGTGCGCATGCTGTTGTTCGGCGTGGCGCTGGTGGCGATCATGATCTTCCGGCCGGCCGGTTTGCTGCCGTCGGTACGGCGTCAGCGCGAATTCGCTTCCGACAACGAGGTGCTGGCACAGGAACAGGCTTCGCTTTATGACGCCCGGCGCTGACACAGCAAAGCGCCCGGCGAGTGCCTGGGTCACGGTCAGCGGCCTGTGCAAACACTTCGGCGGACTGGCGGCGCTGTCAGATGTCTCGCTCACTATCAATGAAGGCGAAATCTACGGATTGATCGGACCCAACGGTGCCGGCAAGACGACTTTCTTCAACGTGCTGACCGGGCTCTATACGCCGGACCTCGGCGATTTGTTGTTGAACGGCCAATCGCTCGCCGGTCTGAAGCCGAACGAGATCGTCGCGCGCGGCATCGCGCGTACGTTTCAGAATATCCGCCTGTTTGCCAACATGACCGCGCTCGAGAATGTGATGGTAGGGCGTCATGTGCGGACGCACGCCGGTGTGCTGGGTGCCGTGCTGCGCGACCGCAAGACGTGCGCAGAAGAGCGGGATATCCGCGAACGCGCGCGCGGCTTGCTCGACTATGTCGGCATTGGCCGCCACACGCACGCGCTGGCAAAGCATCTTCCGTACGGTGATCAGCGCCGGCTTGAAATCGCGCGCGCCCTGGCCACCGATCCGCTACTGCTTGCGCTCGACGAGCCGGCGGCCGGCATGAATCCGTCGGAAGCGGGAAAGTTGCAGGAGTTATTGCAATCCATCCGTGCGCGCGGCATTACGATTCTGTTGATCGAACATCATGTGCGCCTGGTCATGGGCGTATGCGATCGCGTGGCGGTGCTCGATTACGGCAAAAAAATCGCCGAGGGCCGGCCGCAGGATGTCAGGCGCGACCCGACAGTGATCGAGGCGTACTTAGGCGGCGCGCTCGGCGGTGCCGAGCCTGGTGACGGAGCGATCGCGTGATGCTCGAGGCGCGCGGGCTCGAGGTTTCCTACGGGCGCATCAAGGCGGTGAAGGGCGTTGACTTCAGTGTCGCCCGTGGCGAACTCGTGTGCCTGATCGGCGCCAACGGCGCCGGCAAGACCACCACGCTCAAGGCGTTGGCCGGATTGCTGCCGCCGAGCAGTGGCGACATCAGTTTCGATGGCGCCTCGATCGCGCGCGTGCCGGCGCACGAACTCGTGCGTCGCGGTATTGCGCTGGTGCCGGAAGGGCGCGGAATTTTCGGCCGCCTGACGGTGATCGAGAACCTTCAGCTCGGCGCCTACGTGCGGGCCAACGGTCCCGAGGTGCAAATGGATTTCGATCGTGTGCTGGCGCTGTTTCCGCGCCTGGCGCAACGGCGCGCTCAAATTGCAGGCACGCTCTCCGGCGGCGAACAGCAGATGCTCGCCATCGGGCGTGCGCTCATGAGCCGCCCGCGGCTGTTGTTGCTCGACGAACCTAGCATGGGCTTGGCGCCGATCATGGTGCAGAAAATCTTCGAGATCGTCCGCCAGATCTCGAGAGAGGGCGTGACGTTGCTACTGGTGGAGCAGAACGCCAAGCTCGCGCTCGAGATCAGTCATCGTGGTTACGTCATGGAAGGTGGGCAGATGACGCTCACCGACGCCGCGTCTGCATTACTGAAGAATCCGCAGGTACAGCATGCATATTTAGGGGGAGAGTGACCGGCTGCGTAAAGGAAATATGGACTATATATAGATTCCCTGTCTCGGTTTGGTGTGAACGGATCGTATGAATATGTATAGGCCCTTGATCAACGCCTTCCTGTCGGGGTTTCTGTTTTATTTTTTTGCAGTGGCTGATGTTCTCGCACAGGACCGTACTCAGTCGGCGGGCGATATATTGCAAGTTGCGCTACCGGTCAGCGCTGTCGGGCTAAC